>ERZ1740065.1487-NODE-1487-length-14079-cov-11.681617_pt1 | contig 14079 bp, 9 predicted proteins | sample MGYA00581738_ERZ1740065 | MGnify/ENA primary metagenome ERZ1740065 (study PRJEB43018, sample SAMN04849749) | marine metagenome | isolation source: floating plastic debris | place: Pacific Ocean | collected 2008-09-01 | study: EMG produced TPA metagenomics...
ACCCTCTTAATTTTTGCTCTTTCCCATATTTCCCCATTGTTGTTGTTTCCCCCCCCCCCCCCCCCACCGCAGGATCTGAACTGTAGCCAGAGATAAACGTCGGTAACTGCCAAATGAGTAGGAGTAGCAGAGCGTAAAACACTTGTCATCCGGTGTAGGTGGGTAAAGAGATGTTCCGGCGGGTAGCTCATCGATGTCATTTATCTGGCCTGTGACAAAAGTCACTGCGAGCAAGTGCATTCCCGGTGCTGTCGGGAGAGGGAGAGAAAGAGATGTGTGCGGAGAAAGAGACAAGAAGAGGCAGGGGAGGGAGAGAGGGAGGGAGAGAGAGAGAGATGTAGGGGGGAATGAGACGAGAAGAGGTAGGGTAGAAAGAGACAAGAAGAGGTAGGGGAGACAGGGAGAGGTAGAGAGAGGAGACAGGGGGAGGTAGAGAGAGGAGACAGGGGGAGGTAGAGGAGTGGTAATCACTTCACTAGTGATCTGACCTTGTAGCTGAAAATCACTAAACTCTATATACAAACCCTGTAGAATAGGCCCAACCATCATCAGAGATTAATTGCTGAGTTATCTTGACCTGACATCCAAATATCAATCCTACTGAGTCACTGAGGCAGGCAGACAGACAGACAGACAGAGGGGGAGGGAGCTCCAGGTGAAGGTACTGTTATACTCAAATAAAATACCAGTCAACCAGCAACCCTGTAACTGACTGTAAAATCATTTCTTCATCCAGTCAGACTAGATCAGCCACTAGTTGGTACACTCTGACACCACTAGCTCATTCCTAAACCCTTATCTAGTGGTTCTTTCAACCTCAAACTAGCTGTCCGTTTCCCTCTCTCCGTGACTTGGTTGGGTGTGTGTGCCAGAAACCTGTTATTCCGCAGCAGCTATGAGTTACGGGGAGGGGGGATCAATCTCAGCTATGAAGGTTCGTATTACACCAGCGTGCATCTGATCATACAAGTGTATACGCATCACATCTATGGGATAGTTAGAATTATAACTATAATGCGCCGTAAGTAGGCGATGTGCAACGTCAGATATCGTCAAGTGGGAGATCGCTGATGACCTCCACTTCTCTGCAGCAAGAGAGGAGATAATCGCAGCGAAGCAATTTAGCTATAGTATGTATCTGCATCTGCCATCTGTTGGTGCAGCTTCATATACGTTCTGATTTCCAATGTGGACTACTGGTGGGCTGTAGCTCTAGTACGAAGACCACTATGGGTGACCAAAGACGATAGATAGCCGATAGATAGATAGACCACGGTCATTCTGCAAGCCCATTGGATAGAATTCCTCTGTTCATGTGCTAAGTGAGTGCTGAGTGGATGACCGTGCGCCGAGGTATAAAGCATGCACAACTCGGCCAGCCATTTATTCCAGAACCTGCTTTCACTAGAAACAGACGTACCAATAGAATCATGGCTGCACAAACTAGAACTCTCGTTACCGGTGCGTCTTCTGGTGTTGGCTTTGCATTGATCCAGAGATTGGCCGCTATGGGACACCAAGTCTATGGCTGCGCTCGGAATATTGCTACTATAGAGGTATGATTGGCTAAATTATCATGTAAACGACTGCTCGAGTGTCTGATCTTTTCTATCTAGACCCTCTCTCATCTCGATTCACTTGTAATCATAGAATGTGCATTGTTCTCATATTCTCCTTTTCACACGTTTGCCTTGCTGCCACATCATGTAACAAAAAACTTGGAAACAATCAAGTTCTATCAGGTGAGAAGAGAACCTACACGATCAGATCAGCACCTTGTCGAAAAAGCTGACAGCAGCATGTCTTGAACCATGATAGCAATTCCTGAATACAATGAGCAACCGACTACTGTGAGAATGCTGCATGATGTTGTGTCCCAAGTCTATGCCTTTCTGTCCAAAAACTGTTGCCCATTTTCGGTCATAGGTCACTGTTTTACCCTGAGTTTCGTCTCGTTGATGCTCCGCCCACGTCCCTTCCCCTCGCTATACCAGCTCACACACAGCATGCTGACACACTAAATCACAGCTCAACTCCTAGGTATGATCCAGGGCCGGATCCAGAAGTTATTTGGCTGACGCAGAAATATCAACTTATAACTGTGAGCAGGGCAATTTTCTTCTGTTGGCTGGTTGTCTAGCTGTGATGACTTTGGATTGTGTAGCTGGGTGATGAGTGCAGCCGTGGCCTCCAATAGAAAAATATTTGAGGCAGGTGCTTTGACCAGAGAGTCAGTAGTAGCACTATGCATCTGATCTACACATCTGACCTGATCTACCTCTCCCCCCTGCCTCTCCCTCCGCCTCTCCCCACCTGTCCCCCTTCTCCGCCGCCCCCCCCCCTCCCTCACCTCTATTCACCATGCGGCGTACAGTGACCTTGAGCATGCTTGCGATCACGCGTGGAATGCATGATGCATTAGCATACTAGGGAGAGTTGCAGGCAGGGAATGTGGCCACGTTTACACTGCGGCTCAAACGTTATCAAACGGAAACAAAACGAAAACACAGGCAAAAGGTAATGAAACGACCAGGTGTTTACACTCGGATAAACCGCCCAAAACCGATACCTAAAAAAGACCCTGTTTAGATGAGACAGCATACTGGAATTGGGAATTGAGTCTCATTCCATACCAGAGAGCGTTGAGCATAGGTCAGAGAATACAAGGTATTTGTGAAAGAGTGACAATATGAGCTCCATCATTACAGACTGCTACTAAATACATATAATCATACTGGATGTGCGTAAACTGTGCCCATTTTTGTGTAGTAGATTCCACTCAATGCCGGACTGTCATTGTTCTGCTGTAAAACTGATAGACATTGACTAGAAGAGCTTCTTCCTGCCTCTACAAGCAATACCACAGCTGTTCTCAACGCATTCTCATCGGTTACATCGATCGGTTCTGTAGCGTTATCGGTTCTACACACCTCTGATAATGTCTTTGGCGGTTTGCCCGTTTTAGTGTAAACGAAGCCGAGTCTATTTCTGTTCACACTGAAACGTCTATCGGTGTTTTCCTCGATGGTGTAACCAGGTCTGTGTTGGATATAGAGTCAGGTGATCAATCAGCTGGGATATCAACAATCTATGTTCACTCACGCATTATAACTATGTAAACAAAGAAGCTACGCAGTAAGCCAGCCATCATTGATTTCTGTGGGGTTCTCAGTCCAATAGGGGTTGCTAAAGTTCGTTTTCCCTATCGATTAGGGCTGGAGTCAGGGGCTAGAGTCAGGGGCTAGAGTCAGCGGCTAGAGTCAGCGACTAGAGTCAGGGGCGGATGCAGTACACACTCCTCAACTTGATTTGTTCTGGGAGAACTTCAACTGTGGTGCTGTATCCCAAACTGCACACAGAGCTGCAGAAGAAAAGCAACAAAACCTTCCTAACACCGACATTCAATAGCCATATTTCTGGTGTGATCAGCCCTCCCCCAACCGACAGGGAAATACCTATTTTTTTAGTCAGCATGAAGTATCCTTCTTCCACTGTGTTTCTCATATATTTTTAAGTACATCACATCCATGTACATCCATGTACATACTTGTACATCCATGTACATACTTGTACATCCATGTACATACTTGTACATCCATGTACATACTTGTACATACTTGTACATGCATACACATTATTACAATATGAAAGTGTAGTTATCGCATGGTCATTACTACAAGTATTAAAGGTATTTTCTGTTCTAAATACCTTTATTTTGTCGTTCAGTTTCGGTACCAGCTGTGCGATATTTCCTGGCCATGAACCTCCCCGCTGTAGATGACGCTGCAACAATCTAGCTCCCGTTATTGAATTGATTTGGCAAGTATTGAAGAGCTTTGGTATCGGTGCTCTATTTCTAAGTTCATGCAGCCATCATGTATCTTCATCAGTATGGGCCAAACAGTACTTCCAAGGACACTGGCTTTATAATGCTATGTCTGAGAGCTACAATGTCACAAACGGCTGTTGCTAAGAGAGTCCTGCTGTTGCTAGGGAGTTCGCCATCCTTGCTACATAATCACCTCGATAACAATCTCAATCTTTGGGCTATAATGGTTAGCTTATGAGCATCATTCAGCTGCTTGTTATGTAAGGCAACACTTTAGTTAGGAACTGAGCCTAATCTAGTAGGACCATTGTGCTACACCTAGTAATTCTCAGTGCCTGTGGCAACCCTCCTAATAACAGTGTTATCTGGATGTGTGGAAAGGTAATAACAGTTTTGGTGGTTGACAAGCAAAGGTAAACTCCTGCACATACAGTAGATTTCAGCTCCTCGGTAGCTCCACATCATATCTATGTTCCACATAGCAATGCTGTCACGTTGTGAACGTGTCATCTCACCGGAGTCCCTGGTTTCCCGCTTGCTGCTATTTATCTAGAAGATGTTTGATGGATCTGGGGTTAAGTCGGCTAAGTGGGCACATGTCGCCGCAGGGATTCACTGGGTCTCCTCTGCATGGTTGTCCGTGGAGTGGAAATCAGACACCCCGGGCTAGGAACCTGCTAAGTGGAAATCATTCCGCTGTCATTCCAACATCACGTCGTGACGCTGTCACGTCTTACCCGAGTCCCTAAAATATCCTGACAAAAATTTCAAAGAATCTACAACAGAGTTAGAACAGTGATGTTATCTAGACTATTTGAAGAAAATAACCTGTCAACTTGACAGGCTGAAAATACTAGAGATTCCACTTTTCTGAACTTTGACAAGTCATAGGAGTTCAAAACATCGTAGTTAAAAACCCCTAACCCCTACAGCTAAGATTCTGTCATATCTGAGCTCAGCTCCGCAGGTTCTAAATTGGGGAGCCACAGGAGAACATTATAAACTCAACAATAGTGATTTTGGCCTCTAAAATACAGGATGCTACCAGAAAATAGGGAGAGTTGGCAGGTCTGTTTGAGCTGACTTATAATGAATTCAGAAAAACCGGTATCTCCTGTATTGTTGGCTCCAAAACTTGCTATCTATGCTGTTCACTGAAGAGATGACCAAGTTTTTGTGTGTTAGTGTCTACCACAACACACAATGAACCAATCTACACACAATGAAACAATCTGCATACAATCAACCAACCAGATGATTTCTGCTGATAAATTATGTGCCCATAGAAAAAGTGTGAGTTGCATACCTCTGAATTGGCAGCTTATATTGTCCTGCTGACCTGTGATTCGACAAGGGAAGGACGAAGATTTCTAAACATTTTTGGCTGTCATTTCATTTGTCATGTGATCAGACGGATAGTACTGACACAATCAGACAGATAGTACTGACACGATTAGACAGATAGTACTGACACGATCAGACAGATAGTACAGACACGGTCAGACAGATAGTACAGACCAAAGCCGTATGCGGCTTTGGTACAGACAGATTGTACGGCATGACCTGCTGGAATCTTTAGATTTTATTCCTGAATTGTAGATAATAATCACAGGTCCAATGAGTACGTAATCAAAACCATCTATGAGAGCGTCTGTACATCAGCTCACTCTCTTTTCTAGGAGGTTGAATGCGAGGGCAAGGAGAACATAAAGGCCATTAAGTGCGACATCACGAAAGAAGATGAAGTCAAATGCATGTTCGACGTTATCAACGAGAGGAGTGGTGGCCTTGACATCTGCATCAACAATGCAGGCATGGCGTACAACGAGTCCATCACTGAAGGGAATCCCGACCGCTGGAGACAGATTTTTGATGTAAGTAAATTATTGCCTTGTTGTATCCACTCTTATTCCTACAATATGATGATTATTATTGTTATTATTATTATTATTATTATTATTATTATTATTACTAATATTGTTATTATTCTTCTTATTATTATTATTATTATTATTTCTGGAGTTTCATGGTTGTTTCGTTTTTTTACCAGTGCTATTGTATGCGCTGTTGCTTGTGTTGTTGTTTTTCCAATTTTGTATAAAAGTCGGAGCATGTCCGCCATGACGTCTCTGTCTACGATGGGATGATGAAAGGTCCATGAGAAGATAACTCTTAGAAGATTGGGAACAGGCCAGCTGTTCAGTTTAGCAATCATCAAGCCGTAAGCTACAGCATACCACTTCTAAATTCTTGAAGGTCAATGTCATTGGGCTGTGTATGGTGACACAGCAGGCCGTACAGTCGATGAAAGCTGGAGGGGGAGACAACTGCATAGTATTGAACGTGAACAGCGTCCTGTCTCATCCCAAGCTGAAGCTAGTCAGAGGTTTCCGTTCGATATACGCCGCATCTAAACATGCTGTCGCTGGTGTTACATCTTCTCTAAGAGGGGAGATCATTGAGCAAGGCCTCGCGGACAAGATTCGCGTAATGGTAAGTCTCCATCCCTCTACTACTCCGTTACTTATACCCTAATGTTCCCTCGCTGTCCCTTCCCCCTCCGCTGTCCCTTCTATCCCTTGCTGTCCCCTCTACCCCTCACTGTCCCTTCTACCCCTCACTCTCCCTTCCCCCTTCGCTGTCCCCTCTACCTCTCGCTGTCATTCCTGCTCCCTCCCTCTCATGTATCTCTATGTCTCTCCTATTCCCCTCGCTGTCACTCTTTCTCACTCTTTCTCCCTCCCTCTCCCTGCCACTTGCATTTCTTTCCCTGTAGCTCTCTCTTGTACCCTCCATGTTTCTCCTGCTCCCTCCCTCCCCCTATCTCTCTCCTATTTCCCTCCCTGTCGCTCCTGCTCCCTTCTTCTCCCTATCTCTCTCCTATTTCCCTTCCTGTCGCTCACTGCTACATGCAAAAATCTCTTAATTGCCGGGTTCTGAAATTGTAAGTATTTGAGTTAGTTGTCTATTTCCTGGCTCTGAAAGTTCTTGATGAATTATTCAATAATTCTTAGCCTTAGAGTCTAAATAAGTCTTAGGGGTTCTCAAATAAATCATAAGATTCTTAAGAGTTCTTCAAGAGTTGTTATCTTAAGCAATTTTAGGGCAGGGAAATAGGCAATTACCGAAGTTTTTATCCTCAGTGGTCTATGTGAGAGTTGTCCCCTCCTTCTCTGAAGTCTATGTTGCTCTTTTGCTCTTCTAGCAAATCTGTCCCGCCATAATAAAGACACAGTTCCTCGACAGAGCAAGCGGAGCGGAGCATGCCGCCAAAGCCTACAGCAAGACTGTGGTCCGTAGGCTCTTCACATCAACCCTAAAACCTATGATAACTTAAACTACAGTTTCTCTATGAATCTATTGTGCACTAGATAGAGAGATGGGTGTACTTTATTTGTCACTTGCAAGTAGGACACACACGGACTAAAAGCCATAATAATGATAATAACAATAATAATGATAATACAGTACATTAAGTGTGTTTTATTCCTACATCTCTCAAGTAATTTACTATCGTAATTTGGATTCGTCTGCTCTTGTTTGGTTAGTCTGATTTGGTTATTATTTCAATCACCATCTTTTTCCATCACTCAGAATCCTGATAGTTCAGGACGTTGACGGTGCGTTAGACATGCATAGATGCTCTCTCGAATAGCCATAGTCTTTGCTACAATCTTTCCCTGCATATTTCACAGCCGCTGACTACGGATGATCTAAACAGTAGCATCATCCACATGATCACGATGCCAAAGCACTGCACCATAACGGAATACGTACTCTACCCGACCGCTCTGATTCAGTCCCACGACTAATGGCAGCCAACAGGAACTCCACATGTCGAGATACAGGCCTCCAAGCTGTCAGACGTTATACGAAGTGTCCTGTAGCTACTGTTATGTTTTTCGATAAAGTTTCACAGGCATCACCTAGGCTACATAACATTCCAGTGCTGAGTCTTATACTTGCACTCAATTATAACAAATGGTTTCTTACACATCTTCGCCATTCTCTGAATATACTTGGGTACCGTAGCTGTACTGTGGTTCTTATCGTCAGAGTAGATAGCTGTAAAGACTACTGCAGGACACGGACTAGTTCGTGGTTCGCGTTTCATCTGGCCCTACAACGTTGTGGCTCAGTATTCAAGGAGTTGTCTTCTCTGTGATGATATTGACAGGCTGGTTTGCCAGTTGCCGGCTTCTCTTTGCTCATGATGATAGCGTAGATCCAAAATCTCTGATGATACTGCCAAAGATCATCGACGATAACGATGATCTCAGATACTGCTAGCCATCGCATTATCTCCCATAGAGTGGCAGGAAAATCCTCACACGCTGAGCCAGAGGGAATTCCCAGCCACATGTTTATCGGTATGAATACCCGGGTATTCATACCGATAGCTGATACACCAACTCAATGTAGCATAACATATTTGCTGTGGCTGCTTCAGAGATTCTGTCCAGGACTAGGCTAACAGTGAGAAGCGCAGATGCCGCAGCGATGCCTTCTTATTGTCTAGATAAAGCCCCTCAGTCTACTCTGTGTCTTCTGACACCATGCAGTGTGATCCTGCAATCTGACACAATAAAGTGGCAGTCAATGTCGTGACTTCTAGTGATGCTATGCTATGGAAATTTTCCACAATATCCACGATTCGATTTCACGATTCGATATGGATTACAAATACCAACTTTAAATAGTTTGAATACCCATCTACAAATCTCTCTGTTGCAACCAATGGACAAGAGGAGTTTTCCTACTTCACACTTATTTCCTTCACATATGTGTAAAGAGTGGACATGAATAAGAACAACTGGCTAGGTTCCTGCTTTGAGCTTTGGTACAAAACATCAGCATATCTGCCTTGTCAGGGTGCCGTCTGTTATAATTTGTTGATATCTTACCACCAGCAGCACTGAATACCCACTCTGATGAGACAGAGTTGACCGGTATGACCAGACACCACCTAGCTAACATATCCAGCATCTGCAGATTCTGGTACTGGTCTTTTGCCATGTAAGTGAGTGGGCTCTGTGACATGGGTAAGCCTGGAAACACCAGATACCTGTGAACCTCCAGTGGCTATAAAATATCGTTCTGTACATCGTATAACCACTGGTGACTTCCAACCGCAAATCTATCAACTTATGCTGGTTTTTAGTCTAGTGAAATATATGTTGCCTCACTCGCCCTCAGTTAGTGACACTCCACAGGCCCATCAGGAAATTTAATTTGGTCCGTGGCTGCTACTACTGAAACTGAAACGGTCCAAATCATTTGTCATTCACTTAAATAGACACATTTCCAGCTACATAAAGATCAATTTTATTGTACGGTGCACCGCCTGGTACAGTTTTATATAAAAAATGGCAAGGATACGTTGGAACGCATCCAACGTTCTGCTACCAGGATTATTTTACCTGATGTCACATATGAGGAGAGGCTAGCCCACCTATCCATCCCTGTTCTCAATGATTTTATTTTTGAATGTTGTGAAGTACATTTTAACAAGATCTCCAAGGATGTGAACCACCCACTTTACAGCAGAATAGTTTTTCATAATCTCAGGATATCTTCCAGAGAGAAAAACGAGTCATCAAGATTCCGTCCTGCTGTCGCCCGAACTCAGAAAAGGGCAAGAAGTATTTTTCAGTTTTTTATGCGATTCTTTAACAACAGAAATATTTACACAGAGTAGCAGCTCCTGTTTCATTTAGTTTTGTCAACCACATCTTAGTGGAGTGACATGAAACGAAATAAACTAAACTAAACTAAACTAAGAAAACTAAAAGACTACATTTGGCCTTTGTTCAGATTGGGAGTTGTCCTCTCTGTGTCCCTCATCTGTGTCTGCCAGGTACAAATTACTGAAAACTTTTATATCTCGGTCTACTGCTAGCTGTGAACTTACAACATAGAGATGACGTTCAAGATGACCTTGGCACATGCTGACCACTGCTCCTCAATAGAATAACAAACTAATACCATAGGTGGATCTAGAGGGGTGCACAAGGGACACACGCCCCTTGGTTGGATCCTAGATCTGCCTCTGAATACTTCCTGCTGCTCCTCAGAAAAACCAAACTTCTCCAGTTTTTTGTCTGAGAAGTTGTTATGTATATGTCTTCTGTCTGTGATCGTAGTCAATCCATCACATGGCAGTCACTGACATTTTCAAAGTTACATACCAAAGGTATGTACTAAAGGTGCTTTTACATGGGCCAGACTTCATCCAGATTTGAATGTCAGACAGCTAAGAGGGGCAAATCCAAAATCTGACCTTTGGTCAGACACCAGATTTCAGTTTGGCTCTGGAGCCAATTTTTGTCCAAATTCAGTGCATTGTGTGAAAATGTAAAAGCCTGGTCACACACAGCAGTAGGGAGGGAGGAAGGATGAGAAGGAGGGAGGATGAGAGGGAGGGAGGGAGGGAAGATGAGAGAGTCATACAAGTCTAGATTACTCATCTTATAGACTGTTGCCTCATTCCTCTATTGGTAGACATACGAGTACAACTGCTGAACCATCACTCTGGTACTTGTTACTAGAAGCCCCTTGGCCATACACTGGAGGGAAAAGTAAGGGAAAGTGTGAGAGAAAGTGAAGGGAATGTGCATGAGAGTGGCAGAGAGGGTGAGAGAGATTGAGGGAGAAAGTGAGAACATGGGGGAGGGCGAGAGTAAGAGGAGAGTGAGGGAGATAGTGAGGGTAAATTGAGGGTGAGGGGAGGGTGAGGGGAGGATGAGAGTATGTTGAGCTTGAGGGTGAGGAGTAGGATGAGGGCAAGGTGCAACGGTAGATCACATATGTCGCCAAAGCTAAGATACTGTCTGCTGTCTTGTATTGTCTGTTGAATGCGGATACGGTGTCATGTCATGTCAGAGAGTGTTATCCTCAGCTTCTGATGTAGTCTATCACTAATGAGGTTGATTATTACAAAAAGAGACAGAGGCTTCACATGCATGATTTACAGGCGTTGTCACCTTGACTCCAAGATTTTTTATTGCATAAATTTATGGCTGAACAGCAGAGGGGCTGTGTGAGGGTTTGCATAAGGACCTGTCCTAGATTTTGTTGCCCACGCGGTTGATGATATAACGTAAACAAAGACTGGTCCAGTGTGCGGATCTCCTGTGGCTAGATAAGGCAAGGCATAGACCTACCTGCTATCACTCTATATCCTGCACCCTTCGTGGCCGGTCGCACACTGCACAACGCATCTCACAATGTCAGGTAAAGCCAGAGTTCTTGTCACAGGAGCGTCTGCTGGAGTCGGCCTGACTCTAGTCAAGAGGCTCGCCAGTCTCGGGTACCAAGTCTATGGCTGTGCCAGAAACGTCACTAAACTTCAGGTGTGGAGAAACTCGATATCTAAGCTGTAAGTACGGAGAAAGTAACTTACTCTTTAGCTTTGCTCCGCAGGAACTAGACTGCCCAGGAAAGGAGAATATCCGAGCGGTGGCCTGCGACATATCGAAGGAGAGTGATGTAAAGAACATGTTCGACGTTATCAACAAGGACTGGGGTGGCCTTGACATCTGCGTCAACAACGCAGGAATGGCCTATGATGACACAATCCTGGATGGAAACCCAGAGAGATGGAGAACAATCTATAACGTAAGCAATCGTATACAGTCTATACTGTCACATAATCATCTAGATTGTATTGAGGTCAGCTTCTACTTATAGTTTGGAAAAAGCTGAGCTTCTTCCTGCTTCTATGATACACCAAAGCCACCTGGCTATGGATCTAGTGCAGAAAAACATTCCCCTTTCTTTGCCGACAGGTGAATGTGATTGGACTATGCATGGTAACCCAGAATGCCGTGAAGTCTATGGTCGCAGGCGGATCCGACAATTGCATCGTTCTCAATGTCAACAGCGTGCTCGGCCTGCAGAGGACCAAGTTTACAATGAGACATCGGTCTCTGTACATTGGCTCCAAACACGCTATTACTGGCATCGCCGCTGCCCTGCGTGGGGAAATCTGCGAGAAAGGTCTAGGAGACAAAATACGTGTGATGGTAGGTGTTGCATTGGTGGTGCTATCAAGTATTGGGGTATTTGCATCGTGTTACACAACGTGCTAGCGTACTGACTGTCAATGTCATTAGTTCAATTTGTCTGGTTTCGTAACCCCCCAGGTAGGAGTTCAGTAAGCTTCAACGGGTTTTTATCTTGCAGTCCTACTCCAGTGTTTACTAAAGCCAGTCTATTAGGGCAAAGCTCCTACCTTATCTCACCCCCTCCTTATCTCACCCCCCTCTCCATATCTATGGTTCTAATCCCTGGCTTTGTTAATGTAGCAAGTCCATCCAGGCTTGATCGAGACAGAGATGATGTACAGGAGCTCGGGCGACGATACAGCTAAACAAGTCTATGGCGACACAGTGGTAAGTTCTGAAATAAGAGCTGAAATATGAGCTTCCTAGCCCATGGAGACACTGATCATCTTGATTATGAAATGAGGGACAGATGTTTGTTTGGATATGTAACGAACAATAGCTTATCATAGCGATATACCTGTCAGGTGTCAGTATGGCAGGCCTGGTGGTATTAGGTTTACTCCTATAGCGTAACTCCAGCTGATTACAGCTCAGGTCAGGAACTCGGAGTGATATCATGAGGGAAACTTAGCCTGTATTGATAGTAATGGTTCTGATCTCTACTCCTACCGTAGGCGTACTAGTGCTGAGGAGACCTGAGTGCGCTCATGTTTTGCGAGGTTTAGATCGTGTATACCACTATCCACCTGAACTTGGCAAGACAATTTTCATTTTGTTCCACATCTCTATTATTTGGGTCTGTCTGAATTGCAATGGCGCGGGCGTCCACATGTGATGACTGACGTCGTTGTGTATTTCAGCCTCTGACACCAGAAGTTGTGGTGGACAGCATTGTGCACGCCCTGCAGTGTCCGAAGCACTGTACCATCACGGAGCAGGTGCTCCACCCTACAGCCGCCATCAACGAAGGTCTAGACGTCATCAAGCCTGAATAAGCAGCGGCAGCACAGACATCAACCATCTCCCCTTCTATCAAATCTCATACAACCGACAGGGCAGAAATCTGGACATAGACAGTCTGACTAGAACTCCATAAGGACAAGAACTCCGTAGAGACAATAATTCCATAGCGACAAGAACTCTGTAGCTATCGGTCTTTCAGTTACCGTTGCTTTACCTCCAACTCATAGATTCAATCAATCGTCAGGTGATCATGAAAACTGAAAGAATAAAGTCTAGATTCTATAACATAACTATCATCACATTTCATCCAATGAGTGACATGATGGCCCCATCAATAAATTAATAAGACGTCATTACCCCCCCCCCACCCATCATGCGCTATAGATCAAAGGCTAAAATAAAGGATGAAACAATCTTGTCTATTGCATCAATTATGATCCGATAAATGAATGTAATGCTATATAGCCACTAGAGAATCGATAAAATAGTTCTGACAGAAAGGCAGCTGGAGGGGGCGCGTGTGTCGCCACCCGTTACCAGCCAAATCTGTACAACATAATCAAATAATAGCAAGTGTCACCGTGACGACGGACAATCAAGCAGTCATCTACTGTTGCTGGGTGACCACTGCGCCTCTGCTGCTGGGGTGTGAGGGCGGGGCTTACTCGGCATCATCGCAGATGCATTGTGTGGGGGGTTGTTTTCTCATGCCGGGGAGACACTAGGAGTTGAGCTGTTTCTGGACATGCTGTAGGAACTCGTAGTAAGACATGGATGATTCTGCCTTGTCTTCGATCATATGTTGTATGAACAGCTGGCGGTTGGGAGACGTGTCCCTGAATTCACAAAAAATACCCGTATATAATTGATGAACACAGGCTATCTAGTGTTACATCTTCACTACAGCACTGTTACAAGCAGAAGTGTAACATGATATCAACTCAAAGGTTCCAAGAGGTTTCAACGATTGAAATCCAAACATCAGAACTATTCACTTTTTGGACATTTCAGGATAATGAAGACTGGAGCAGACTAATGAGATCAACAGACAAGTTCGATGTCTATGAGGTTTTCCCGTCACGGAATACGCATGATCACGAACTGTGGTAATTATACTTGGAGTTGTCTTCCCTATGTTATAGGAAACAAATATGAGAAAATGGCGCAATTGTAAATACAAAATATTTACAAAATAGATCAACATAATAAAACAATACATAATAAAACAATACATAATATACCAATACATAATATACCAATACATAATATACCAATACATAA
>ERZ1740065.1488-NODE-1488-length-14069-cov-4.186242_pt1 | contig 14069 bp, 15 predicted proteins | sample MGYA00581738_ERZ1740065 | MGnify/ENA primary metagenome ERZ1740065 (study PRJEB43018, sample SAMN04849749) | marine metagenome | isolation source: floating plastic debris | place: Pacific Ocean | collected 2008-09-01 | study: EMG produced TPA metagenomics...
TCTCCTAATTGGCCTTGACGAAAAATAGGAAAGGACCGTTTCGCATTCATCGGAGGTTAGCGAAACATGTTTTTGAACGTTTTTCAGTAAAAGTTTCCTTTCGGGAATTTCGTGTTCATTATGGGATGGGATTGCCGTCACGTATTATGATTTTACCAGAATCTAAGATTAGATCATCGCCGCTTCGTTCAAATACCTTCGGAAAGGAAGCATCTCCGTGTATACTTGTACAATTTAATTTTCAAACCCTGATTTCAACACCTCGGTATTGGAAACGTTATGTACCACGGCAAAGGTTTTATTTTTCAAAAGCTCGATATGCGGATGGTCCTTCGCAAAACCTTTAGGGGGACGACTTAGTTTTTCATCTTCATACAACTCGCCAAAAGTAGCCTTGAAATCTTTTTGGTTGATGATGTCATGAAGTTCCTCTCCATTATAGTCGATACCATCCCTAATATTCCGAAGTTTTTTGGGGTCTGGACGCCAAAAACCACCCGCTAAAAATGACTGCTTAATTCCGATTTCAACATAAAAATCTGCCGAATAGGGCGCTTTATCCGAACCCGCTCCAAAATGGTCTTTATACACGGGCTTGTTTGGATGGAACATCAAATTGTTATTGATGCGATTGATTCCCTTTTTTCCTGGTGTATCATAATATTGGTCATCCAAATCTGCCATCGTATCGTTTAGCGAATCCAACCATTGGATGAAATCATTTCTCACGGAATGGTACCATTTTCTGTTTTGGTCCATCCATTCCTTGTTATTGTTTTTTTGAAGTTCCTTAAGAAAATGTATGAGTTCTTTAAAATCCATTTCCTAAAAATAGGAAGGATATTTAGAAATTATTGTCCCCAGAAAGAATATCTCCCAATCCACCGAGGAGACTCCCTTCACCTTTATCTTTTCCACCTCTTGGAATGGAAGCCAACACGCGACCAGCGAGTCTGCTAAATGGCAAGGATTGTACGTATACGGTGCCGGGGCCGCGCAAAGTCGCAAAGAACAAGCCCTCGCCACCAAAAATAGTGTTTTTGATCCCGCCAACGAATTCGATATCATAATCCACCGTTTGGGAAAATCCAATAATACAGCCGGTATCCACACGAAGGACCTCTCCCGGAGCCAATTCTTTTTTAGCAGTGGTTCCGCCGGCATGGACAAAAGCCAAACCATCACCTTCCAACTTTTGCATGATGAACCCTTCACCACCGAATAAACCCCTTCCCAAGCGCTTGGAGAATTCAATCCCTACTGAAACACCTTTCGCAGCGCATAAAAAAGCGTCTTTTTGGCAAATGAACTTTCCGTTTTGTTCAGAAAGGTCAATGGGAATGATTTTACCAGGATAAGGTGATGCAAAACTGACCTGTTTTTTACCTTGACCAACGTTCAAAAATGCCGTCATGAATAGACTTTCCCCGGTCAACAAGCGTTTTCCGGCAGAAAACAACTTTCCCAAAACACCAGATTCCTGATTGGAGCCGTCTCCAAAAATAGTATCCATTTTAATGTCGGTATCCATCATCATGAAACTTCCAGCTTCAGCCACAACGGCCTCCTGCGGGTCCAATTCGATTTCTACATATTGCATTTCTTCACCATAAATCTGGTAGTCAATTTCGTGAGCGTTCATATTTTTCGTTTACTGTTGATACTCTATGAGTTTGTAATCTAGGGATTTTGTTACAAAAGGCCTTACATTTCCAATAGACCAAAAAAAGCGGCACACAGGCCGCTTTCTTTCTTTTTAGAGATCTTTTTTAGTCTAGACCTCGACGGTATCAGCATCAGGAGCATTTTTCTTCACTGAAGCGATTCCGTTTTCCATGGCATCTTTCGAAGAATACATTTCACTTTTACCAATAACCTGGCCATTGGTAGCGTTCAATGTGAAAAACGGACTTCCATCTTTTGCGGTTTTGCGTTCAAAACGAGCATCGTCTTGTGAGTTCTTCTTCACGGATTCAATTCCATTTTTACAGCCGTCCATACTAGCGTACGATTGACTCGTCAAAATAACTTGCCCATTCCCAGCTTTAAGATTGAACATGGTTTTACCTGACCCAGTGCTCTTGATTTCGAATTTTCCCATTGTTTCTAGTTGTATAATTAATTGTGATTTATGCTTTGACTTTTTTGCGAACGGTCCATTCAAAATTGAATGTTGAAACCACTACACCTTGTTCATTTACCCCTTCTGATTTCATCCAAAAGGTTTGACCTTCACCGGTGGCAATCGTCTTTTCTATTGCTTCTTTGATAAGATGGCCGTCATTGCAAGTAAAGGTGATTCGCCCCGTGGCTTTCTTTGTAAAGGTAGCATTGTTATTGGCTACCAGCATGGATATTTTTTCGCCACTGGCCCGAATTTGGTCTATGACCATTGCCCCCGTACTCAACTCTGCAGCCATGCCCTGTACTGCCCAAAACATCGACTTAAAAGGATTTTGATTGACCCATCGATGTTTAACTGTTGTAACCGCGGTGGTAGTATCCAGCTGTTTGAGTCGTACCCCACACCACCATGCAGAAGGTAATTTAAAAAAAGTAAAACTGTTGAATTTGCTGGGTTTTGTAGGCATCTTGTCATGAATCTGTCCTTAAAAGTATTGAAAATATTCGAAGTTTCGTTTTGTTAATAAAATGTTAATCTTTAGTACTTTGTTTTGCATAGTACCATCTTTTGGATATATATTTGTATCGTAAGCTAATAGGTGATGGCATTATGTTCATCAAAATTTTCATAAAACAAGTTAGTCAACACCAGTAGCAAATCACATTTAGATTACAAACATCATCAAATCATCAATCAAAAAATGGCAACTACATTAACCAAGCACGAACGCAACTTATCAGCTATCATTCATGCTTCAACGTTCTCCAAGTATTTTATTCCTTTCGGGAATTTCATCCTTCCGTTGATTCTATGGACTGCTAATAAGAAGGAATATGAATTCGTGGACTATAATGGCAAACAGGCTTTGAACTTTCAAATCAGCATGCTTTTGTATTCCATCAGTTTAAGTATCCTTTCCATTCCGTTCTTTCTAAGTTTTTGGCCAGATGTGTTTGATTGGGATGTGTTCGGATTTAATCGCCTTCACAATCTCAACAACTTTGACATTCACATCAGCAACGACGATTTCAAACTAAGAAATCTGTTATGGCCTGCCGGTATCACCGGTTTGTTGCAAGCCAGCCTTATTATTGTAAACGTTGTGTACTCCATTCTGGCCACTATACGCACAAATGAAGGCCAAGCATTCAAATACCCTTTAACCATAAAATTCATCAAATGAGAAAATAAGAGTTTATTCATCAATCAGTCAATCAATCAAAATAGGTCCAATCTTGGACCAACAATCAAAAAACGAACAGTTAATTAAATGGAACCATGCTAGTTATGAATATTGAAAACACAAAAGCGCAAATGCGCAAGGGGGTTCTAGAGTATTGTATTCTTTCCATTCTTAGAGAAGACGACAAGTATGCTTCAGAGATTTTGGCAGCACTAAAAGACGCCAAAATGCTAGTAGTGGAGGGTACAATCTACCCACTACTCACCCGGTTGAAAAATGCCGGGCTGCTGAACTACCGCTGGGAGGAATCCACCTCTGGCCCGCCCCGAAAATACTATGCACTTACAGAAACCGGTCATATGTTTTTGTCCGAGCTGAACGGCACTTGGGAAGAATTGAGAAATGCTGTTAATCTGGTAACCAACACAAAATAATTTTAAAATGAACAAAACTGTTAATATAAATCTTGCAAACTCGCTTTTCCACATAGACGACGATGCTTACAACAAGCTCAAACGATATTTGGAATCTGTAAAGCGATCCTTTTCGGGTACGGCTGGCAGTGACGAAATCATTGCTGACATAGAGGCTCGAATCGCCGAACTCTTTTTGGAGAAAATGGAAAACGAACGTCAGGTCATCACCCACAAAGAAGTGGATGAAGTTATCCAAGTGATGGGGCAACCTGAGGACTACATGGTGGACGAAGACATTTTTGAAGATCAACCGACTTCCAAGAAAGCGAGCGATAAAAAAGTGAAGAAATTGTACCGTGACATGGACCAAAAGTACATCGGTGGGGTATGTTCCGGACTTGAATACTACCTCGGCATTGATGCTCTTTGGATTCGTTTGATTTTTATTCTTTTGGCGGTTTTCACTGGTTTTGGACTTATTGCCTATATCCTTCTATGGATTTTGGTTCCTGAAGCCAATACTACCTCGCAAAAATTGGATATGACGGGAGAGCCCATCAACATCAGCAATATAGAACGCAAAGTTAAAGAGGGGTTTGATGATGTTGCAGAAAAAGTAAAAAACGTCGATTATGAAAAAGTCGGCACAAAGGTCAAAAGCGGCTCCAAGACCTTTTTCGATACCTTGGGAGACATCATTATGTTCTTCTTCAAAATCATTGGTAAGTTCATTGGTATTTTATTGATAATTATCGGTGCTTCCACGCTCATTGGCTTGTTTGTAGGACTCTTCACCGTAGGTATTTTGGATGTAGTGAACGTACCGGGCATAGATTTCTATGAAATGATAAACAATACCGGAGCTCCCGTTTGGTTGGTTTCCTTGTTAGTGTTCTTGGTAGTAGGCATCCCGTTTTTCTTCCTACTGTATTTAGGACTTAAAATTTTGGTGAACAACTTGAAATCTATTGGAAACATCGCCAAGTTTTCGCTTTTGGGATTATGGTTGCTTTCCATCGGAGGTCTATTCGCCATGGGGGTACGCCAGGCGGCTGAATTTGCGAATGTGGGTAGTGTAAACATCAAAGAAACTATCATTCCCGAAAACTCATCAGATACCTTAGTTGTGAAAATGAGAGATTCAGAGTTGTTATATGACTGGGGCGAGATGAGTTTTGGGGGAATGACCTTGGGTGTAAATGAAAATGACGATAGGGTTTTGGTTTCAGATGATGTATACTTTCGAATTCGTCAAGCGGACGAAGATGTTATCAAAATGAACATCCGAAAAGATGCTCATGGTTCATCGACAGCAGCAGCCCGTGAAAGAGCCAAAAACATTGAATACAGCTACGCGTTGGATTCAGCTCAAATCGTTTTGGATGACCACCTCACTACGGGAGTATCATACAAAGCACGCGAACAAAAAGTTTTCACCACAATCTATGTTCCTGCTGGACAAGTTTTGAGACTAGACCGGTCGACAGCAGGCCATATCGGACGTGGTATCGCCAATGATAGGGATTTGTATCGCGGTAGTATGATTGGTCATACTTGGATGATGGGAGAAGATGGCGAACTTAAATGTTTGGACTGTCCGGAATTAGAAGAGATGGATACCGATGAAGAAGGTGGTAAAATCATCATAAATGAAGATGGTGTGGACATTGACATCCAGGATAACGACGAAGGTTTTCAGATGAAAATCGATGAAGACGGAGTCAAAATTCAAGCAGGTAACAAAAACGACAATTGAGACCTTGTTTTTTACAACTCGGCAAAACAAACTATAAAAAGACACAAACAAAACAGAATTTTATTCAATCATTAAAAACAACAATCATGACTACACTAGCAAGAATAGCAATCGCACTACTCGTCGCCCTTTTCGCATCATCCTGTAATTTCGATGTGAACTTTGGTAGCGGTAAAAAAGGAAATGGAGACGTCGTTGAAGAAAAACGTTCAGTTTCCGAAGATTTCGAAGTCGTATCCGCATCAGAAGGTTTGGATGTATTTGTAACCCAAGACAAAGACTTCAGCATTTCAGTAGAAGCAGATGAAAATGTAATCGACTTAATCGCTACGGATATCAAAGACGGAAAACTTAGGATTCACACCTTAGAGAATATCGGTAGGGCAACCAAAAACGTTTATGTTACACTTCCACAAATTGACGCCTTAAAAAGCTCAAGTGGCGCGGATTTGATTGTTCAGAATGTGGTATCGTCCGAAAGCATAGAGCTCGACGCCAGTAGTGGTTCAGACTTACAAGTTGAACTAGTAGCCACTCAGGTTAGTGCTGATGCTAGTAGCGGAGCAGACATTCGAGTTTCCGGTGAAGCAAAGACCCTCATTGCAGATGCCAGTAGTGGTGCAGATATTCGGGCGAAGGCTTTACAAGTTGAAGATTGTAATGCAGAAGCGAGCAGTGGTGCAGATATCAATGTAAATGTTTCCAAAACCCTTGTGGCCAATGCTAGCAGTGGCGCAGATATTTCATACACTGGTGAAGCATCGGTACAAAAAAGAAAATCTTCTTCTGGCAGTGTTCATAAATATTAGACGAACAAAAACCAATAACCAATCAAAAAGCCCAGTTTGCGAACAAACTGGGCTTTTCTTTTGTTTGAAACATTATTTTCCATTCCCTAAACAAAAAGCTCCCAGCGTTTTACCGAGGCATTCTGAGTAAGAATTTGGCAAAAAATTCGTATCTTATAAGAAGAAAATCACTTCACAAAAACACGTTGACCAATGAAAAAAATAGTAGGATTGGTATTAATCGTTATGCTGATTTCAGCATTTACAACCACTACCAATCCACCCAACACAGTACTAAAGACCATGGAGGGTACCTGGGAACTGGAAAGTTTCTATAGTTATGACGGCGAAGCGATAACCGACACGATTCAAAAAGATGAAGGCTATCGGCAAGTAAAAATGTATTCCAAAGGAAAAATCATGTGGACGCGATATGTGCCCGACGACCCTCACGGTCGGTTTGGCTACGGTTCGTATCGCATTTCTAAAGATGAACTCGTTGAAACGATTGAATACGGTGATGATGCCATGATGAAAGCCTTGGATACCATGCGTAACTTCACATTTGAACTGGACCTTGAAAAAGACCGATTCAGTCAAATAACGCTTGATGAAGAAGGAAATCGAACTTCATCTGAAAACTACGTTCGTATAGACTAGTTGAACCTAAACCAATAAAAAAGCGCGGAAAATTCCGCGCTTTTATTTTTTAAAGATAGCTTGCACCTAACTCGGCTGCATCACTTTTTGTTCTACTGTAGCCAAGTATCGTTCTGCATCCAGGGCTGCCATACATCCAGTTCCGGCCGCTGTAACCGCTTGACGGTACTCTTTGTCTTGAACATCTCCGCTAGCGAATACACCAGGGATATTGGTTTTTGTGGATTTGCCTTCAGTAATGATGTAGCCAGTGTCGTCCATATCCAATTGACCTTTGAAAATATCCGTATTGGGTTTATGCCCGATGGCAACAAACAGTCCAGTGATTTCTATGTCTTCCTTATGTCCCGTTTTGTTGTTCACCATGCGTAAGCCTTCTACTACTTGCTCACCCAAAACCTCATCCACTTCGGTATTATACCGTATATCAATATTCTCCAAACTATTCACGCGATGCTGCATGGCTTTGGAAGCTCTCATATGGTCTTTACGCACCAACATGGTCACTTTTTTACAAATATTGGCAAGATATGATGCTTCTTCCGCTGCGGTATCTCCACCTCCAACGATAGCTACCTCTTGGCATTAGTAAAAGAATCCATCGCACACGGCACACGCAGAAACACCACCTCCGCGAAGTCTTTGTTCGCTAGGAATATTCAAATATTTGGCTGAAGCACCTGTAGAAATAATGACGGTTTCCGCCTCAATCTTTTTCGATTCGTCCACTGTGATGTGGTGTATTCCACCAGGTTCGGTACTCAAATCAACTGCTGTAACCATACCTACGCGAACCTCAGTCCCGAAACGTTCTGCCTGTTGTTGTAATTGGACCATCATGGTCGGACCATCGATTCCTTCAGGGTAACCTGGGAAGTTATCCACCTCAGTCGTTGTGGTCAATTGTCCTCCAGGTTCCATTCCGGTGTACATTACGGGTTTCAAATCGGCACGTGCAGCATATATTGCTGCTGTGTATCCTGCTGGACCTGAGCCAATTATAAGTGTTTTAATTCTTTCAACTGTATCTGACATCGTATTTAACTACATTGCATTATCTATTACAAAAGTAGCGTATTTGCCCAAAAACTTACAGTCGTAAAGCAGGTAGTTATCAACGGTGTTTTCTAGATTGTGGAAATAAAAAAAGAACCACAGGGGCCTGTGGTTCTTTTTAAGTAGATTAAGTCACGAATTCAAAATCAGTTCGTTTTCGAAGCACCGTTACAACCAAGGAGCTCAACCTCAAAACTCCTTGGCGCAACGGAAAACTTAGTTCACCTGTTAATACGGTAAAGAACACTACAAAGAGCACAAATGATTACCAGGCTTTTGAACTAAGTGTTTTTGAACTTCAGTTATTGTTCCCATTCGAAGACGAATTTAGGCCTAGAGGATATATTTTTAGTATCGGAATTAACCAATGGGCATTTTGTATTCACCAATACCGATTTTGGATCAACGAATACAGTAGAACACCTCTTCCAGATGAAAAACAATTGAAGCAATACCCTAGCTCAAATATTTCATGAGAGGTTCAAATCATTCTTATGATATCGTACAAAACCATCTTTCATGGGAAGATTGCGTTTTAACAACCAGTATTTGCTTGCATCTTTTAGGGTTAATCCGGGGTTATCTGCCAAAAAATCTCGGGTGTACTGGGCGTACATATTGTTATCCGCAATTTCGCGTTTGAAATCGGGGTCCTTCTTTCGGTCTTCCAACAGATGCCATTGCGTTATCGCATCACCTAGGGTTTTTCCTGCCGAAGCTTTAACCCAATCCATGAAATCACTATGGCACGAAAAAGCATTTCCAATTTGGGATTTCATGAAGCTCCGGAAATTTGGTCCGAAGGAAACATTATCAGTGATTTTCGTGTCCAATGTGAGCGGAGACCTTGCCCAATTAAACTTGGAGGTTGTATTCTTTTTCTTGTCGGTAGGTTTTCGCTTGCCGTTGTTGTCTAAGGCATACATAATTCTGTCCCGTAAATCAAACTTCCTGCCCGTAAACGGTAAACCCATTTGCCTGCAAATGTCCTCCAGTTCTTCCTTTGACCAATACCATTGGTTGAACTGGGTACTAGTGGTCAATGTTTTCCAGTTGGGGCGCGACATGATAAAAGCAATTTTAGTTAAAAGGGATAGGTCTGCTTCAAATATATTTATTATCCTTTCTTCAAAGAGTAAGGCATTTTGGAAAACACTAAGCTAATCCAGTTACTGATGCTCCAAAACCGTTTTTGAGTAACAAACTGGTTTTTTTCATCTCTTTAACCATATCCAACCTGAAATACGATATGTTAGAAATTTCATATAAAATCGACCACATGGATTCCATCGCGACCCATATCGCAGCAATTATGGAAATTCCGGTCGAGGGTGCCCGGTTTAACATTGCCAATGATATTATGCGGGGTTCTGTAGAATTCTATCGCCTTGCGGAAGGACTATCGATTCAAATTAGCAAGTTAGAGCCTGATATGCCTTTTCAAATTAAACGTTTGGGCAGTGATTTTGAAGATTTGTTCATACTTGATTTCCATCTGACCGGGGTCGCCAAACTTAATGTTACAGACCAACGAATCATATCAAACCATAATAACGGTTTGATACATGGTGCCTATTTCGCATCGGCTGGTGTGGAATCCCATGCTATTTTCCCTCCAGGATTTTATAACGAAGAGTTCCACATCGTTATGGATAAAAGTTGGTTAAAAGACTTTTTTCAAAGTGAAGTCCAAAATGTGTTTGAAAAACTAGAGCTTGCCGCACCATTCTTTATGTTCGAACGTCTCAGAAGCAAATTATCAGCCTTGCTTCTGCAAATTTTTAAGTCCAACCCCGACCAAGAATTTCGAAAGTCTTTCTTGCACGGTAAAACCTTGGAACTCCTTTCACTCTTTTTTGCACAACTTAAAAATCGAGGTGAGAATTTGGAATTTGGGGTATCCAACTACAATGATGTTTCTCGCTTATTTGATTTAATGACCTTCGTTGACGAGCATCTAGGTGAAGTTTTAAACCTGAACCTCTTGACCAAAAAAGTAGGTTTCAGTGAAAGTAAGTTGCAAAAACTTTCCCGCGCCGTTTTGGGCAAAAGTATTTTCCAAGAAATTACCGAAAGACGCATGCTTAAAGCCTTGGAAGTCCTAGGCGAAAGAAGGCATTCTATCTCTGAAATTGGACATATGGTGGGGTACAATAATATGAGTCATTTTTCAAGAGCCTTTAAAAAAGTAAATGGCTTTTTGCCTTCCGATTATTTGAAAACCCTTCCTTAAAAACTATCTAAACTCATGAAATTGAAAAAAGTAAACCCCTTTTTACACCTACTTTGTCTTTTCGCAATAGGTAATACCGTAGTCCTAGCGCAGGATACATCTTCTGCTTTGGAAAAGGATGCGGATTTTTCCAAGACCATACAATCCCTGCAAGCGTATTTCAGCATTCCTGGGCTTGCAGTATTGGTAAAGCAAGGCGATAGCATTATTCATGAAGAATACCTCGGATTCAGTGACTATGAGGGTAAAATTTCGGTAGGGCCAAACACTACTTTTCCCATCGCGTCCTTGACCAAAATTTTTGCGGGGATAACCGCGATGCACCTAGTCGAAACAAACAAATTGGACCTTGAAATCCCGATAAATGATTACTTTGAAAACAAACCTCTTGAAAATGCGGTGACGGTTTCCCATATACTCTCGCACACTTCACAGGGAATTCCACCAGGTAAGAACTTTTACTACAGTTCTCGGTTTGGTGCCTTGAAAAAAGTACTTGAAAAATCGAGTGGTGCTTCTCTGGAAAAGTTGATGGGTAGCCTCATTTTGAATCCCCTCAACTTGCGCCACACCTATCCTTTGAAAGACTCGCTTTATTTATCATCTCGGAAAGAGGTTATGGCAAAACCCTACTTTTTGGAAGAGGGCATTCAACCTGGATTTATTGATTATGGTTTTTCGACAGCTGCAGGAATGGTTTCCACGGTGCGCGACCTGTCCAAACTTGACGCTGCGCTAGACCAGAATCTATTGATTTCAGAGGCATCGAAAAATCAAATGATGCAACCTTTTCAACCAAATCTTCCCTATGGCTTAGGCATATTTAGTGAGACATTTGCCGGAAAAAAACTTGTTTGGGGGTATGGGCAATACGATTGTTACTCCAGTTTGTGGCTCAAGGTGCCAGAAGAGCAGCTTACATTCCTGCTCATGGGTAATAACAATTTGTTAAGCGACCCCGCGAGGCTTATCTACGGGCACGCACCCTCTTCTTTATTTGTGATGGCATTTCTTCAACATTTTGTTTTTGGTACAGAGGAATCCTTACATAAGGATACGAAATCGCTGTTGCAACGCGAACAACTTCGGTCCCGAGCACTGGCAGCATCATTCATGGCGCGATATCGCATTGAAGAGTTTGATAAAAGCAAGCAAGGTTTGGAAACCCTTTTTGCTGAATTTCCAGACTACACGGCATATGGGGACCTTTCCTTACTGCACAACCTTCTTTTTCTAAAAACTGTGGCATTGCACCGGGATTTGGGTCCTTTTACGGATTTTGATGACCAGATTCTGCAAATAGGAAGCGTCCTTCTTGAAAGAGACCCGCAAAACCCTTATGCCCTCTATTATTTGGGGAACTTTTATGATATAGCGGGGCAAAACGATAAAGCTGAAGAATATTACAAACGCATCATAGAAGCCGAAAATTTCTCGAAGAACTGGTATACACAAGAAGCCCAAAATTGGCTAAACGCCCATACCCAAAAACAATAATCGCTATGAAGAACATTTATAAACTCGTTATTACAATCTTGTCTATAAGAAAAGGTCTTATTTCTTGTGAACAACCAAAAGAAACACCTGAAACGCTCAATGGCGTCTGGAAATCCGTAGGTTCGGGGTGGGTGCTACAAATTCAAGACAGCACGGAATATACCTTGTTCGATATCACCAAAATATCCTGTTTGGAAAATCGCACGGCCCAACTTTCGGAAATGATACCTGATTTGCAACTCGAAAATGATACCCTATATCTAAACAAAGGGGTGATGACCTATCGTTTCATTAAGGATGAAAAAGCTTTGGACAACTGTACCTCCGAATATGGTATGCAAAAGAAAAATACGTTATTCAATTTCGAGGTATTTGCAGAAACAGTAAGGGAGCATTATGCCTTTTTTGAATTGAACCAAATCCAATGGGACACTTTGTATATGGCTCAAAAGAAAAAAGTAATTAAGGATTCATCCGAAGTCAACCTTTATAAGGTTATTGATGAGACCCTTACCCTATTGAATGACAATCACGCTTACCTTGAAGCTACAGATGAAGTATATGAAGCACTGGAAGCCCAAGAAACCGAAGAAGTTTTAGAAGAAAGTGTTCAAGAAATATTATCCGAATATGGCGATTTGCAAGTAGCCAGCATGGTGGCCAAAAATCATTTAGAAGAAGAATTCACAGAGGATAGTAAACTGATACGATGGGGAAAAATGAACGAAAACCTAGGTTATGTACAAATCATGACCATGTGGTTGCATGCAGATTTGGACATTCCCCAAGCCCTAATCGATGAAAACGGTTATGTGGATGCCTACGTGGAAACTTTTCACAAGCTATATGAAGGTGACTATATCAAACGTGAAGCCAAAGCGGTCACAAACATCATTGAGAAGGTGATGGACGATTTGCGAAGTTCAGACGCCATTGTATTGGATGTCCGCTTTAATGGTGGAGGGCAAGACGCGGTAAGCTACACCATCCTAAAACAATTTGTTGGTGAAAAAGTACATGTAGCCAATCAAAAGCTTCGCTACGGAAAACAATTTTCACCTCCTCTGGAATTGTATTTGGAAGGAGGCGCTAAACCTTTCTTAAAGCCGGTTTATGTTTTGACTTCCCAACAGACGGGAAGTGCAGCTGAGGCCTTTTCCATGGCAACTTTGGCACTTCCGAACTTTAAAAGAATTGGCGCACGGACCTCAGGTGCCATGTCTACAGCACTTGAAAAAAACCTACCCAACGGATGGTCTTTCGCGATTTCCAACGAAATCAACCTAGATTTGGAGGGAAACGTATACGAGAATATTGGTATTCCGGTGGATTACGACTTGGGGTATCCGAAAGACCGGCAAGATTTTTTCCGTAGCGTGGTGAACCATTTGGAAGAGGATAAGGAAACTATTCTAAGCGCGATTGAAGCGCTAAAACAACCGTAAAAAGAATTTTTTTACTCGTATTTTTTTCGTTTCGAGTAATGGAATTGGCTGTATAGCAGTCGTTTTTGAAAGAATTCTTACTTTTAAGAAGCTACAGCAACAATCAACCATGAAACCAATCCTTCGTTTCGCCTTTTTTGTATTGGCGATTCAATTTCACCTCTGTGCGCAAACTTCCGAACTTAAGGCACTAGAAGCCCACTTTAAAGACCCAGCCGCTTCTGATTCCGCTCGTTTTTGGGCAGGTACTGACTATCTGAAATTACAAGTTCGTTCTGATTTGTTGGGTGCTCGCGCAACAGGGGAAAGCTTGCTTTCCATGGCTCAAAACGCCGATAATAACGAATGGAAATCTGTAGCAAACCGGTATTTGGGAAATACGTATGCGATGCAAGGTCTACTTCCCGAAGCAAAAGAATACTTTGTCAAAAGTTATGGGTTCCTGAAAACCTTGGATGACCCCTCGGGCTTGGCTCTAACCGCGAACAACATCGGCACCGTGTACTACGAAATGGGATTATACCCCCAGGCGCAAGATTATCTTTTGGAATCCCTTCGCGTTGCTGAAAAATTTGACGATGACAACAGTGCGGCTTTGGCTACCAACAACTTGGGCAATGTGCATAATGACTGGCGCAACTATGAAAAAGCTGTGGAATACTACCTCAAGAGCCTCATAATCAAAAAACGGTTGGGAGATGAATATCGAATTGCTGCAGCATACAACAATATTGGCTTGGTACACATGAATGAAAAACAATACGACTCAGCCATTTACTATTTGGAAGAAAGCGCACAAATAGCCAAGAAATTGGGTGATTTACAATCCATGACACGCGCCTTGATTAATCTGGGGTCGATTCATGCACAAAAACAGGACTACGCTAAAGCTTTGTCGTATCAAGATACC
>ERZ1740065.1489-NODE-1489-length-14066-cov-11.956391_pt1 | contig 14066 bp, 17 predicted proteins | sample MGYA00581738_ERZ1740065 | MGnify/ENA primary metagenome ERZ1740065 (study PRJEB43018, sample SAMN04849749) | marine metagenome | isolation source: floating plastic debris | place: Pacific Ocean | collected 2008-09-01 | study: EMG produced TPA metagenomics...
CTCGCATCCAATATCCGAAAGCGCCCTGGAAACCAGGCCACGGAGATTTATTTGAACTTTGACCTTACCAATGAATAGGAATGCGTGCGCAACAAACACGCTCTTCAATTCACTGTCTGACAAACGCGAGACCTGAGGAACCATGAGGAATATATATCTTGCTCTAAGCGCGAGACAGATACAGACGAAGAGGATCAGACCTTCGTGACAGACGCTCTCCAGCGCCATCGATCAGGCTTTCTGTGTCTGTGTCTAGAAAGGTAATTCGCGTCACTGTCGTTGCTCACTTCTCTACAGTGGTAACGACCTTCTCCCGTTTCTGATACCTTCAGCTGGTTTTGATTTGATAGACATGCACAGAGAGCTCAACTACGAACAAAAGTTTTTCAAAGATGGTGCTGATAGTTTGAGCGGCGACCACACTTGGTATGTGGTGGGACAAAGAAAGCAGTGACGAATAAGCGGTCGATGTAGTCTGGTACGTAATATTTCCTCGTAATTTTGTTGTCTATGATACATCCTCAACTATTGTGTCTTTTGGGTTTGAACCACGGCTTTTTTGAAGTTCAGAAAAATTGAATTTCCAGTATTTTCACCATGACAGGTTGACCAGCATGCAGACGATTGCGACCTTTTACGAAGTTGGAGTTGAAAATCGTGTTTCACTTGCATCCACTTAACTTCGCTGGGAATGGTTAGGTACGCTGTATGTGTTTTGCCCTTCCATGTTCTTGAGCTGCATTGCACATACTAGGTCAAAAGTCATTTGCACCAACAGTACTGAGTTAAGTAGTATCAGTACTTCCAGTGATGTAACTACTCTGTCACTACTCTGTCACCCAAAATAACTGTACCCCTCCCCTCGTATTCATTGCAGTCTGAACTAAAACGACCTTGTATGATGGAAGTAGGTGACTATTGAATAATAATGAAATTGGATGAACAGCACCAAGAGAAGATGACTCCAAATAACTAAACCAGACTTTCAAAAAGTTCTCGTTTTGCGGTACAGGTTATAGCTGTATAGGTGCCCCTTGTCTGCTGACTGATGTCAACTGTCAGGAATTGATTAATGGGAATACTGGAGGCAGAAAGTGAGCTCAAAACTGATACCTAAGATTCAGTTGCTTTGCTTTAGGTCTGGATTTCTCCTGTGGTCACAGCTACATTTTATGTGTGCGGTAGTTGGCAGCCTGCTGGATGGACCAAATAGTTTCACTACCATGGCCACACCTCAAGGACATCCAAGTAGTGGTAAGCATTCTATTTTCAAGGAAACTGCTTTCCAAACATTTGTTAGTAACTTTGCGTTCAGGACTGGCTACACTGTTGAAAATGAGGAAAGAAAGAATGGAGAAGGAGGTAATGCTTTTCATGTTTGTTTCTAGCTGGATATATAGGCCTACATTGTTAAACAGGCAATGCTCTGACTGGGATCTGAAATTGAGGTATTGTTGGCTGTCCATTTTCCCCACCTGCTTGCACATGTACATCATTGCCAAAACTTAAAACATTTTATTATATGTGTAGGTCAGTCTTGTGAAGTCATGAGTTCTTGCTACCTTCTTCCTGTTGGACGTGGTGAGTAGGAGTTGTATTTTTGCTGCGCACGATATTTTTGCGCTTGGCCTTTTCCTACCAACCATCCATTTTTGGATGTTTTTTCCCACTAATGGTCTGTTTTAGACAATTTTAATTATGGCCACGACGTTGTGGTGATAAGTTTTTTATGAAAATGGTTAGTTTTTAACTAATCAACTATTGAAAGTCATCATATGTCCGATACTGTGGTCCTTAGAGACCGCCAAAACTTGCTGTTCTTATCGAGATCCACAGCAATGATAGTCTGAGTCAGCAGAGATGTCTTCATCTTCTCTTATGAAATTCGGCTACGGGGTCTTGTCCAAAAGTTCCGGGACTGATTTATTTATGTAAACTGTACTGAACATATCGACTCAATCAAAATTGTCCTCGTCAAAGTAGCATCCTGAACTGCTTTACTGATGCTTGCATAGACTACTTGAAACTTTCTCGGTGAGATGCTTATGAGCTCATCTTAGTCAGTTAGGGAGTTTTTGATGGCCTTCCTCTCTGCGTCTTTTTTGCCATGATCTTTTGTCCACACCTGATCAAATCATGCGCACTGGAGCGTCAAAACTCTAGTAGATCCATATGATTTCCACACCATCGGCCTATCACCCAACTGTTTGCGATGGTCATGTTCACGAAGTGGAAGAATACTCTTAGATACCGATGCTTGTGATTCATAGTATGCCGGTAGCAAGATATCAAGAAGTTCGTTAGATCAACGCCGCCCATGTGCTTGTTATATACCTCTATCGCTCTCGGACGGCTCACCTCCAAATGTTGTTTCACCTTCTTATCCCACCTCTTCACCTTTGTGAGAAGGTTTTCACCAGCGAAAGTGCTAACGGTATGCGCGATACTGTTGTCATTTCATTTGATGATCGTGATATCGTCGCTACTTGTAGCGATACTGTGAGTCCCCCTCTCCTTCATGTCACGATCTTCTGCCAAAACTTCCTGCGCGCCGCACAATTGGCTCCTATCTATCATGCCAATAGCGTATATCCCGCTTTCTCGGAGTGCTGTGAACAGTGCCAAATTCGCGAACAAGTTGTCAAAATACACCTTGTGATTAGCACCAGCTATGTCCGCCGTCAGTCACATGGCAACATCCACACACAGCCCAAGTGTTGAATCAGGTCTGTTGCCATTGGCACTCAGGTAGAATTCAAAGTCGTACACATAGGGTGAGACACCAGATCGCACCCAAACTTTGTATCCCCATTTTGTTGGTTTGCTCTTTATGTACTGCTTCAGCCCACTCTGCTGGTGAATGGTATCATTTGCTCATCCACGCTGTGTGACTCCTCTGGGTCAATGGCAGATTGAAACGTTCTTCTTAGATGCTCCATGACAGGTCGGACTTTCCACACCTTGTCCGTCTTGGAAGTTTGATGTTTGCCATTGTGATCAATTTTCACTTTGTAGCATTTTGGCTCCCGACCCACGATATAAAGTAATAGCACCTACTTAATGTGATTGTCCGCCGGTATTGATAGAGTAGCATGGTTACCGCCTTCCAAAGTACGTCTGTACGAAGTCGATGTCGAATTTGGAGTAATAAAACTCCTTTGCCTTCATCTCCCCAACAGCAGGCCTTGGTAATGACAGCACATTAGCGCAAGTATGTGCTGTTGGCAGGAAGGTCGGAAGGTTTGGGCAGAATCCAAGCACTGGCTCACTGCGTGAACCAGTGATGAATTAGAGTACGGACTCCAAAGAAAGGTTGCCATTCAGCCTTTTCCCTCCTAGAAATGACAACAGATGGTGTTTGTCACAAAATATGTCAAGTAATTCCTCGACTAAGAAGTAAAGTTTCATAATCACCCTGCACTTCTTGGCAGTACTGCAGGAATTTCTTCTATACCTGCTCCTCCATTTGTCGTCTGTTACACCCTTCCACTGAGAATTTGGGGGACAGCAGTTTGTAAAGAGTTCTAAAGTCCAGTGTTCTGTCAACTGCCCCGGCTACAAGTTCACTAATCGGCGGCACTGCTAGTAACTGCAATGAAATAATTCACAACAGTTATGTCAATAGCAAAATGTGTGAATATTTCATAACCCATATGAAAAATAATAACAGTTTTTTAGAGACAAATAACTTATATTCTTCATGTCAGGACATACGTGCGCCTCATGTAACGTTCCAATTTCATTCCTCACCATAATACATGAGCCTCTTCAGCACAACATGGCAGTGCAATGACTATTTCAGCAGTAATGGAAATATCAATTTGCAATTAGAGTATATAAATTGCCTGAGGTATTATTTATTGATTGTACTAGTGTTCATAGTCTCAAAATGTAATAGCAGCAAGAATAGTATGAATGTATGAAACAAATGCATGAAAATATGATGTTAAAGAATAGTGATATCAGTGATAGATTGATCTGGGGCATATGGCGCTGGTTATGCTTGTGCTGGAGGCATCGAGTATTCAGCTTTGAACAACATGTTCTTGATGTTTTGCCGAGCCAAAGCGAAGAGGTAGGGAAGAATTTTCCTCATCTTCGCTGCCACACTCCTACCAAATAACTCCGCCTCATCTGGTTCGACACACTTTGCAAGCTGCAAATCAACTTGTGATATCGCTTCGTCAATCTCATCTATCTTCTTTCTCGTTGATTTACATCTTGGTTTTTTACGAGGCTGTGGCGTTGTTGTTGGTGCTGGTGATGGTGTTGGTGATGCTGATGGTAGAGTTGTTGATGTTGGTGGTGCTGATGGTAGAGTTGTTGGTGTTGGTGGTGCTGATGATAGTAGTGGTGCCGATTGTGCTGGTGATTGTGATGCCGGTGACGGTGAAGTGGGCTGGCCAGAAATGGCAGGTAGGTTAGTAGCTGATCTGTAGCAAAACAATGATGGAAAAAGTTGAAGTTAAATAACTACATGTTGGCACATAAAAAAAGTGAATTTGCTCAGATGTAAATCCTGAACTAGGATGGAAGCTGGAGAATAGTCTCCACTATTTCCAAGTTGGTTCGGTGACTGCACCAGAACTTTCCACTTTCGTGAATCCAATAATAAATGGCAATAATGTGGCTATCACTAGTCGGCTACTAGTACGATGTCGAGTGCAATCTATGAAGTCTTCCCTCAATGTTCCACGCCGTAGCTGACGAAGGTTCTTTAGCTATATCCATCCAGAGCCGTATAAGGGAGAGTTAAAAATCAATGGAACTTCATTAGTCACCTGCTGAAGTTCAAACAAAGCAAGAACCGCCCACATTTGTATATACACTTCAATGCAGAGCACGTGGGATTAAATACGTTGGTGACTATAAATGGCTGTTGGCCACTGCAATACAGATTTTCTCTATACCATAAAAGAGAGCAACTCCTGCCCTATTTGTTGATGTAACTTAGCCTCAGATCCACTGCCAGAAAGGCTCTCTACAGGTGATCTAACGATTCTCAGATAACAAGAAAGTTTTAAATTAGGCTGCATACCTGCCAGCTCAAGATATCAATGGCAGAGAAATGGCTTATTTGACAGCAATTTGCAGCCCAAATTATAGAGGGACAATCCATGGCTAAAATGCACAAGCACTGAGAGTAGATGTCTGAGAAAAGTGCATGAGAGTGACAGTGAATAGAATAATTCAGCTTCAAGTAGAAAATCAGCCCATTGGCCAAAGCAGACTAATCCAATGTACGATTACTGATAGTGGAAGTCACAGAAAAGTACAAAGGAGTGACATCCATAATAAAAAACTGACCCACTGCTCAAAATAGATCTGATACTAATTGGCTATATTACAACCTTCTAACGAGATGATGCTGAGCAGTGCTCTTGCTACCCATGGGAGTTGATGGTGACTACGATGATGATGATCTGGCTGAGTTGTCAAATTTTTTGCAACGTATATGCAGTTTAACAGTAATGAATTTTCTTGACAGGCGTGGCATGTCGGTAACTCATGTGAACATGTGATTGTAGCTGCAGACTTGAAAAGTTCCTTAGTTGAATGATGTCCAGCCAGTATATTTGACTTGGCTGATCTGATTGAACCTTCTCATTGCTTAAATAAATCAAACACAGCGTATGATACTTCGCACAGCGCACCATCTTTAAAATTCTTCAGCTTGACTAGTGTTGCATTCAGATGTACATCTTCAGTGTTCAGCAGGGCTGGTTGACAAGTACCACATATCTGTCTCAATTTCTTCAAGCTAGTAACACGGTAGCCAGCTAGGTAATACAAAGAATCACATTCTGCATTATTCAACTGCAGACTATGAGTGAAATTATACTCTACAGCATCAACCTTCTCAGACACAGGATGTGGAATATCAATAAATTTAGGAAGCATGTCACCAAGATACTCTGTATCATCAGTCTGGTAGTTGCCGTGCTGACAAGGGGAAAGATATTAAGCTACCGTGATGATCTTCAATGCATACTTGGCTGCCAGGCCTTTACGTTCAGTCATCACCTTGCAGACCGTCCTCACCTCTGGATCTGACTCGTTGAGGTTGTGGGTCTCAGTGTTTTCACTAATGGCACCGTTCCAGAGACATTCTGAACCCACGAACCAGCGAGACCTCATAAATTCTCTGGTGCTGGTGCCCCGTGACGCCAAATTGGCTGGATTCTCGCTGGATGTCACATGACACCAAGCTTTCTTGTCAGTGCAGCCTAGTATATCTCTGCCTACGTTTGCCACGTAGACATGAAAATACTTGCTGGTGTTGAGTATATACCCCAACACAACTATGGAGTCCGTTCAAAGACACTCCTTCATCTCCTGCAGGCCCATCTCTTTGAGGCATCGAGCAATCTTGGCCGATAGAACTGCAGCCTGAAGCTCTGCTCGTAGAGTGATGACTCCCTTCTTCGGAATAACTCTGGCTTTAGCACATGTCAAGGCGCAGTACACACAGCCAGATTGGTTAACACTTCTCGAGAATGAGAATTGCCCGTAGCCTGTATCTGAGGCGTCACTGAAGTGGTGTAAGTCTTGGCTCTCAACAGCGCCAAAGTCCACCGGTATTAGGCAGCGGCTAACTTTCAAGTCCTGAAGATCTTGTACATCATGCCTCCAGCGCTCCCAACGAGCAGGCAACGATTTGGGTAATGGATCATCCCAACTCATAACATCTCGACGCATCTGTTGCAAAATCTGCTTTCCAGCAAGAACTAGAAGTGTCACTAGGCCAAGAGGATTGAAAATGGGCGCTACTGTCGCAAGCACACTCCTTGTCCACTGCTGGTCTTTCATCTCTATCCTGAATTTGAAACTGTCGTTCTCAATGATCCACTCTACACCAAGAGCTCTCTGGATGGGAACTGAGCCTGTGGAGAAGTCAAAGCTGGGAGACAGCTCTGCATGTTCTGTCTCGGGGATGGCTCTCAGCACATTGGCAGCAAACTTGTGAAGGCGCAGGCTCCCTTTCTTACAGATAGCAACTGCTTGTTTTATCACACTAATGCCTTCCTCGGTGTTTGGCACACTTATAAGACCATCGTCCACATAGAAGTCCCTCTGAATGAACTGGGATGCTTGAAGACTAGCTGCAGAAGTGACATTTTGCTCCGTCTGTGCAATGTGTTGCAGGCCATACGGTGCGCATCCAGGTGATGAGACAGCTCCAAATATGTGCACTGTCATGCGGTAGTCTACAGGCCTGCCACTTTTGTCATACCAGAGAAACCTCAAGTAGTCTCTGTCCTCAGGGTGTACCTTAAACTGATGGAACATTTGTTGTATGTCGCATGCGATAGCAAATCTCTCCCGCCTGAACCTTAGCAGCCCTCCCAGCAGGCTGTTCATCAAATCTGGACCTTGCAATAGGTGGTCATTCAGACTGACTCCTCCGCACTTGGCGTTGACATCGAAAACCACCCTGGTATTCCCTGGCTTCTTGGGATGGTACACTCCAAAGTGTGGGATGTACCAGCAGTCCTGCTCCTTTGACAAATCCCCAGGTGGAATCACTTCAGCATCACCATTCAAGATTATCTTGCTTATGAATGCCTTGTACTCAGCCAACAACTGTGGATCGTGTTTGAACTTCTGATACACACGTAGACACTGAGTGCGCGATAGTGAATTCTGACAGTACGATCGTGTCGTCAGATCAAAATTTGTATTCTGTCTGCATTCTGCATCCCGCTATAGCAAGAGCGTATTCTGATACAGTGAACTCGAATTCTGATATAGTGAAGCCGAATTCTGATATAGTGAAGTCGAATTCTGATATAGTGAAGTCGAATTCTGATATAGTGATGTCGAATTCTGATGTAGTGAACATGGATTCTGATACACTGAGCTTGGATTCTAACCATGAGGACTTGTTTTCTGATAAAGTAAGATACAAATTCAGGTAAATCCAGGTAAATCTAACACAAATGTTGATTCTGACTACTTGACCACCAATTCTGATATAGAGAGAGTGTGAAATTCTGGAATTCTTTTACAAGCGGCTCCTCATATCCCTTGCTACCACCTCATGGATACTCCTACTGAAATGAATTTTACAGAGCAATAGACCAAAGATGACCTATTCCTATTGAAAAGATTACAGGAAGATTTGAAGCGATTTTCCTATTACAAAAATGCCACCATATGAAGTGATTGTAACCGCAACCGAATACATACTCTTCAAGAGCCCATCGTTGTTTTTCTTCCCTGTCCTGTCTCTCTGTTTAGCGATCTTGTTCTAGCTTCTCACTAAATCAGTGACATTGTGTGAGTACCAAATTGGTAGCAAATTTTGTAATATATTTATGTGGTTTGAAACTGGTCACTCCTAAAAGCTATGTTTTGCTAACAATGCAACGCAATTTAGAATGTACGCACTTGAACTGTCAAGATCCGACTTTTCTTCCTCTCGCCCCAGTTGCTGTTGCTCCTGCTCGTGTTCCTCATGTGCTTCATGCTCCTCCTGTTCCTGTCCATGCCCTTCCTGGTCCTCATCTTCATCACCAACTATGGGATACAGAGGAAAAATTATTGTAGTGTTGTATATCGGAGATTATTACTATTCTATGCTTGAATGATCATATAAGTATCTCAAAATCACCTTCGAGCTCGTCTTCAGATAGGGGTATGTCGTTTAGTTCTTTTCCTTGGTATTTCACAACCTCACCTTGCTCTACTGCCAACAAAAACTTGGATGCCTTCGCCTATTACATGACCTCATCTGGCATGCTGTAGAACTCTCTGTGGACCCGTATATCATGTCCCACAAAATTTGCCAGTATGTCCAGCTCATTTTCCTTCATGTTCATGATCTGCGTCATCATTGTGACATCCTTGCGAAGTCTCATGGGCATGATCGCTTCTGGTCTCTTGGCTTCACAGAGAGAACTAAATTAGCGGATCACATCGCATCCGCGAATGTATCCGATACTGTCATCGCCAATGATGGCGAACACGTCTGGGTTCAAGAGAGATATACCCACTTTGCTCCTCCTTCTCAACGCCAAGGACCTCAGCCCTTCTCCCCTAGAAGCACGATTCATTGACTCCTTTAGGTGTGTTGAAATCACCGGGAAGAAAGATCAGACGGGAAGGGAGTTAATCTATCTCCAACCAGTAATCAAAACGAAAGTTTTTCTTAGCTTCTATATAGTAAGACCCTTTTCGGTCCCTATTAAATCACCAAAGATAGACGAAAGTGACCACAAAGGTAGTAGACTTTCAGCAGAGGTGATCATTTATTTCTTCTCGGCAAGACGTAATACAGAGCACAAACCATTGCTGCAGACCACGTTGAGGAACTGAAACCCAGTATTAAAATTCGCTGTTATATATGACCATGATTTGTACTGAAATATTCACACACAATTCTTTCCATACTTACTCCGTAATGATTCAGACCAATCACCAGCTGGTCCAGGTACGGCTGTTTCATAAGCAACAGCTTGTGGCGGCAGTAGAGAGTGACAAATTCATCCCGATTTTGAAGGTTCGCGATGCTTGGCAGCCCATCTACAGTATTGCGGTCTTCAAAGGCCGCCTGAATAAATGCAGAACGTATTTGTTAATCATCCACGGCTTCTGCCAACTAAAATGGTGATAACATACCATGACAAGTAACAATATTTGGACTTGCTGTCATACATGAATTGACCGTGATACTGACCTGTGTCACTGCGGACATGTCAGGCTCAGGAAGGTCAGCAATTCTGCAGTCAACATCTAAAGAGCAGCGCATGAAGTAGTCTACTGTCGTCTGGTTGAAGAGCTGTGGAAAGTGGTCCACCTTGCACCACCATAGTTGCAATCATCTTCCCGCCTAGTTTATACATGCATTGCTGCAAAGCTTTAACGTTGGCACGAAGTGTGGGTTTGCCATCATCTCCAGCTTAAAAAATTGTTGAAAATGTAAATTAGGACGCAAGAAAGTAGTCCAATAGTTAGGGTACTTGGAGGCCGCAAGGATGTGTTTTATGCGAAAGCGCTTCATATTGTTGTGGATAGTCGCCCTTGGCTTGGCGCGACTCTCTGTAGTTATATCTTCTGACACGAACCACTATTGATAGTGGATTTCGTATTTGCGATGAGCAGCGCAAGACTTGCTTCTTCCAACTTACACTCTATTGTTAGCAGCGAGAAGACAACTCTCGATCCTAGGCAGACACTGTCCGAGAACGCAGGCTATGGTAGTTCAGTCTACACTCACGAGATCAGCTATAGTTCAATCCTCCTTCTATATCTATTCTCTCTCTGTTTGAACAATACCCCTTATAGTATCAACAAGCTGGTCTAGTTGATGAGATACTTATATTCGTGCATAGAGTACTATTTGATCGATTAGCTTCTCAACTCTGTCTATCTCTAAAACAGCTCCCCCTTATATAGGCGGGAGGCTTGCACCAAGCAAAAACATAAGCAAAATCTAAGCAAAACTGTAAGCAACTTAAGCAAGACTGTAAGCAACGTAAGCAAGACTGTAAGCAATGTAAGCAAGACTGTAAGCAACTTAAGCAAGACTGTAAGCAATGTAAGCAAGACTGTAAGCAATGTAAGCAAGACTGTAAGCAAAATAGTAAGCAAGAAATTAATTAATTAATTAACAGTAAGCAGGTCACAGGCAATCCTGTGCAAAATATTATGTAATAGCGTAGTGAACAAGCTAGTGATACTAAAATAAGAGAGAGAGGAAGGAAAAGAACAAACTTGATAGTGCATATAAAACTGGGTATCTATGTATGAAAAAGAAATATGACTGGGGGAGGGTATATTTATAGCTTTGGTTTCTATTACACCATTTCACAGTCAGAATTTGGAATAGACAGTAGTGTGTAAAGTTTAATGATGACTGCAATATGTTACTATAGAAAGAAATCACACGCCTGCGCTGAAAATATCGCTCTGTTTCAGAAAACGGTCAAAGAGCAGGCGAAAAAACTCATCTTGGTCCTCCATGATCGATGGATGGCTCCAGCACATTGTCATCTCCCTAGAACTTGCAGAGTAGAAGTCCAGAACGATTCTCCACCGTTGGGAGGCGCCAAAACTGGCTGGCAGACTTCCAAACATTGGAGCGTGACACTACAGTACGCCAGACAGTAACGACTCGGTCAGCAAATGCACTGAATAGCCCTCTCAGTTCATCAGGTTATGAAATATAATAAATAAAAGAGCTACATATGATTGAAGATAACTAGTCTGTTAAGGCGTTGGCCAAATACTATGGATCTTAGCAATGTGATGTAGTCGTATCTACAACTTTCATCAAAGCTGCAGTATGCGAGGCACAGGTATACTGCTGCTGCAGACGCTTTTAAAGGGCAATTGACCGAGAGGTAGTTAGTCTGAAAACGAGCTTACTCATGCGGGACATTCTTATCGTTCTCTCAGTGATGAGACATAGCTGAAAAACTTTGTTTGATGTCCTGGTCAAACCTCAGCGATCTTTAACATCCAACAAGCTGTGCTCCTGAGTCTACAGATGGTCATGCTCAGGACCCCGTGCAGAACCAATGTCGTTGATGCACTCATCGAGTGTCAGTTTCATAGTCTTCATCAGGAAGCCAGCTGCTAGGTATGCATCACAATCCCCTTATCAACACTGTGGTCATAGTTGATGCAAGCTCATGACTGTCATGTACTCCACCACGTCTTCTATGGGTTCAGAGATGTCACGTCTAGGTTAACTGCTCCAGCAGTCATTTCGGGCTCCATCATGGTATGAGAATCATCGGTTTTGTTGTTCCTTCTCAGCTTCCTACCCCACAGAACAGGCATGGGTGCGTCCTCAGACATCTCTAAGCAATTAGCATTTGAGCTTGGCGTGATCAGAGATCATTCACATATGTGGATGATCTCTGGCGTGATGTCTGTCTTCACTAGAAGACCCTTCAGTGCTGCTCTGAACTGGACATCTGGATTATTGTTACAGCCTCCCTTTGACCAGACTTTGGAGAACAACATCTCAATGTGGTCTTGGCCCAACTTGTACGCAAGAATGTACTTGATACCAAACTGCGATGCAAAGAGTCTCTCACATATCCATATGAATGAACGTATAAAATAACTGCATCATCTATGAAACAAACAGCTAGACACTATAGGAAGTAAGCATAGTCCTGTCATTGTCATCACTAGGCCTGTCACGATAGTAAATTTTGTCCACGATAGTGTTTCATGATAGTAGATCCATGAAATACGAAATTTCACGATAGTAGGGTATCGAACTTCAGATGAAATCATATAAGCTCCAGATAATTGACCACGCAGAGAGTTCAGCAGCTTTTATTAGGGGAATTATTCGCTACAAGATAGTGGAATATGTAGCTGGAATTTAGATATTGAAGTTCTTCTGCAAAAATATAAGTTTTTCTGCATTTTGTGGGGTCAAACAACTACAGGAAGCAGTGATAGTGTCACCAGCTGTAGAAAATACTCTCTCTGAGGCAACACTTGTGCCTTGACAAGCCAAACAGTACTTGGCTCTGGATGAGAGTAGTGGAAATTTGGCAGCGTTATCACTCCACCATTGCAATGGATTAGCGCTCAGTGGAATTTTGTATCGAGACTTAAGATAGGTAGTAAGCTCCATCTCGCATGAACTCTTCACAAGATCTGATCGAGACTCTTCCAAGTCATCCACTTGGTCATGTAAAGATGACTCGCCTACTTCACTAGGGGTAAGACTCCCTCCTTACGCTCTTGTTGAGCCGCGTAAGGTCCATGCATATCCGCACCCTGCCGTTGCTCTTCGGGGCCACCACCATTCTGCAGGCCGCTCAACCTTATCTATCACCCCCATCAACTCCATCTTCTTCAGCTCTTCCTCAGTGGCCTTCCTAAGCCCCACAGTCAGCCTCCTCGCTACATGCAAGCATACCAGAGTGCTGCCCTTCAGCCGGATCGTAAATACGTCCGGTAGCACGCCCAGTCCCCTGAACAGTGCTGGATGTTAGCTCTCCACATCCTCTTTCACCAAGCACACTGACTGCACTAGGCCGAACTCCCTAATCTCCGGCTTCCCTAGTAGGTTGTGCCACGCCCCTTTCAGGACATAGACCACCCCCTCCTCGTTCTGCCCCCATGCCAAGGTAAGCTGGATCCTCTTCTTCCCTAATACACTCAGCAGACCTCCGTCCGCCGCGGTGAGAACTCTCCCGGTTGGCGCCTCTGCCTCGTCAAGCACCGTGACATCCGCTCCAGTGTCCACCATGAAGAGGATATTGCCCTCCTCCGCTCCAAATGTTATCATGAAGTTGTCACAACCTCCAATCGCACCTCCCACTATACTAACCCCTTTCTAAGTCGGCCATCCGACGCTAGTGGTCCTCATCATAACGACTCTCCCGAGTCTGACAAAGCAACCCATTCACCCACCGCATGAATGTGACCGCGCCCCTTAGGTGGGGCCGGTCTTGCCTCCAGGCAGTTCCAGGAGATATGCCCCAGCTCGTTACACGAGTAGTACTCCTTTCGCTAGCCCTACCCGGCCCACTACTGCTCTCCCCCCTCCTGTCTCCGCCCTGTCCTGCTTGGGCTTGCCTCCTCCTGCACTCCCTCGCCCAGTGGCCCTGGGCTCCGCACGTGTAGCACTGCCCTGCTCTTTCCTCAGTTTGTCGTCCTACATTCTCTTAATCAGCATCCGGAGCACCAGCTTGTCAAGCAGCCCCCCTAACCTACATGTCTTACCTGCCCTCTCTAGCCTCTCTATATATCTCTCTATCGGCTCCTCTGACTGCTCTTCTTGACTAAGGAATCGATGCCTAGTAGCCACAATGTTCTCTTTGGACGCAAAGGTGCCTCGAACGCTTTCCTAATGCTACCATACTGCATCTCCGAGACTATATCCCACGTCTCAAATAAGTACTCTCCTTAAGTAGTCGCTGTATGACAACAGCTTCCATTGTCGCATGGTACAGCGATACATATTCCGCTTCAGCAGTAGATACAGCGATTGTAGTCTGCCGCTTACTCATCCAGCTGATGGCTCCATTGACGTAGATGAACACATCTCCAGATGTTGATCTTCTCGTGTCTATGTCCCCAGCCCAGTCAGC
>ERZ1740065.1490-NODE-1490-length-14064-cov-4.294525_pt1 | contig 14064 bp, 14 predicted proteins | sample MGYA00581738_ERZ1740065 | MGnify/ENA primary metagenome ERZ1740065 (study PRJEB43018, sample SAMN04849749) | marine metagenome | isolation source: floating plastic debris | place: Pacific Ocean | collected 2008-09-01 | study: EMG produced TPA metagenomics...
TTTCAACGGTTTGAATGTCAGCTAACCGAATTACTTTGACCTCGTCACCGACACCCAAATTGGCAGCATGACCGTCAACAGTGGGGGCATCAACTACCTGTACCAGACCCGGGGTGCCTTTGACCTGACCCTCCGCGCCGACCTTCCCCAAAACACCTACACTTTCCAAGAAAACGTCCTCCACCTCAACGAACTCCAACTCAATGCCGACGGCGCCATCCAGCTGCTCGATGCCGCCTACGGAATCGACCTGACTTTCCAGGCTCCTCAGAACAACTTCAAGCACTTTTTATCCCTCCTCCCCCACGCCTACACTGCCGACTATGCGGAGGTCGAAGCCACGGGGCAGCTCGATCTGTCGGGCTTCGTCAAGGGCACGCTGGATTTGGACCGGGGGACCTACCCCGCCTTTGGCATTGACTTGGGCATCCAAAACGGCGCCTTCCAGTACCCCGATCTGCCCCTGGGCATCCAGGACATCGCTACCCGTACCAAAATCAATAGCCCCTCCAGCGATTTCGACCAAATTACGGTCGACGTCCCCCAGTTCAAACTCAAGCTCGGGGATCATCCCTTCGAGGGGCGTTTTAAGCTCCAAACCCCCATTTCGGATCCCGACATCGACACCCAAATCAAAGGCTTGATCGACCTGGCCGAATTTTCCAAGGCCTTTCCGATGGAGGAGATTGGCGAGCTCAGTGGCCGCATCAATACCGATTTGACCGCGGTGGCCCGCTTGTCGGATGTGGACGGGGGCAATTACGAGGACGTCAATATGGCCGGAAAAATTCAGGTGGATGGCTTCAACTACCAAGCTCCCGATTTGCCCAAGGTCGTGGTTCGGACCCTCGATCTGGATTTTAACCCCCGGCGGGTGGTGGTGGATAATCTGGACCTCAAAATGGGCAATAGCGATCTGCGGGGCAGTGGTAGTATCGATAATATTCTCGCTTATTTCTCCCCCGACAAGACCATGCGGGGGGACTTTAAGATGCGTTCCCAGTTTTTTGACAGTAACGAGTGGTTGGAAGACGGAGCGGAAGGTGACGAGCCAAGCGTGGCGGAAACGACGGCAACGACGGCAACGACGGAGGAAACGACCGCGGAGGAAACGGCGGTATTCGATCGTTTTGATTTTCGGTTGGACGCCGAGATCGACCGCCTATTGTACGACATCTACGAAATTCGGGAGTCGGCCCTCGTGGGGCGCGTGACGCCCTCGGAGGCCAACATCGACCGCTTCCGAATGCTCCTCGGCCCCAGTGATCTAGCGGGCTCCGGGCGGATCACCAATATTTTTAATTACCTCTACGGGAACGGGACGCTCGGCGGGCAGATCGCGCTGCGCTCCAAGCTTTTCGACCTCAATCCCTTTATGGAGGAAGGCGAAGGAGGCGAAGCCGAGGCCAAAGCCATTGCGGAGGAAGAGAACTTGGAGCCCTTTATCGTACCCGAAAACATCGACCTGACAATCTATGCGGACGTGGACCGGGTCTTGTACACCGATTTGACCCTGCGGGACCTCGAGGGCACTTTGAAGGTGGCGGATCAGGCGATTCGCTTTGAGTATTGCGAGGCGCGGACCCTGGGGGGGCTGATGCGGATCGACGGCGGCTACGATACCAAGGACCCCAACAAACCGGGTTTTGATCTCCAGTACGCCATCAAACGTTTTGATTTTCAGGAAACCTTTAAAAAGTTCAACACTTTTGCCCAACTGGCTCCCATCGCTAAATTTATCGAGGGCACCTTTAGCTCGCGGATGTCCTTCGCCGGCACGCTCGACGAAAACCTCTCGCCGGTCTTTGACGACATCAATGCGGATGGCTTTTTACAGACCATCAACGGCGTGGTCCGCAATTTTGCGCCGCTGGAAAAAATTGGCAATCACCTCACCATCGACCTGTTCCGCTAATTCGAGATCTAGGATACCAAAAACTGGTTTGAGATCAAGGACGGCAAGGTGGTGGTCAAGGAGTTTCCGCTCCAACAGCAGGGTATCGACATGCTCATTGGGGGCAGCCACGGCCTGAATCAGGACATGGACTACCAGATCAAGGCCAAAATTCCCCGCGAGCTCTTGGACAAGGCGGGGATCGGACAGGCGGCGGATAAGGGTTTGAACTTTCTCAAGTCGGAAGCCGGCAAAGTGGGGCTCAACATCGATGTGGGGGAATTTATCAACGTATTGATCAATTTGACCGGCAATATGGAGGACCCCAAGGTCAAGTTTAAGGTCCTCGGAGCGGGGGGAGAAAAGAGCCTGGTCGAACAGGCCAAGGAGGAGGTCAAGGCCATCGCGGAGGAGAAGGTGGAAGAGGTCAAGGAGGAGGTGGTGGAAAAGGTGGAGGAGCAAAAGGAGGACCTCAAGGCCAAGATGGATGCGGAGATCAAGGGCATCATGGACGCGGCCGAAAAGCAGGCCCAGCGCATCCGCGACGGGGGCAAGCAAGCGGCGGACGAGGTCCGCAAACAGGCGAAGCAGCAGTCGGACAAGCTCATCAAGGAGGCGGGCAGCAATGCGCTGAAAAAGCGGCTGGCGGAAGCCACGGCGAAGAAAATCCGCCAGAAGGCGGATAAGGAGGCGACCAAACTGGAGCAGGAGGCCAATCAAAAGGCCGATCAGGTGATGAGTAAGGCTCGTCAGCAGGCCGATCAGGTGCGCCAGCGTTATGGCGACCTGTAAGGGCGGGGAGGGAAAAATTTAGTTCGGCAAAATCCGGCGTTTTCGCTACATTTGCACGACTATTATCCGGCACGAAGCCGGTTCCGTAAATCCAACGAACATGCTAACTGCGATTTCTCCCATCGACGGAAGATACCACGAGAAAACCAAGGCACTTTCCCAGTACTTCTCGGAATTTGCCCTCATCAAGTACCGCGTATTTGTCGAAATCCAATACTTCATTGCCCTGTGTCAGCATCCGCTCCCCCAATTGGAAGGTTTTGACCTGGAGCGGGTGGATGCGCTCAACGAGATGTTTGAAAATTTCAACCTCCAGGACGCCATCCACATCAAAAATATTGAAAAGACCACCAACCACGACGTCAAGGCGGTCGAGTACTTTCTCAAGCAAAAGTTCGATAAATTGGGGCTGGGGGAATACAAGGAATTCATCCACTTTGGACTTACCTCCCAGGACATCAACAACACGGCGACTCCCCTGCTGGTCAAGCAGGCCATGAGCGAGGTCTACCACCCGATGCTCAAACAAATCCTCCAGTCGATCCTGTAAGCCGCCGAAGAGTGGGCCGAGGTCCCCATGCTCGCCAAAACCCACGGCCAACCCGCCTCCCCCACCCTGCTGGGCAAGGAATTTCGGGTCTTCCTCGAACGCCTCGACAACCAGACCCAACTGCTACAGCAGATTCCCCCCACCGCCAAATTCGGCGGCGCCACCGGCAATTTTAACGCCCACTACGTCGCCTACCCTTCCATCAACTGGGGTCACTTTGGCAATCACTTCGTCTCCGAATACCTGGGCCTCCAGCGCCTCCAATACACCACCCAGATCGACCACTACGACAATCTGGCCGCGCTCTGTATGAACCTCAAGCGGATCAATACCATCCTGATCGACCTGTGCCGGGACGTGTGGACCTACATCTCGATGGAGTACTTTAAGCAAAAGGTCGTCGCCGGTGAGGTAGGCTCCTCCGCCATGCCACACAAGGTGAATCCGATCGATTTTGAAAATGCCGAGGGCAACCTGGGAATCGCCAACGCCATCTTTACCCACCTGGCCGACAAACTGCCCGTCTCCCGCCTCCAGCGCGACCTCACCGACAGCACCGTACTGCGCAACCTGGGTGTTCCCGTGGCGCATACGATCATTGCCTTTCGATCCATCCTCAAGGGCATGAGCAAGTTACTCCTAAACGAGCAACAGCTCCGAGCGGACCTGGAAAGCAACTGGATGGTGGTGGCCGAAGCGATTCAAAATATTCTCCGGCGGGAGGGCTACCCCCAACCCTACGAAGCGCTAAAGGCCCTGACCCGAGGCAAGGCCACCGTGAGCCGGGAAGACATCCACGCCTTTATCGACGGCCTCCACATCGAGGCCATTATCAAAGAAGAATTGAAATTGGTTACGCCACAAAATTACGTGGGCGGACTGTAGTAGGCAGCGGCCAATGCTACCCGATCAGGCTTTGTTTTCGAGTAGGGATTTGAGTTCCGCAATCTGCTGCTGGAGGTCATCGATCTTTCGCTCCAGGTCTTGATTGTTGTCGATCGTCATCTCATCGACGAAGACGGCATTGGCCAGGGACATGCCCAGGATTCCCCCCACCAGCACGATGATGGCAGAATACAGTCGGGCAAAACCAATAATCCAGCTGCCGTAGGGACTGCCCTGTCGTTCGACGGCCAGGGCAATCTCACTGGGGATTTCGTTCCATCCTTCAATCGTAAACATCTGAAAGATGTGGTAGCTCGATACCAGGGGGTCGCCAAAGTATTCGGGGACCAGTTGACCAAAAAAGTGACAGGTAAACAGGGCGAGGATAAAGTTGGCGATCAGGAGGGCCAGGAAGAGAAAAACCGACGCTTTGATGGCGCGTGTGAGGCCGCTGACCAGCATGTCCATGTGGGGTACGAAACGCATAAAGCGGATGATGCGCGCCAGGCGCAGCAGGCGTAGAATCTTGAGCAAGGAGGTATTGGGCAGTAGTGGAAAGCCGAGGTAGTGCAGGAGAGAGGGAATGCTGGCTACCGCAATCACAAAATCGAAGATGTTCCAGCCGTCCGAAAAATAGCGCTGGGCCCGATAATGGGCGATTTTCACCAGTGCCTCGACGATAAAGAATACGACAAAGACGTGATCCACAAAATCGAGGAAGGAAAAAAACGTGGGACTCCCTTGTTTCAATTGGGGGAAGTAGAGCAAGAAAATGACCACGGCGTTGGCCACGATGGCCCACAAAATTTTCTTTTCACTGAGGAAGAGGCGTCGTATCATAGCAATACCGAGCGTGATGCTTGGGACGATCTAGGTCGTCTCTTTTTCCAGGACCGGAACGGGGCTTTTCCATTGAATCAGCTGGTCCAGTTGGTAATTTTCCAAACGGTTGTGGTAAAAAAACAAGACTTTAAAGTCTTCGCTTATAATTTTATCGTCTTTCGTAATCTTGAGGGGTTTTTGGGAATGGTAGCGGCCCAAATGCCCGATGCCATTGCGAATCAGTCGGGGAACTTCCCAGTACAGCTCCTCATTCAATTTGATTTTCCCAGCCTTTTCCATCGCCAGCAATTGCTCGCGCAGTTGCCGAACCGTCTCCACTACTTCCGCGAAGGAGAATTCATAATCTTCGGGAGGTAGGCGGAGCAAGCCAAACAGATCGAGCTTGGCATTTTTGTGGCGCAGCAGGTTAAAAACGGCAAAGGCCACGAGGTGACTACTCAAGACGATGTTTTCCTTGTGGTAACGGTCCACAATCCGATCGGCGAGAATGCGGGTATACTCCGATTCGCGTTGGAGGTCCGCCTTGACCCGCCCATCGCTGACAAAATAGTCTTCGATTTGTACTTCCCGACCGCGGCGGTCGTAGCTACGGCCTTCCTCATCGACGAAATTGCCCAGCACATCCAGCGGTTTACCGAAGGAAAGGATGATATCGGAGCTTTGGGCGAAGAGTTCCCAGATGAATTTCAGGATTTTCCGACGGCTATAGGAAGCATCCTGCATTTGGATGTAGTTTTCCTTCCCGATGTATTTGAGGTGCTGCTCGATCAAAAATTTGGCTTCCAAAACGAAGTGGTAGCTCAAGATGAGGGGAACGATAAAGACCTTGCCATCGTCCCCGCGTTCGCAGATAGCGCGTTGGGCCTCCACGGTGGTGCCCAGCAGGCCCATCTTGAGTTTGGTTTCCAGGGCGCCCGAGCGCGAGCGCGTACCCCCGGGAAAAAACAGGCTGTTGGTACCCCGGCGGATGGCCAGGTTGGAATTGGCCTTGAGGACATCGAATTCTTTTTACGACGATCCACCCGGTAAGCCCCTAGCCGGTTCATGTAGTAGGCGGTGTAGCCCGTATTGTAAAGGTTGAGCCCCGCTCCGTAGTAGGAAGAGGGCATGCCCAGGATGGCGTCCATAGCGAAGCCGATGAGGATGGAATCGAGGTTGCTATGGTGGGTGGGCACGACGACGACGGTTCCCTTGGTCACCAAGCTTCGAATCTGATCGAGCTGTCCCTTGACGATGAGGCGTTCGTACAGTCGGTGTTTGCCCCCCCAGATGCGGGCGAGGTTTCTGCTGGCCGCGGTATTGAGTAGCCGGTTGAAGAAAACGGTCAAAAAGCGGCGGGCAAACAAAAAGGTGCTGATATTAAAAGTCCCCACCACCTCTTCCGAGTAGCGGTTGATGATTTCGCGAAGGATTTCCTCGTTGGTGGCCCGGGCTTCCGCTTCGTCCTCTTGGTCGAGCGAGCCCCGCACCAATTTTTTTCGAATCCGACGCCAAAAGCTGCGCTCTTTGGGGGGATCGACTTTCCAGGGCTCCTCCTTGATCCGAATGCGTTCGAGGTAGATCGTCTTGGCGATGATGTCGCTGATCTCATCGGTGGGCTTACGCAGGATGCGTTGGAGGGTAAAGTCGTCCAATTCCTTGATAAAGGCCTCCCGATCCTCGCTGAGTCGGTAGATTGGCCAGTCTTCAATATTCTGGATCACCTGGGAAAAGGGGGCTTGTTTTTTCGCCATATCAGGGTTGGATATAATTTTGGTATTGTTGATTGACCCGTTCGATGAAGGCCAGTACTTCTCGTCGGCCCTCCCGTGAGGTAGCCGAGGTAACGAAATACGGGGGCATGGCGGACCAGTTTTGGAGTAGGGCTTCCTCAAACAGCTGGACTTGCCGGCTGCGATGTCCGGTTTTGACTTTATCGGCTTTGGTAAAGAGGAGGGCAAAGGGCACTTGCATCTGTCCGAGGCGATCGATAAAGTCCAGGTCGATTTGCTGGGGGGGAATGCTCAAGTCGAGGAGGACGAAGGCACTACAGAGGCTTTGTCGCTGACTGAGGTAGCGATCGATCATTTTGGACCATTCCAGGCGTTTGGTCTTGGAAATCTTGGCGTAGCCATAACCGGGCAGGTCGACGAGGTACCACTCGCGGTTGAGTAGGTAGAAATTGAGGTGTTGGGTTTTGCCCGGCGATTTGGAGACCCGCGCCAGGTCTTTGCGGCCACTCAGGAGGTTGAGTAGGGAGGATTTACCGACGTTGGAGCGGCCAATAAAGGCGTATTCCGGCCGGCGGTCCTGGGGGCACTGGCGGTTGTTGGTAAAGCTACCCACAAAGTCGGCGTGTAGAATCTCCATGGTAAATAACTGCGATGCTTATGCCCACAAAGATAGCGAAAGCGCGGGGTTAATTTTTTGTTAATCCAGCCAAAAAGAATGGTTGGGGAGAGATTCTGACCGTTCTTAGGGAAAATCAAATCAAAAACAATCCATCTCTCATGAAAAAATTGCTGTTGTTCTTCGCTGCTCTTTTTGCCTTACAAACCACACAAGCGCAAAAAATGTTTCGTGCCGGATTACGTTTTGGACTGACCACAGCCGACCTCTCCGCCGACAGACTCATGATTACCAATGCCAATGACGTCAAGGACTTGGAGCTGGCCATCTCGGACGCCAATTATGGGGTCCAGCTCGGACTATTTGCCCAGGCGCGCATCGGAAAATTCTGGTTCGTTCAGCCCGAGGTACTTTTCAATACCACCTCTGTCGACTACGAGCTCAACGACTTTACCAACGGCAACACCGCCACCCGGATCCTCCGGGAGACCTACAACAATATTGATATCCCCATCATGACGGGTTTGAAACTCGGCCCCTTACGCCTCCAAGCGGGTCCCGTCGGACACTTTTTCCTGAACAGCAACTCCGAACTGCTGGATGTGGAGGGTTACGAGCAAAATTTCAACAACCTGACCATTGGGTATCAAGCGGGGGTCGGACTGGACCTGTGGAATTTCGTCATTGACATCAAGCACCAGGGCTCGTTCAACAATGTAGGAGACCACATGAGCTTCTTTGGGCAGGACTATGCCTTCGACACACGTGGCGGGCGGACGGTATTTGCCCTGGGATACTCCTTCTAAGGGCGAGCCATAGCGCTGCGGTCCATCCCCAGCTGGTTTCAACATTCTCCTAACCGATGATTGCGCATTTCAACGCAGTAGGCAGGGCCCGGTGGGCCCTGCCGTTGTAGTCTACAGTCCCCCTAGAATTGACACTGTAAGGCCAGCCCCGGGAAAGGCCCGGTAGCCGTTCCCAAACGCCAGATGGTCAGCGATCCTGGTTCCGAAGGGGTCAGCTCGCCCCGCATGGCCATAAACAGATCGAGGTCGGCGCGGGCGTTCCACTCTACCCCCAGCCAAAACCCACCCAGGAAACCGCCCAAAAATAGCAGACTCCGAGGGTTGAGAAAGGCCCGGTACGAAGGATCGTTGTTTGTTACCGCGTAGTCCAAACTCGCGATGGACCAGCCCATAAAACTGAGCATGGAAGTGCTGAGGGCCAAGTAACTAAGCTTGGTACGGCGCTTGAAAGCCCGGAAATGCTGGCTGGAAAATTCCGTATCGGGAATGTAGGGTCGGATGTTGCGTCCCCCCGGCCCAATGCGTTCCCATTGCCCCTCATCGATGCGGTAGTAGAGGGGATAAAAAGCATTGTACCACTTATCGCCCAGGTTGAACTCCGTAATCTCGCGTCCCCAAACGACATTTTTGCGTTTGCCCAACTCCACGCGGTAGGGAAGATCCAGCCCGTTCTGGGCGACGACGGTAATGAGGGAACCAAAGAGGGTGAGACAGAAGAAGGGGAATACGCGGTAATTCATAGCCCGGATGGTAGCGTGGTTTGTTTACAGTTACCATTCTAACGGCGGGGGTGAAGGCGTATTGAAAAGCGGGAAATTTTTAACAATCGCAAATGTTAAAATTGTTTGATATAAAAAAATATATTTACTAGCAAACAGCTCATCCACAGCAATTAACGCATAAATATTACAGAAAAAATCATGCGTTTTTATGGAATTTTGCGGCTAAAAGCGTCTATGCATTGTCTTTTTCCTGATTCTAGAGCTGGAAAAGACCGTTATACTTTCCACGACTGGGATCAGGACCCAGGTCTGGGTGATGAAGTTATGTACTTGCTTGGCTTCATCCAGGGGTGTGGTGAACGCTCACGCCTTGAGGGCGGGTCCCACCCAAAGGGAGAGATATGCCTTTCCAACAATTCGCACCCTTGAGTCGATCTTCGCAGCCATGTGCTCATCCTGTCTTAAGCCCCCTCCACACAAAGTTCAATACTCCCATCCCTGCCCTAGCCTCAGCTCCCCCTTGCTCCACCCCTTTGCCGCTATCAAGCAGATTAAACGCCAAAGGCCCGTACCCAAATCACTTGCACCTAAACGAGTGGGCTCGCGTAACCAGGTAAATCGCTCGACCTACACCACTGAGAACGCTGGTGAAGGTAAGAACTCCAAGAGGCGGCGACCGGATCGCTGCTAGTCCAACACCACAAAGCTAATGTGGTAATTACCCGTAATTTTATCGACTTGAAGAACCCGATCGACACTCGTTCCATCACAGGTTCGGTCGTTGCACAAAAAAGATCCACCCGCGAGGCGAATCTCCCCCCAAACGTTTTCCGTGGTGGTGATTTCCCAAACATTGCCCCCCAGGTTGACCGCCGCCACCGGGTACATTTGCACATCCTTTTCGATGACGGGGCGGGCATCCTTTTTCGTCCAGCGCCAGTACTCCTCGTAGGTGGGCAAGCGGGTACCCGCCCATTTGCAATAGGCCTGGGCACCGTGGTAACTCACTTGGGTCACGGGGAGGTGGGTCAGAGCCTCGTGCTCGCCATCGGGATGGCGCCAGTCCGCCCCGTTGACCACGTCGTAAGCCAGTACGGTACGTTGCACGATCGACCAACCGTAGCGTTCGGCATCGGTGACGTAATCCGTAGCGGCCACAAAATAGCAAAGCATTTTGAAAAACAAGCCCCTCAAGCCCCCACCCGCACCCGCGGATCGAGCCAACCGTACAATACATCCACCAGTACATTGATCACCACAAAGATCACCGCCGTAAACAGTACCGCCCCCAGCACCACCGGAATGTCGTAATTGAGCAAGGCGTTGACCGTGAGCTGGCCCAGCCCGTTAAAGCTAAAAACGTTTTCCACAAAAAAGGCGCCCGCCAGCAAGCCCGCAAACCAGCCCGACACCGCCGTCACCACCGGATTCAAGGCATTGCGCAGGGCGTGTTTGATTACCACCACCGCCGGCGACAAGCCCTTGGCCCGGGCGGTACGTACAAAGTCTTCCGACAAAACATCCAACATCGCCGACCGCGTCAACTGGGTGATGATGGCTACGGGCCGTACCCCCAGCGCTAGGGCAGGCAGCAGCAGATTGGCCCAGAAGTAACGCGTGTCCCCAAAGTCGTCCAAGCCGTATACGCTTCCCTGCACCTCCAGCCCGGTGTAATCGTGTAGCCAGTAGCCAAACACCAGGGCCAGTACCATGGCCGAAACGTAGCTGGGCACCGATATGCCGATCACCGATAGGCTCACCGCCAATTGGTCAAACCAAGAATTGGGGCGCCAAGCGGCTAGTACTCCCAGGAGCAAACCGATCACCAGGGCCAGACCAATGGCGGTCAGGGCGAGGAGAAAAGTACGCGGTACCGCCTCGGCCAGCATCTCGGATACGAGCCGGCCCTTTTGGTAAGATTCCCGCAGGTAGGGCTTTTTGAGCACCAGTACCCCGTTATCGCTCCGCCACAGGGGATGGTAGTGGTATTTGTCGCGGTTGGCGGGAGAAGCCTCGTGAAAGGAAAGGGGCGAAATATCGTTGAGGTAGCGACCCAGCTGACGATAGAGGGGTTCATCCAAACCGAGCGTACTGCGTTTGGCTTCTACCGTGGCGACATCAGAACGCTGACCAAAGGTGAGGCGTGCCGGGTCGACCGGAGCGAGGTAGATGATGGAGGAAATGATAACCACCACCAATACGAGCACCAAGGAGCCGTAAGCCAATTTGCGCAACAGGTAAACCAACATCGCCCTCGTTTTTTACTGAATTTGAATCAACGCTTCCGTGGTCGCTTGAATGCGTCCGATCGGTTTTAGGTCTTTTCCTTGCGACTGGCAAAAGACTTCAAAATCGGCCTCTTTTCCCGCCCTGACTGCCACCAACAGGCCACCGCTCGTCTGGGGATCGCAAAGGAGCTGTCGGTTCCGTTCGCTGATGGGGCCAATGTGCTGGTCATAGCTGTCCCAGTTGCGCTGGGTACCACCGGGCACACAGCCTTCGGCGAGGTAGTGATCCAGTACAGCGGCATTCAGCAGGGGAACTCGATCGGCGTATACCTCGGCCCCTCGACCACTGGCCCGGCACATCTCCACCAGGTGCCCCAGCAAACCAAAGCCCGTGACGTCGGTCATGCTTTCGACATAATCAAGACTGCCCAGTCGGTAGCCTAAGTCGTTGAGCTCCAGCATGCTGTTGCGCGCCAAGTGGGCATCCTCCGGCCGAAGTTTTTTCTTTTTTTGTGCAGTCGATAGTATCCCGACGCCCAGCCCTTTGGTCAGGTACAAGGCCGCACCTTCCGATGCACCACCATTGCGCTTTAGGTGGCGGATCGCTACCCGCCCCGTCACCGCCAGGCCAAAGATGGGTTCGGGACAATCGATGCTGTGGCCACCGGCCAGCGGAATCCCCGCCTCCTGACACGCTTGTCGAGCCCCCACCAATACCCCGTTGGCCAGCTCGACGGGCAAGGTGTTGATCGGCCAGCCCAAGATGGCGATAGCCAAAAGTGGTTGTCCCCCCATGGCGTAGACGTCACTGATGGCGTTGACCGAAGCGATGCGTCCAAAATCCTGGGCATCGTCGACGATGGGCATAAAAAAATCGGTGGTACTGACGATGGCCGTGCCATCGCCCCAATCGAAGACTGCAGCATCGTCGCGTTGGGCGTTGCCCACCAGCAATTGGGAAAGGTCCGGGGCGGTCGATTTATCGCCTAATATTTTGTCCAACACTTGAGGAGCGATCTTACAGCCACAACCCGCCCCGTGACTGTAGCTAGTCAGCGGATGGGCTTGGTTCAATTCACGGATGTTCATACGTACGATTTGGAAAGGTGATGCGCTGGCTAAAGGCAAGCAATCGACGGGCGTTGGTTGCCGCTTCGGCTTGCTCCAGCGCTAATTCGTAAAGATGGGTTCTTTGTTGTTTGGCGAGGTGGTGATGGTAGGATTTGTCGTAATACTGCAAGGCCAGCGCTGCCGCCGTCCGCAGATCTCCACCATCGATGGCCTCGCAGGCCAAGCGGTGATTCAAACCACCGAGGCGTTTGCGAATGTTGTCAAAGCCCTTTTTCAACTGAGCACCAGAGTACGAACCGTAGTCGTTCAACAGCCGGTCCAGTCTTTGTTCAAAGGGCAAAGTAAGTTGAATGATGGGCCCCCGCAGCCAGCGCCAAATGCCATCGCGGAGATAAATCCGCCCGATGGACCGGCTTTCGTTTTCCAGCCAAATGGGACGCCGAAGGTCAAAGGTTTGGAGTACCTGGAACAAATCATTCTCAAATTGTTCGATGCTCGGCTGGGCATCACCAGACAGGTTGCCAAAGGCCGAGCCCCGATGCCGCGACAGGCCTTCCAGGTCAATGACCTGTTCGCCCAGCTTGGCCAGTTCCAACAGGATTTCCGTTTTGCCAATGCCCGTTGCTCCCCCCACGACGATGGAGCGCACCGGGCTGCGATCCAGCTCTTGCCGGACGAATGCCCGGAAAGCCCGGTAACCTCCCTCCAAAACCTGCACCGAATGCCCAGCCGTTTGGAGCAACCAGGCCATGCTTTCACTGCGCTTACCTCCACGCCAACAGTGCAACAACAGGGGACGCCCCGTAGCCAACTCGCGCGCCTTTTGTACCAATTGCAACAGCTTGGGGCCCACCAACTCCAAGCCCAAGTCCATCGCAGCTTGGGGGCTGACTTGCTTGTAGGTGGTCCCGACGACTACCCGCTCTTCATCGCTAAAGAGGGGTAGGTTGACCGCTCCGGGGAGGTGCCCCTTGGCAAATTCAGCGGGGGTACGGACGTCGACGATCAAGCGCTTCCGATCGCTTTTCCAGTAGGTTGCTATGTCAATTCGGGAACTACTCACTCATCGTCCGCTTGACGGATTGCTGCCAGCCTTTATACAATTTGTTTCTTTCGCGAGGAGCCATTTGCGCCGTAAAGCTTTGGTCCAAGTACCAATTGTTTTCCAGGTCCTTGCGTTTCCAGAAACCCACCGCTAAGCCCGCGAGGTACGCGGCACCGAGCGCCGTGGTTTCGATGATGCGGGGCCGCTGTACTTCCGTCCCCAGAATATCGGCTTGAAACTGCATCAGTAGGTTATTGGCACTGGCACCGCCATCGACGCGCAGGGCCTTGAGTTTGACTTTGGAATTTTTTTCCATCGCACCGAGTACGTCCCGAGTTTGGTAGGCCAGGGATTCGAGGGTGGCGCGGATCAGGTGGTATTTGGTGGTGCCACGGGTGAGCCCAAAGATGGCGCCCCGCGCGTACATGTCCCAGTAGGGAGCGCCCAAGCCCGCAAAGGCGGGAACGACGTAGACCCCATCGGTAGAAGGGACCTTCATGGCGTAAAATTCAGAGTCCGGGGATTCGTCGATGATCTTTAAACCATCTCGCAACCACTGGATGGCCGCGCCGGCAATAAAGACGCTACCCTCCAGGGCGTAGGTGATCTTTCCATCAATACCCCAAGCGATGGTCGTAAGTAAACCCTGCCGCGAGGTGACGGGTTTGGAGCCCGTATTCATCAGCATAAAACAGCCCGTCCCGTAAGTATTCTTGGCCATCCCTTCGCTGTAACAGGCTTGCCCAAATAGGGCCGCTTGTTGGTCACCAGCGATTCCCGCAATGGGGATGGCCGCCCCCAATAAGCCGGGGTCGCAGTGGCCGTATACTTCACTGGAATTGCGAACTTCGGGCAGGACCGATTCGGGAATATTGAGCTCCCGAAGCAATTTGCTGTCCC
>ERZ1740065.1491-NODE-1491-length-14063-cov-11.899058_pt1 | contig 14063 bp, 15 predicted proteins | sample MGYA00581738_ERZ1740065 | MGnify/ENA primary metagenome ERZ1740065 (study PRJEB43018, sample SAMN04849749) | marine metagenome | isolation source: floating plastic debris | place: Pacific Ocean | collected 2008-09-01 | study: EMG produced TPA metagenomics...
CCCCCCCCAATCTTCCACTGCCCTCCTAATCTTCCAGTGCCTCCTCCTCCCCCTGTTCTATCCTCCCTGAAACTTGTCCTCCTATTGTCACCACTTGCCAACCAACTTCCATATCGATATTCATTTTCAGGTCGAAACCTGGATGATAAAGTGCTGCTACAGCGCTTGCAAGACTGCCAGCAGCCGCAGAAATAGATTATATCTCCACGCTTCACAACCTTCTCCAGTCAAACTCAACATCCTGTACGGCAGCAGCATGGTGGTAGAGCAATGTGTGGCTATGTGAACTACTCCCATTTGGAGAGAGGGAGAGAGAGATAAGCTCGCAGCTCATTCCTAACGATAACATTGTTTTTGTGGCAGGCTAGCACTGGCTAGATGTTGTCACAGTCAGGTTTTCTATTTACGCACACTTGTCACCTATATATATAGAGGCCGCTGCCAGGTGTCGGTTTGATGCGTTTTTGACTGCTTTTTGCCGAGTTGATATGCTTTCGCAGCATCTCGCTATCTAAACTAGAACGCTGTTTACGCAGTGAGAGACAATCTCTTATGCCAGTCCTAAGTCCTGCGTATCTGGGCTGCCTAGCGGCAGCTGGCTGCTTACCATGGATCACGTGGATGTGGAACAGTGAAAACTAAACCACATCTGACGCTTATTCATCCCCAGCCCCTTTGTAGAGATACTTTCAAAACATGCTATGATATCAGTGCAAAAAATCCGTGTTTTTCAGTGGCCAGGCACAGCCAGGCTAAGGAATGACCTGTTCGAAAAATGTTCCCAGAGATGATCTCTGACGTTCTCCAGCTCCTAACAGCCTATCCAGATCCGAAACGCTAGGGCGGTTGAGTGGAGTTTGTTGCGCGTTGTGTTTTTATCATTTTGTAGCGATTCTGCAGTGATATTTCCACTGTAGTATATCTTTGGGTATTGGCAAACACTGACCAAGAAAGAGCACGGAGCACGTCATGCAAGTAGAGGTGGTTGGCGGGGAGAATGTTACTCCATCGCATTATAGCATATATTATTATTATAAAAGGCATTTGATGCCATACTAAGAGTGGAAAAATAGCGCATAATATTATCTAATAATGCGTGAATGATGTTCTACTGGAAGTAATGGTGATTGGGAATGACGATAGTGGCTCTGCAGCCCACTTGGCTATTGTCTGCGGAAGGTGGTGTGCTCTGACCTCAACTCAGACCCTGGCTGTTGTTGGTTTATTGTTTTGTCGGCAGTTTTACTCATGCGTACAATAGCACAGATGTTGATAGGCCCACTCATAGCACTACCTAAACATGTTACCTGTAATTGCATACTCATTTGTGCTTAGGCTTTAGAGCACTGACAGATAACCTGTCAAATTGAGTGTAATTATTATTATGGTGCTTGGTCAACAGCTGGCAGGTGCTTTCCTTTCTCTATAGAAACAATCCGTAGAAAAAACACTTGCATAACGTTGTCGGTATTGGGCAGATATTGCTGATGCAGAATTGAATTCTGCTGTCAAACAACCAGCAAATATGTTTCACCGATGTACAAGATATCATCGACATCGCTCTCAAACCAGGCGCCTGAATTCCCATCTGACGAGCAAGGTGTGAAACTGGGCGTGGCTTGCTTTAGCTGTGGCCAATCACATCGCTGATTGGCTTATCTTGGTAAATTTTACAGCTTTGTTGATAACTGCTCGTTATAATATAGAAGCTGCTGTGAAATCTCTACCAAAAGTCTCTTAGCGCTGTCAGTGAAGAGTACGGAGATACTGCACAGCTATTTCTCTCCCTTCCTCTATGTCCATCATAGACCTGCCGCGTGATAATATGCTGGACGAAGCTTACGGTCTGAGTAAAGGTTTGCTGAAATTGGAGAAGGATGATGGCAAGAAATTTGAAGCCGAGGAGGAAGAGGACGCAGCCTGTTCACCGCAGGAATTAGAACGGATAAAGGAAGAATGTAAAACCAACAGACATGTCAAGCCCCCATACTCTTACATTGCCCTCATTACCATGGCAGTCCTACGGGTAAGGCTACTCTACTGCTTAGCTTTCTAGCGTTATGTTTGTCTTTGTTTTATCTAACATATAATATTGTTGTCTCAATTTTTCATTAGTCGAAAGAGAAAAAGTTGACCCTGAGTGGGATATGTGATTTTATCTCAAAGACATTTCCTTACTACGAAGCAAAGTTTCCTGCTTGGCAGAACTCGATCCGCCATAACCTCAGTCTCAACGACTGCTTCGTCAAGGTTCCACGAGAGCCGGGAAATCCAGGTGCGTCTGCCACCGCGCTTACATCTTCTGTTTGAAGCTGTCGACAGCCACAGGGCGAGCTGAGCTGTAAAAAACGGAGGCAAACACATCCAAACAGCAGAGGCAAGACTGGATTTTTGTTGACATTTCTGTCATAAGCTTCAGACCAGATTTACATAAACATTTGTGTGAATGCTCAGTGGTGCTTTGATAAATGTTATTATAACATTCAACCACTGGTGAGATCATGGGGTGATGTACTAGCATTTTCCTTGCTTGTAAACAGATGGTGATTTGTATTTTCGTTCTGTCTGCAGGCAAAGGAAATTACTGGACTCTTGATCCTGCTTCGGAAGACATGTTCGATAACGGATCTTTCCTACGACGGAGAAAGCGATACAAGCGGCCGATGAAAGAGATGGCCGCTCCGTATCCATCTCACCGTCCTACAGACGTTGACATCATCCAGAGGCTTGGCTACCCGTACCCAAACGTCCTACCTGGACTTCTGCCGCCATTCCCTCAGCTCCGCATGCCTGATCACATGCAGTTCATCATGGCCAGCCACGCAGCAACAGCCTCCCTACCAGCTCCTCCTCTGGCGCAGCAGCAGCTGCCACCGAACTCTCCAAAAATAGATCTCATAACGAACAAAGCTCTGAGATCCTTGGTGAAAGAGAGCCAAGTATCTGAGCCTAAGGATTTCAGCATCGACAGCATTATCGGCAGCGGCGGAGGCAGCAACTCAAGCTCAATAGCTAACTGTACCTCTACTCTCGTCAGTCCGCCTGCCATTGTACCAGGCTCCCACATGTTCGCCGCTGCCGCAGCAGCGTCTTCATTCCCTCTTCTGCCATCTCAGCTAGCCGCTCTAGAAAAGATTTACGGTCTCAAACTTCCTGTACACCCTCTCGCCTTGTCCCGTTCGTGGCCGCGTTGATCCTAACGGAGATGGGTATCATGTGATAACATTGTCCTAGCTCAACATAGATTATCTTTCTCTAAAACAGCAGGAGGATACTTTATTACAGCTTGTTACAGTAACCGTTCCATTATTTCCTTACACAGTTAGCTAGTATTCAATAATTTATTCTTGTTTTGACGTTTGACATTGTGCAGTTGTCAGCAGAAGTCACAATAAAGCTCTGAGCCAGACCAGTTCAAGGTTTCGTTGTTCTGTGCTGAAATGTAGATCGGATATGTTTGTCAGCTGACTAGACTGAGTGATGAGCAAGTATCAAGTGAATGCCTGATATACTAGCGAACATGTGCCACTGTACTTTCCAGCCATCAGTATGCCACACCCTTTCCCATTACCTAGAAAACCACCAGTGACAACTGCAACCCTGTCACTACGGAGCTGCAGACGGATGTTCAGCGATGTTTTGTCTAGAGCGGGCAGTCAGTTTGGACACTGCTGGAGTTGGTGACAGAAAAGTTATTTACTTATCACCAAGTTGTTTATATCGACCAGATTAGGCTTGTCCGCAAATGAAAACATCCACAAACCAATGCTAGTGTTATGACAGCATATCTCGCACTGCCCTTCAATTCGGATGGTTTTATTGCTCACTTATGAATAGCTATATTGCCTACCAACATCTTGTAACTAAACATTCAAATCTTACAAGAGCGCTGCTCCCAGTCGAGTGCACCACTTTCCTAATCAGTGGTGAGCAGAAAAAAACATTCAGTAATGAGTAGACACTTCTCACCTGTCAGGAACTGCCTACATCTGCGTACACGCTGTGAACAAGTGCCGCTTCAACACTAAAAGCTCTGGTGGATTGTTCAGGTGACCAGAGAAGCCAGAGTACCACATGATTCATACTGTGATGTTGCACAAGCCTGTAATACCATAGATCCTCAAATAGATAACCTCCCTCCCTCCCTCCCTCCCCCTCCCTTCCAGCCCTGATGAGGCGCATGGGGGAAGGAGGGGGAGGAAGTTTCAGAACCCTCGCTTCCCCTCAGTAGAGTGGTGAGGCGAGGGAAATAGCAGCAGCTCACTGGACCTCAGGTCAGAAAATTTTAGCATGCTTGAGACAACAGTTGTGACAACGCACTGATATCACTGGCATTTCTCTCTACCTCTAACTGTTACCCTTGAAATGGGACAGTGCTTCAAAACATGAGGACTTGCGATTGGAAACCAAAACTTTTGTGGCACGTGCTGTACTGAGATTTCATGTGCACCAATTATTTGATAGCAGCTAAATAGAAACAGCTTCATCACAGTTCATATCCTAAAGCTAGTTATCGTGGATAAGAAAGCATTCAGGTGAAAAATAGTTGTGTAATGACAGGCTAAATAGCACTTCATGCATTAAATTCTGTTTCTGATGATTATGAATAGACATTGAATAATCTTGTTACAGCTCAGGTGTCATTGACGCTGCTATTAAAACTTAGTTCAGTGACAACAATAATGTTGTTAAACAAGACTTCGCTTGATTTCTCTGGAGACCCAGTTTCACTGCGGCTATTCCATGTTCCCTGTAATCAGATAGTATTAATGAAATGGACCTGTCAAATTCGTGAATGGCTTCCATATAATAATTGGCTTCAGTTTACGTCTTTCACACTCACCAATTAATAATATTTTTCATGGGGATAAACAACCCCCTAGGAGGCAGGAAAACCATGATGGCTCTGAGTGTAATGAGAGAGGAACTCACTGTGTCTTACCGCAGTATGAATAAGTACTGACGCATGAAATCGCTGCTGCCTTCATCCTACTCCTACCACCCTTATTTTTTCTTGCACTTTCCATCTTTCCCTCCCCCCCCCTCCCCTCCCCCACTCTCTCTCTCTCTCTCTCTCTCTCTCTCTCTCTCTCTCTCTCCTTTTCTTTCCTTCACCTTCGATGTACGTATGCAATCAACATACATGTATGGTCGTTTTTTACGTGGCTCTATTGCTATTGCTTTTTGTCCATTTACACACGTATTTCCTTTAACTTGTCTGGTCAGCAGTTCGTTATCTAATTTAACCATATTTTACTCAGCACTCAATCATTACCAGCAGTGGTTCAGTTTGTTATGATACAATGCACTGACTGCAGAGTTCTATTCTTTTCAAGTGGGTATAAAATGGATATTGATAGAACCCGAGGCTGTAAAACTTCACCTCCTGCTCTCTCTATCAGCAGCTATCGGCAGGTCGGCTCACTTCAAAAACTTGATACAAAAGCAGACCGATCTATACTCGACAGGCGTACTTTGTACAAGTGCAAACATTTTCACTCAGTATCATAATATTTCCATATGCATCACAAACAGTTTCGCGCAGATAATCTTACACTTGAGCCATTGCAGCTTTTTGAAACATTGACTTTTTGTTGCGTGCGGCGCGAGAACTGTCCATGCTGAATGGCACTTGAGAAAATTGTTTCAGAAAGCCTACACTTACGGGCAGCATTACAAGTAGCACTTAGATGCATTATGTTTGTTGGTGTGTATTCTGCTCTTGTCAATAAAAGTATTGAATGCTACCTCAAAGGTAAATGATCGTAGGAAGATGATGATGACAATAGGAGGTGCGCTATCTGTCTGTCTGGCTGTCTGCGTGTCTGTCTGCGGATCTATGCCTTTCTGCCAATGTGAAATACTACCATTAGAAGTTATCTCAAATTCGATATGAATCAAGCTGAAAAATAATCCGTTTACTGGAGAAGGCGATACCTCGTTTGATGATCTTGGTGTGGCTTGTCATAGTATCGTCATTATGGTATCATTCATCATGAACAATGATTGGCTGTGATTGGCGTAAAATGTACGACTAAACCTATTTATGAAATTTTCAATTTATGCACTATTATCTTTGGGGGCCTTAAAGTAGTTAAAGTTAAAATCGTGAGTCTGTCTCCATGCTTGAGCACTAAGAAATAAAGTACCTTAAGGGCAAGGCTGCCATATGCGGCGCCAGGTTGCTCTCGGTTTCTAGGCAGGTCAGAGCACACCTGTCGCACGAGGGCCCAGCAGGAGAACTCTGTGGGATTCGAATCCACAACCTCTTAACACTTGCGTGTCTCGAGGTGCAGGCTCTACCACTGAGCTCTCTCCCACTCCAGTGAAGTAGAGAAGCATGGCTGGTTCTCTAAACAGGAGCGAGCAACTCCTCAAAGTTTCCTAACAAATATGCGCGCATTTAATTAACTACAAGAAAAATGTGACATAGCAACCATGATTCGTAAACTAAATACGCCTGCCTTCGTGCAATCAATCACAGTAGAAAAGCTCAGCATTGATGGTGCACTATTAATCCTCCTGGTAAAAGAATGACTCGAGGTCATAACCCTTTTGTCGCTTTACCAGTCTGATATTACACGCAATATCGTATTGACAGCGCTGTCTTGTGACCACGTCTGTCAATCAAGCTGCTGACTCCGAGTAAGCCGTAAGTTACCAGTCAGAATGGAGAGTAAGTCATTTCAGTTCCTCACCGCACCTGAGTCTGAGTCACTATGGAAACCAAAGATTGGGATGAAGCTCTCCAAGACAGCTTTACATCAGGCAGTTAGAGATGGCAGACTACAGCAGGTCAAGCTACTGCTCTCCAGTAATGTGAGAGACGTCAATGTCAAGGTTAGAAGGAAACAGGAAACTCTGGCTATGGACTGTAGAATTTCATTTGGAAATGATGGTACATTTCTTTATGTTATTTGCGGTTTCATGTTACTGTAGGATGCCAATGGATGGACGCCACTGATGCTGGCATGTATGCTACCGCGAGAGAAGACGGCCATGCTCATGATCAATGTGTTCATGAAACAAGGTGACCAGGTTTCGAATCAGTACAAGCTTATGTGATGAAAGAGATTACGTCAATATCTGAGTTCAACATCCTGACAATGTTCTTACCGAGTTGGCAGCTCGATTCAAGTCAAAGCAAACAAGAAAGGAAATTAAAATTGTATGAATAATATAATAGAAAATATTGATTAAGCCAGATCACATGAATGTTTTAGCTATGAGCAATGATTGGTGAGACTGTGTATAATCAACAAGACTATGTGTTGATTAGTACAGATGTCTATGTGGATCACGATCATGGGTGATAATTACTTGTGAAGACATTTTCCATCGTATGAAATAGTTGTATGGATGAAATGGTGATGGTTACTAAGATAAGAAAGAAGATAATGGCCCCAAATACAGCAGCTTCTAGCGGTTTCCTATTTTAGGAGCTGATGTAAACTTGAGAGATAACAGAGGCAGGACAGCATTGATGATCGCCTGCATCTGCCACCAGCCGAACCTGGTGAGATGTTTACTGCTTGAGGAGGACCTGGAGATGACCGCTGCTGATAAAGACGGCAGCACTGCTCTCATACATGCTGCCGGTTGGTTAGATACGCTGCGTACAGGTCCATTGAGACGCCAGTAGACCTGAGATGGCTTCATCTTACAGGTACAGACTTCAGCTCTCTGAATATGGTTCTCCACAGAGTGATGAAGTTCAAAATAGCGGTGGACACTCGAAACGAGTTGGGCTACACGGCTCTGCTCACAGCGTGCAGACAAGGGCGCTTTGAAAACGCTCTGCTGCTTCTCAAAGTTGGAGTTGCCTCACCATATCTGCGTGACTATGAATACAGACACAATGCTGTCGAGTGGCTTTGGAGGTGAGAGTTTCCTCGCTCACTTCATTCTTCGGAGATTCATTGAAGTCAGCGCTATTCGTGTGAGCAGGTATAATATCGAGACTAACCGCCAAGTGAAATATGACAATCGGTTGCCAAGACTGCGTCGATGTGACATCAGACCACGTCACAACATACAACCCGAGATCCGAGCTATGACGAGCCTGCTCCTCAAAGTCTACAAGCCATGGGTACTGCTGCCCAGATCTAGCATGCATTGTTCGCTGACCAACATGTCCACAAATTTGCAGCATCACCACTCATTGGACAATGCAGGTAATGTGGATCTATGTGACGTCACATACGTAATTTTGAAGTGTCACGACCTCACTGCCAGATTATGTTACACTACAGCTCACGAGGTGTTTAATGAGCTTATGGCAGAAATATCAGCTATAGACAGCCGACACAGCGCTAAGTCAAGAGAAGACAACTCTGACCCGGATACTGATAGACCGAGAGATCGACAGCAGGTTGCATCGGCACGGCTGAGGCGCTTCGTAAGATGTCAAGATGACACGCGAATGATTACCCTGCGTCACTTGTTCAAACTGTACAGTATAAATCAGACAAATAGCATGAGGCCCTCAACAACTTAATGAATGGTTGACGCTGATAGCGAGCACAATATTCTACTTTATTAAAGCATTAGAGCACGCATGCATACACACTGAGAGTAAATATGGGATGATGATAATGATTGCTGCTTGGTTTACTCTTCTTCATTTTCAAGGTTGATGTTGGTACCAAATTTAGCGTAAAGTTTGACTTTCAAGTCCGATAATATAGCCTGCAGATCCTTAGCTCTAGAGTTGAGGCCAGTTATCTCCTCCTCTATCTGCTGCTGACGTTTTTCTAAGCATTCAGTGGCAGCTTCAGCCGATTTAGAAAAGAATGCTTCACCAATCTTTAAAATGAGAAATAATTAACCTCCCTGGCTGGCATCGTACCATTGACATTGTAAGGAAATAAACATTTCTGAACCAAAATAGAACACAATTAGTGTAAAAATGATACGTAGATCTTCTAAGGCAGTTAATTCACCGGAATATGTCATTTATTTGCTTTCTGTTTGTGCTATACAGAAGTTTGTGCCTACAGAAGCCCACACCACAAGACGAAGACAATGGATAAGACGAGTTGCATGTTAGCATGACCCCTAAACTACTGAAATCTATGATTTTTGTCTATTTAAGATAAGCAACACAGGTCGAGGATGATAATGATATTTATAAGGTAATTCTTACTTGATATGGTATGTTTTCATCATCACCCTCCAGCATCATGATCTCATCAACAGCATCTTTGTAGTTTTCGAGCTCTTTCTGTAATGTTCACCATAGGATAAGGTAAGATATAAAATATACTGCGATAAAGATATGTGTATCATGCTTGCTTGGCTACTGCACTCGAAAATTAGGATGTTAGAAGGAAACAAGCGACACACCACCACTCACACAGGCTTACTTTTCTGGCCTCTATTTCAGACATCACATCAGTCAGCCTGGCATTATTTCGAGCAAAACAGTTGATTTGCTGTTGGTCTTCGAACGTTATCTGGACTTCATTATCCTAGAACATAGAGTGAAAAAATGGTGTTGCATTACTGTGCTTAATGCATAATATGTAGGAATGGAAAGACAAACGGTATATCTAGTGATATACCTTAGTTGCTTGAGCTACAGCCGCAGACATATTTGATTCGATTAAAATTGAGTAGACCAGAATCCTCTAAAACCTGCAAGCAAGTTTTCGATGCTAACAGTTTGAAAAGTGGCTCTATCTATGAATGAAATAGGCAGATGTCAGATCAGTGATACAGAAGAAGAAACTAAAAGCTGCTAATGGAGATTACTGAGTGCGTGTGTGTGTGCAATACTGATCGAAGAAAACATTTTTGGTAAATCTGTTTTAATCTAAACTCGAATAATGGTTTCTTCTTTCAGTTTAAAATTGGAGACAAATTAATGAGCTAGAAAAAAATTTAATTATTTTGAACTGAGACTTTTACTGCTGGGCCACCTGTGGGTAAAGTGACGATAACTCCTAGATAACACATTGCTATTTCATACCAGCGACTTGTACCAGAGAATAGAGTTGACTTCGAAAATATTTTGAATATATGCTTTACTTTAAAATGTTATCGATCCATCACTCTGGTTCCATCTACTAGTATCTATCCTATCCTACGCTCTTCTCATTCATGATTCTGACTAAACAAATGCGTCAAATGGTGCACTCCTGGCAATGTTCTATGTGCTCTGCATGGGTCCTTCATGACTGTCGCCCTGAGTGTAACACCAGTACCACTCAGCAGTAGCAGCACCATACATGAGTCATGGTATGTATCATATACGTAATAACGCGAGAATTTGTTACCCATGTTTTTATATTTATTGCCGTTGACTCTAATATGGCTGAAACAATCAATCCACCTGATTCAATTGTCAGAGTTCGGATAAGAAGAAACCTAGACTCAAGTCCAAGCTGATGCAGAAACATCAGCAGAAGCACACGCAGAAACCTCTCGAATACTTCTTTAACCGATCAATAAGTTCAGAGTGCCAAGATGAGTCTGACTCTGACGATTGCATCGTTTTGAAAGAAGTACGAATATCAGAATCTCTGACCAAATCAACCTCACAGACTTCCTGTGACAGGACGGCCACTGTATTGACTAATACTCAACAGCTATCCAGTTCCAACGGTTGCAGTATAGAGCGAAGAGAACAGTTCAAGACTCTACGGGTGACGAGGTCCATGAAGAGAGTTAGTAGCCAACCCATGACTGGAAATGATGAAATCCTCTCCCTGAAGCAGTTCACCGGCAAGACAATGAAGCGATTAAAATCACCTCAAGTCAGTTATAGATGTTGCTAATGTTGACCATCTTTGTAGTCATCATTCGCTGCGTTGCCAAATTGTGTGCTCCGTTCTTATTATTTTCATCGATTTCACTTTGCGTACTTGGCAGAAGACCAAAGCAGATTCGTTGGAAGGAGGAGATGATTCTCCATTGATGGAGATGGATATAGGCGTGTTGGACACATGCTCAGGTGATGCGAAGAGCCCTCTAGTAATAGAATTGGATCGACCAGACCTTCAATCTACTGTGCAGACACCCCGTCGTTCTAGCCGGCGCCGTAAGATTGGTATGTGACAGTCTGATGTTCAAACTGATCTTCCACCACTGCAAGCCTTGCTCTCTACATTATAAACATCGATTGTAGTTTTGTATCTGTCAAAGAAATTGTAGAGATCAATTTAGGCTATTTCTGATGTAGTGAATTTCTTGTCATTGAGTTCCATAGTTGAATCATTTCCTGTGCTGTGTATTGTAGTTACCGGACCGTCCACTCCTGTCGACACCAAAAAAGGCAGACGTTCTCTACCGAAAACCCTTGAAAAGACTTCAAAATCCACCAGACAAAGTCCAACAGTAGAATCCAATACGCTGCAAATAGCTGCGAAGGAGAGCAGTCCAGTAAATGGTATAGATGGTACATTGGAAAGCTCGGATAGTACACACTGTAACTTACGAGCAGACAAAACTAAAGAAACTGTCCATAATTCTGATTTTACTGGACAATCTAGTGATGAAAACATGCTGAAATTACCTACCAATGACCAGGGAAGCATTAAATCCACCCCTGCTAGTAAAATAGACTCAGTACCAACCTCAGACTCAGTACCAGCCTCAGACACAGTGCTAACATCGGCGGTGGACACAGAACAGCCCCTAACTCCAGACTCGGCTATGGAGAGCATGATGGGTGATGAGTCGCTGTTCTTAACACCCAGTTCTCAGCCTGACCAGACGCGTTGGGTGCCTTACTATCTGGCCAACTATAAGCAGGCTATGACTCATGTACTGAACAGCCCCATCGATGTACTCTACTTCAGCCAGGAGGATTACAGCTCTATTGTCACATTCAACTGCTGCCCCGGTATGAACTAAATGTTCTATCTACTATCTATGTCTACCCCTCCTCTCTACCTCTCCTCTCCATCCTCTCCTCTCTCCCCCTCCTATCTCCCTCTCATCTCTCCCTCTCCTCTATACCCCTCCTTTCTACCTCTCCTTTATACCTCTCCTCGCTACCTCTCCTCTCCACTCTACCCCTCCTCTCTACCTCTCCTCTCCATCCTCTCCTCTCTCCCCCTCTCTCCCTCTCCCCTCTCCCTCTCGTCCGTCCACTTATCTGTCTATCCACACTCTCCTCCCCTGTAATTACTGCCCTCCTCCACAGTCTCCCCTGTCTCCCTTCCACACTATAACCACTCAACAATTTATAGGTAACTATTTTCTATAACAATGACAGAATTTCGTATGCTGATGATCTACCCGTGCGAGGTATACCTAGGAGGGCACAACTCTAGCTGTGAGTTTCTGATTGGTTGATTTGGGATTTTAGATCAGAGTCAGATGCTGTTTATGAGGATGTTTCTTAGAAAGCATTCGTGGATTCCCAAAGATGACCTGCAGTACCGCGAGATCGATGACCTTGACACTGCCTTGCAGACGCTCGTAGACAGAGAGCTGATTGTTGATCGTAAGTCATGTAGAGCTGCTAGGTAACAGCGTTCTCCAAGGCTGTGAGTAGGTGGTACAATGCTGAATATTTATGCCATGGCCTTCGTATTGCGTCATTACTGTTGAATTAGTAGTAGTAAGTACTAATGCACTGCAAGCATCAGTTGCAGAAGTACATAGGAGTGCCATAGCTCCCATCCATCCACTCATTTACTACAGACTTATGATGGAGTTGCCTTCCCTTGTCAGTAAGCACTGCTGCTAAGTAGGAGGGGAGTTGTCAACTTCCAACTAGTCCAGCTAATCCAACTAGTCCAGCTAATCCAACTAGTCCAGCTAATCCAACTAGTCCAGCTAATCCAACTAGTCCATGGTCGGGAAACTTCACTGTCATTTTAGCCGCTGGGTTTAACTAAATGAGTACGCAGACGTTTCCTCACTCCCTGGCCATACAGTTTACCGGTAAGACCGTACAAACCGCAGCATGATTGGATAGAATTGTTTCATTCTTGGGATCCCATTGGCTTGATGAGGTTAATGGGTTAGCCAGCATGGAGGCCCACTGCTATACGAGACACGGTAGAACAGTCTAAAACAAGATGGCCGCAAACATACAACTAGCTGATGGTTTTATCTTATAATGCCACCATCTTCTTTCGGTTTCAAAATGATAGCTCCTATCAGATCCTATGGTATGAACAGTGACAGTATGCGAGACTGTGTGCGACCTGTGTGCAACTGTGTGCGACTGTGTCTGACCCTCCATCACTGCTGTTTGCCGCCAGCCAACTGTATTATCATGAATATGTACCTCCTCGTCTTCACCACCGTGGGAGTTATCTTACCAATTTTTATCAATTTTTTAAAGAAACATCGGAGAATTGTCTGAGGGCACTGATGGAGATGCTGCCAGCTCCGAAGCTACGGAAAGTCTGTCGCGACCTGCGGTTCGATGACTCTGGCAAAAAGAAATCTCAGATAGTTCAGGGACTGATCGATCAGACGCAGCAGCAGAGCATTAGCAGCATGTTCAGATCGTCAGTCACAGCTGAACAGTCTCTTATCAAACGGTAAGCTGCTGAACGCTCATTGATAACTGGAGTTGTGTTCTCGTGATTTCTGAATGGCTCTTTCATTGCTTCCAGTATCAGGCAAATCATACCTCCATGTTACAAGATCTGTAATGAGCCGCGTGAGCTGTTCATGCGGATATTGACTCTCTTCGCTCTGGTTTTCGAGGTGAAACAGGATGTGAACAATACTAGGTCTATGCTGATGTACGTGTGAAACTGTCTCTCGGCTATCTCTCATCCCTGTCCCTCTATCAGCTGTCTTCATGATGCTTATTATTATCACCATAGTGTTGTTATTGTGGCCACACGCTCATGTACTCCTCATTTCTGAGGTCATCAGTCCTGAACTACCAGTAAGGAAAAGTAGGGGAAGATAACTCAAAATGTTAAACGATCAGCTGGTCAACAGTTGATTATGGCGAGTCCAATTGGATGAAATCTTTTAGGTACATGACTAGCATTAGAATCACCTGTGATTTTGGAGCTCAGTAGTTGATGTTGGAAAAATTCATGACAATTATCTGTGATTTTCTTGCATTTACACGCTGCTTATGGGGG
>ERZ1740065.1492-NODE-1492-length-14060-cov-16.938022_pt1 | contig 14060 bp, 4 predicted proteins | sample MGYA00581738_ERZ1740065 | MGnify/ENA primary metagenome ERZ1740065 (study PRJEB43018, sample SAMN04849749) | marine metagenome | isolation source: floating plastic debris | place: Pacific Ocean | collected 2008-09-01 | study: EMG produced TPA metagenomics...
ATTCCAGTGTCGTCACTGAATTGGCTATTTACTTCATGCGAGCGTTTAGGGAGCCGGTGAACTTCTGTATGGAATATTCTGGTGATTCCTAATCAAAATAGGTAAAGCTATACATCATTCGAAAGCTTATTATGTGCAGGATTGAGCTTTATTATGGAGAAATCGATTCATGGAGGCTTTAAGACCGTAAAGGGCAGCCTTACGTTACTATGTTCATTGTTCGCCTCTATCAGAAATTTTTCATGGCCTGTTGCCAAACACTATTCTTTTGGCAAATTTGGCGAATTATTTAAACCCATCTGTCTCATCGTTCTCCTCTCGGTGTGCGCACATACTCCCGCACGCATTCCCACACGCAGACGCATGTGGCGCATGCGAGCACATGGATGGGAGAAGGATAAAAGACAATCTTTTGGACCAAACCTAATATAATACATGAACATTTCTAGGACCAGAAATACTGGATATTTAACTTCCTAAACTTTGAGAAGTCATAACTCAGAACCCCTACCCTCTACTGTAAAGATCTGGTCATATTTGAGCTCCGCTCTGCAAGATGTAGCGATAGGGCCACAGGAAAGCATTAATAAACCAGTAATCGCAATGCTAGCTCCTAAATATACCTGCGAAATATTGGGAGGCATTTGGTGAATACGGGAGACGCGTCATCTATGATTGACATGTAGAGTGTAACGGGCAGTGTTGTTCGCCTCTATCAGAAACTTTCCATATCCTGTCGTCAAAGAGTATTTCTTTGGAATTTTCAAGGAATGATGAAAGGAAACATCTTCATCAACAACACACTCATGACTGCTGTGGAGATTCCCGGTTTTTTCATTGGCATTCTAGCAGGCAGACAGCGAAGAAAACTTGTCTTGATAGCATCAACAGTGATCGCAACCACAGCTCTTGGTATCAACTGTGTCATACCAGGTACCGTCAACTAGAATTTGTCTGTAATGGATTTTTCATGCGAATTGGTACGAGTGTTTGAAATTGCAAAAAAATGGTAAAAATTTTAACGCTATATAATGACTGCTGTAGCAAAAAATTAAAAAAAAATATTTCTTTTAGAGTTACCATTATTTTCACAAAGTCATTTTCAGCGCCAAATAATTCAAGCGCACCATAAATAACTCAATTCTTGCATGAAGTGTCAATTTAAAGGCAAGTTAATATAAACGGGAGGTCGAACTGAGAGAATAATAGTCATTGATTGATACTGCATGTACTGAAAGTGACATTATCCTAACTGTGGCTTTTGACGTGCTTTAATCTGGCTCGAGGTTTCTGTACATTCGTAAATGAGCTAATAGTTCGTAAATAATTTTATTATTATTGGTCAGAAAATCTTCCTTATTAGATCTACAGATCACTCTGCTAAGGTAGCAAGCATTTACGTCATTCTTTACTCTTCTATCGACATATGGACTGGTTTCATAATCACTGGTGTTAAGCTTAAGCTAAAGCAGACTTATGCACGGCAAATGGATAATAAGTGTGGACAAAAGCCGGTGCAACACCGGCGTGACACCGGCGTAACACCGGCATAACACTGGCGTAACACCGGCGTAACACCGGCGTAACACCAGCGCATCATTCCCGCGTGCCTACCGATAGAAGAGTAAAAGATGCCGGATTTACTTATCAGCTGTCAGAACTCCCCAACATTGATATCAGTTATGCAAGTGATGAACTTTTACTGTTTTAGTAACAGAAGTTGCAACTACCATTGCTATGGTAACTATAGCTAGACTGGCCTTCCTACAAGCATACATCTCCGCAGTCCTAATGACTGCAGAAATCTATCCTACCCAGGTGTGTAAAGATAATGGAGACTGGGTAGTCAGTATTCTTCAGTCGGTAAGACTGCCTATGAATACACAGGGCTGCCTAAGGGCAACATAAGGTAGTTCATATCAAACATCATGTCACATCAAATACATATGAATGCCTATGAGTTTTCAGGAAATCTTAGGCAGGCCTATCTGCTCATGGATCCCATTCCTCTGCCGATCCTAAGTATTTCTAGGCATTCCTAGGATCGCTTGCAGTAAAGATAGGTTTAAATTTTAAGAACTTGTTCCTGCCTTTTCTAAGCTCGCTATCCGCCAATTCTTATATCTTTGGCAGACACTCATTGATGTCTCACCTTTTCTTGTTGGAACACATGAAGGTTATATGGGCCAACAGGTACACTCTCTAACATGCACTGCGTCAATCTTCGAAAGGATACACATGCCTAATTCACCCTGGCTTGTGTTTGATAGCCGTAGAACTTGGATTCAATTTTGCATACATATTATTTTCTTCCATCGATTGAAGTAGTTGTACGATACCAGAGTCAATAGCTCCAATGCTATTCTGTCATAGACTAGCACTTTGAAGTGAAGTAATAAATCTTGCTGCTCAGCATCTGAAACGAGATTACAAAATTAATGTCGAGATTTGGAGATATAGGGACACACTTACGTGAAAGGAGTTGTCTTCTCAAAAAGGGGCTTTTGATGATAGAGATTTGTCCTCAACTGAACACTGGTATCAAAAGGTTTGGAATCATTTTCTGAATGTAAATCTGAAATAAGATTCCAAATTTTTATAAAGGTCCGGATATATACATAGATGAAACGATATCACCAAAGAAAATTGTGTATCGTAGGGAGATCTACCAAAAGGGGGTTCGCAATGCAACGTCTGCATATATCCAAGGACCTGTTTTGGAGTCTGACCTCAGGTTTAGATTTAGAAATCAATTCTACAGCTTTTTATCTGGATTGCAGGAAATCTCTATCATCAAAAACCCATTTTTAAGAAGGTAACTCCTTTCACATGTATGTGTCCATATATCTCCAAATCTACACATCAATTTTGTAATCTAGTTTCAGATACTGAAGAGCAGAATTATTTCATTCTGTTCACTTCATTACTATACATAAGAAGAGTATTGGAGATATTGAATCTCATGCCGTACAATTATTTTCATTCATTGTTGATGGAATAAATAAAGACAAGTTCTACCGATGTAAACAAGCCAGTATGAAGTAAACATGTGCATCATTTGGGAAGATTGATGCTGTGTATCTTTGAGGGTTTAGCTGTTGACTCATACAGCCATCATGGCTTCAAAATAACAACAGTGGGAATGCAATGAATGTCTTCCAAAAACCTAGAAACTGGCACGTAGCGGGCTTAGAAAAGGTAGCAACAAGTTCATAGAATTGAAGCCCATCTTTACCTTAAGGTATGCTAGAAATTTTCAATACACGGCATCGCCTAAGTAATCCAAGAACAGATGGGCCTACCTAGGAATACCTAGGAATTCATATGTATTCAAACGTATTTCATCTGAACTACCCGGGGTGGGCTTGATGCAAAAAAATGTATTCATAGGCTGCCCTGCTGACCTAAGAATAATCACTACTGGCAAATGGCTGTCATCTTCTATCCGAATATTTAAAGTCAGTCCTTTCTCTAATTTGACTGGTGACTCTTAACTTGAAAACTTACAAATTCACCAGGTTAGAAGCTCCGCATTTGGATTGATGATGGCGGTTGGTAGGACAGGTGCTGCAATTGCTCCATTCATTCTTCTCACGGTAAGTGGATTTCTGTGTTTGGCTCAGACTTCCATGATCTAGTGTTTCAGAACAAAAGTCTCTACGGGGAGAATGTACCCGATGGAATTGCATTATATGTCGTAGTAAAGTAGGTAGCCATCATCACAGCTGATGGAGTCTCTTTTGCAATCGGAACTTTTGTGCAGATTTTGGCTCACAGATATTTCTGAAAACTCCATACTCGCGTCAATCATAGAAAACAAGCCAGTATCACTATGTTACCAGGTTATGAAAATTATACTTTGAAAAGATTGCTTCCCAGATATGTGTGATTAAGGCGGTTGGGAAGAGATTACGGTACTCAGCCGTTTTAGATCAGATATAATGTATGTGAGAATATTGATACTCACAATACCAACAGGATGCTTGTGCTCTCTTGCAGATGTGATATTTTGTCTCTGATCTACCGCAGTGCGCAACAGCCTCCTCAGGTTTATGCATCAGCTACACTCTGTACATATAATTTGTACACTAATCTCACCAAAATTACATCATTGCTTTGCACAGCTTAGGAAAAGCCATGTGTTTCAAAACTAGATACAATCCTCAACCAGGTCCTTCCATTTCACTCATACTTTGGTTATAGCTACCATGACATTTTCAGTCGAACATCTGGACTGCCATGCCATACTTGATAATGGCTCTGGCATGTGCTATCTCAGGAGCTCTTGTGTTTTTACTACCAGAGACTAAAGGTAAACCTCTCCTTGATACCGTTGAAGGTGAGTTAAGAAAGAAAAACAGAGGGTCCTGTACAGCTTGTATTATGATAGTTTGACTGACGTGGATACTTCTTACTTTTAGACATGAAGGCTATCCAACCGATGATCTGTTGCTGCCAACCATCAGATGAAAGTGATTGAGTGTAACTGTCACGAATGAATAAATTGATGCGTGACCGTCTATTTTTTATGCCTAGATTATATTTATGTTACGTAACGTATATTTCATGCTACTCTTGATCATGAATAAAACCACGGTCTGAAATAAATTTGCCGTCTGTTTCCATGTGACGAACCAAGTTTTCAGCTCCTGCATCAAATTATGGCGAGCCAAACTAGCTTGTTTTCAGTTTTACGGTCAATTTAGACTTCAACATGCGTATGTTTGTAAAAGATATGGACGGGGATGAAATTAGGCAGAGAGTATCCTCTCCCTCCCTCCCCTCCCACTCCCCCTCCCTCATCTTATTTCTCTCTGACCCTCTCTTCTAGACATACATATATGAGTTCACAGAGAAGATAACTCCTAGTGGGTAAGCATTTTTTTGTTGCAGCCATCATTACTATATTTAGAATTCAAAGTTCAAGTAGAACAAAGTTTCATTTAAAACATACTGCTATGGTTTGCTGATTGTGCTGATACAATTAGCTGAAACTCAGGGGCCGGTTCAGGAATTTTCCTGACCGATGCTTAAGTAGGCAGTTACTAGCTGCCCAAAGGGCAACCTGCATCAGTTGACTGCATAACTGGTTGTTTAGTGATGAATGATGCGGATTGAGTGGCTGCGCAATCATTGCAGTCAGGGTTACTCCATCTACCAGCTAACAGCCAACAGCTAACAGCCAACAGCCAACAGAACATATTTTAGGTTTTTACTCCAGAGCATCAGTAGTATTAGCCTGAATTCATCAACACCGATTTTTAAAATTTTCAATCAGTGCATTAAGTCCATGAAGTAAGCTAACTTAGTCATATCTTACATCATATACAGATATAACATATCTATAGAGCATCTTTTGAACTAAGTTCATCACTGTAGATCACCATAGGCGTGAAAAAAACATGATTCTCTTTTAAACGTACTTATCCAGTGGCAACCTACAGTACATCATGGTGGCTGGCTCTCCCTGACAACTCTAGCTGCTCTGGCTACCCCTCTGGATCGTCTCACTGCCAGCAAAACAAGGACACCTGACTAGCTGAGTGGCTGAGGAAACAGGCCCAATAAGAAGCTGGCTTACTGTGACTAATTGATTCACAGGCATTGGCACCCGGTTGCCGATGCCGGCCTCAAAGTTATATTGTCAGAAGCCCAGTTGCCAATATATTAGTCAAACATTTGGCATTTTTTACTCTTCTATCAGTCAGCGCGCCGAGGATCGTGCGCTGATGTTGAGCCGATATTAGGCCTTCGTTAAGCGTATGTTTGTCCACACTTATGATGCTTTTGCCAGTGTTAAGCTTGGCTGAGGCTTAACACTGTATGAATCTATTGGTCACTGTATGACTCAATTTTAGAATTGTTCATTGGAATTCAGTAGCCTACGATACTGGTTATAATTCAAGGCACTCTCAAGGTTGTATGCGACTCAGAACATATCGTTTTATAGAGCTCATCAAGATTCAATTTCGTTGATCGTCATTTAATCTGATCGATATCATCTCTCAATCTGATTGCAAAATTAAGCAGGGTGATCAGTATAGCATTGTTATAAATATGGTTGAATATATGTAAGAGTCAGTTAAAGCCAATGTTAATTTCTCCCGAAACATCACAGCGTGTTCTCAAAAGTTAAATCTGTATCGAGGTCCGGGTAGCCCATAGTGTTAAGGATGCTGGTGGCTCTCCTTGCATTTTCATCTGTCCGGATCCATCTCTTGTTGTTCTTTCGTGTTTCATGGCTCAGGAACGTGCCTGCCTGGCTGTCAACTTCTGTAGCTTCCAACGCCACCGACACTTGATCCTGACAGATACCGAGGTAGTCAAACAGTTTCCTGATGTACGTCTCCTTGTCTTCCATGAGACTCTCGTATTTCAGATACTTGACTACAATTCCATCGCGCTCAGCATCACGGATCCCATCATTGAATGAGCACCAGAGAAACAAATACCATTCAAACAAACCTTGAGGCCTGAATGTGTCTAAATTCTCCATAGATTTGAATAGAGACTGCGTGTACAAAGAGAAGACATCAAGCGCAATATATTCGCTTCGGTGTCTGATATCCAGAGCTCTCCCAAACAAGTACTTAATAGATAAGATCACATCAAATCCAATTACTGAATTGTACCAGGACTTAGAGCTATCCAGCGCATTTCTGTATGCATGGAGGACTACCATGTTCTTAAAGTACTTGTGAACAGGACTCAGCAGGTGACAGTCATGTGTGCTCATTTTGAACAAGACTCCATGATCATCTGGAAACCTGCTCACATGGAACTTGAAACCAGCAACTACCAACTGTGCAAACTGCTTCGTCTTACTGTAGGTTACGACATCACCAAATGGCCGCTCATATAGTAAAGAGTGAGTAAAGAACAAGCTCTCAGAAACGACATTCCATCCTGGCAGGGCATTGAATATCTGACCCCAAAGAGTGGATCCACATCTCGCAGAGTGACTGAGCCATACAATATGGCGAGATGCCACGTCGAGGTCATCGCAGTAGCTGATGAAGTCTTTCAGGGGCACGATGTAGCAGTATTTAGAGTGATCTTTCTGACTAACTTGAAGTAGAGAGTATTTGCGTACGTTGTAAGGATTGTCACCATCCTTGAATTCCACAAAGTAAGCAGCATTTCTATGAAGTGATATGCAGTGAGGTACGATATTACGTTTTTTCATCAACTCTTTGACTGTGAGTGATTCACTGTATGTGGAGATGAAGTCGTAGTAGCTGGGGGTCAGAATAGCTCCTTTCGTTAACCAGATCCTCATTTTCAAGACCTTTCTGTTGTCATTCTTCTTGCTGGAGTCAGCGCCTACAACAGCAAATGCCTTTACCCTCTAGTCTCCATCAGCTCTGAATGAGATGAACGTTCATCTTACCATAGAACCAGAAAATGATTGGTACTATCCACTCATTCCATATCCAGAAAACGTTCACGGTCAGGACTCCTATGTTATAACTGAGAGTGTCTCGAATGAGTCCCATTTTAGAGCACCTGCAGTGGGTTGATGCACAGCGACGCAAGTCTAGCTGTCTAATGTTCATCGGCAGACACTGATAACGGATGACATTCTATGTGGTATATCAGCGGTGAAGAGTTTGAATGTCAACAAACAAGTTATCTTGACTTTGTGAGTGCTGCTATGCTATGCAATTGGGAGTTGTCTGACGCTGGTGCCAGGAGAGATGTTTTATGCCACTAGTGATTGGTTATGAAACCAACAATCTGATGACGAACCAAGAATGAAGCTATATTCCCTCTGCTGCAAGTCTTCTGCAATGATGAAGATGTTCGAAAACTGTACTATGTAATTGCCTTGCTGTGCCTCTCAGTCACGACCACTGCCGTCTGAGAGTATGGTTTTTCAGCATCGAAGCTCATGAAAAACCCGTTGAGAAACAGAATGAGAACCAAGGACCTCTACAATGCTCTGCTTGCGGTATAGAGGGAGAAAGGATTTTTAACCTCTCATTTGGCCATAAATCCATTCATACACGGTAAACAGCATTGTAAGCTTTCTTTCGTAGATCCACGATTCGTCTTTTGTCATGGTTATGTCACATCCCCAAGTGGCCTGCACAAAAAATGAGCCACACCCATGTGAACTCAAGAAATTTGATCCATTTGTGACAACTACCTTCACCACCTCAGAGCTTGTGCCGACTGAAAATAGCTTACAACGTGACACATGGTTGCTAACTCGCTTCTAGTTTTGCCCACTCAAAAATACCGCAGAGTGACGTATTCTCCTCATACAAGATGTCACTAATGCTCTGAAGGGTTATTAGAAGTCTCGAATATTGCTGTAAATGTAACATGTCGATGTCACTATGCAATTCATAGTTAATATTTATGGGGCAAGTATTTTACTAGTCATCTGTGTCTTTTAGTCAGGAGAATACAGTATCAATAACATGCTATTAATGCAGACTGACGTTGGCACATAACTTGTTATCACTAACCCTTACCCTCTGTCATAAATCTATGACATGCATAGAACCTTTAGACAGTTGCGCTAGTACTACTTCTACTGCCTTTGAGTTAGGCTAGTTGTGCCAGCCAGTTTGTTGTACTGGCAATTGGAGTGGATTAAGTGCGTCTTAGATCAAAACCATTGATAACAGACATTCACCTTTAACAGTTCTCCTACTCAACAATCTATTACAAGATATCTGGAGTTTTCTCAATTGATAAGGACATGATGCGAGTGAAGTATTTCAGAAATCAGCGTCTCCAACTGACGATAGGCACCTAAACAATCGTGTCCAGCGCTGCTGTAATCAACATTAAGGCGGGCGTGTAAATGAAAACTATTTGCCATAACAGCAACACTCTTGAATAAGCTCTGACTTTGGAGTAATTATCATCATGAGGTATGTGTCAGCCAAGCTGTCAGGTGATTGTCGTGTTCAGCTCATTGTATCTGTAGAGAGACAAAAAGCTTTATCATTGTGATCACAATGAAACGAACGTCTCCACTGTCTACCAAGTACCTTTTAGTGCAATCAGGTGCAATAAGGCGATGATAGCTGCACACAATATCCGTGGTATGGCATGTCAATGAGCTGCAACAGTTTCGAATATCAGAATGTTATCAAGTGCATGATAAATTTATTCAACTTTTTCAACTTGTACGCTAAGAAATCATAACTGTTTTAAAATCATGTTCTACAGTAGCTGGTAAAAATTAGAGCCAGAAATGCAGATCAAGTTTTTCCAAACCTATATAACTCAGGTATTTTTTACTCTTCTATCGGTAGGCGCTCCGCAATGATGCGCTGTCGTTACGCCGGTGTTACGCCGATGCTACGCCGGCTTTTGTCCGCACTTATGATGCTTTCGCCGCACTTAAGCCGGCTTTAGTCTAAGCTTAACATCGGCGTTTACAAAATCAGCGCGCCTACCGATAGAAGAGTAAAAAATGCCCATAAGGCGTAACCCTTAGTCCGTACAGCAGAGATCTTGCCTTGTATGAACTCCGCTCTGCTCCAGAAGCTATAACCAATTGACGGCAGTAAACTATTAGGGAACCAGCACCAATAACAATTTTAGCTCCAAAACATGAATGCAAAACTAATTGAAGCTCCTGGTTAGTACTAGATACTCGCGGTTCGTACTGAATAACCATTCCAAAATAAAGTGAGCTAGATTTTCTAGCGATTTCACTCTAAGCTGCTCTAACTACAAATTGTTATAATGTGTTCTCAAAGACGAAGTCAGCATCGAGATCAGGAAACCTCATGAACTCGAGAATCTGATTGCAGCGATTGACCGACTCCTCCGTCCTTATCCAGTGTCTGTTTTGTTTTCTTTCCTCGTGCGCAATCACCGTTCCTGTCTGACTGTCTGCCTTAGTGGCGTCCATTGCCAGCGGTACAAAACTAGGATCCACTCCCAAGTAGTTAAATACCTTCCTTATGCATGTCTCCTTGTTCTCCTGAAAGTCTTCATACTTGACATACTTCACCTTGATTCCTTCCTCCTCAGCCAGGCGAACTCCGTGGTTAAATGAGCACCATAACAGCAGAAACCATTCAAACAGATTTCGTGGCTTCATCTTGTCCACAAATGCTGTCCATTCAGGGTAGGATTGAGTGTACAAATCAAAAAACTCCTTGACAATATACTCAGATCGGCATGCAGGCATGTTCATTCGTTCATGAGTTTTTTGCATGGGTAAAATTCGATCAAATCCGTCAAGGGAGTTGTACCATGACTTTGCGCTAGGTAGGGCATTGCGGTAAGCATGTAGAACAGTCATGTTCTTGAAGTATCTGTACACAGGGATTTGTAGATGAACGTCTTGATTGGTCATTTTGAAAAGCACTGACTGGTTCTCCCGAAGCCTGCTGATGTGGAACTTGAATCCCAGTACGGCCATCTTAGAAAACTGCTCTGATTGGCTGAACTCCACTGCATTTCCAAACGGCCTTTCATTGGTCAGAAGGTGCTCCAGGAACATGTTCTCACACACGACTCCCCAACCTGGTAGTGCATTGAATATCTGACTCCACAGAGTGGATCCGCACCAGGCAGAGTGACTCAGATACACAACATGTCGTGACGCAAAGTCAAACGAGTCGCAGTAGTTCATGAAATCGTCGAGGGGCACAATGTAGACATATTTGGTGTAATTCTTTTGTGCAAGTTGTAGCAAAGGATATTTCCTCGTGTTGTACGGATTGTCGCCATCTTCAAACTCAACAAGGTATGCTGAATTGGTTGTCAGTGACAGCGTATGCAAGATTATCTTCTTTTGCATCAGCTCGTCAAGTGAAATTGACTCGCAATAGACCGTAATGAAGTCGAAGTAGCTGGACATGAAGACAGCTGTATTCCTGAACCAAACCTCCATTTTGAGAACTCGGTTTCCTTGGCCATTGCTCTTCTTGTAGACGCCTGCAATGAGTCACTACTAGTTATGTTCTCATGAACTACGGCTCAATTCTTTTTTGAGTGGCGGGCTCTCAGAACATCTAAAACCAAGGTTCAACCCTCGCACCAGCCTGCTATCTCATATTTCACTACATGAACTTAACTGGAACTGCTCTCACTCCAGTTTACTCCACGTTATTGATGCTAATAAATAACAGTATGACTTTCATCCCAAAGACAGCTAACACTATATGGTATGCAATATGTCACAGCAACTTTAATGACTGATCAATCATGTGGCATTATTGGCTCCATAAAACAGATAGTTGACCAGTCTGTCACACCGCAGTCAAAAACGTTGGAAGGTTACAGTCATTTAGGTGAGGAGGCCACTGACCGTTCATCCACAGCATCACCGGCAGCACCCAGATATTCCAGAGCCAGAACAAGTTTGTCTTTAACACATTCATTCTGTACCATAAAATACTTGGTAGGAGAGCCATCCTTGCTGTCCTTCAATTCTACAACAATCCAAGGTGTGTGAAGCAACAATCATAAAGAAATCAATACTGTGTCATCAACATCGCCTTGGCAGTGTCTGACTGACTTTCCATCCGTGACCTCTTCCCCTTTCCTCCCTCATCCTTAATACCCATTTCTGCTCTTTCTTCACTTCCCCCACTGCATTCAGGTTGCAAATCACCAATATTTATCTACATATTATTATGCATTATTATCATTGACAAGTCATTCTAACATGGAATGATGAGAAGGGAACTCGAAAAATCTGGATCAGGTCGACAACATAATAAGAATAATAGAAATAAATGATAATAAGAACAGACAAATTCTGAATGCAAACAGTGTTGGATAAATGTATTACTGCGTTTGACGACTTCATAAAATTATTTATGCTTTTTAAAGTGCGGTCTTCAGTATACGGCCATTAACTAAGACTCCTATCTGTGGTTTAGGGAATTTCATGTGATGGAACCCGTTGAAATTTGTCCTATCCAAGAAATTCACTCGCTTATCTAAAGAAATTTTAAGTGCAGTTCATTACTTCATGTCTCATTGTGGTGCCAGCAATGGTAGCAAGGCAGCATTTAAACTCCATCCGTTCAAGTAGTTCAATTGGTCAATAGATTCTCACAAAGTGACCGAGATAAGCTCACCAGCGTAGCACAGATCTAAGCAGCAACTAGATGACATGGAAGATTCCATTTCATACACAGTAAGAACGCTTTCCACCATGAAGACATGATAAATTGGAGATAATCCCAGCAACGAAGTGAGAGTACTTCAAGGAGCAGGAGGTATGAATAGGCAGCGCATGGAAAACTTGCACGCGTAGAGACCGTACTGATCATTATCAGGAAAAACCTAAACATACTCCATTTCCACAACAGTTATGACGGCTAGAGTATTTCAGGAGTTGAACTGTCACCCACCTGTCTTCAGAAGTATATCAGTCCGTTTGCGGTTTATGTCAGTGACAGCTTACTCAGCTGCCTAGCACTTCATGTAATGCCTTTTCTTGACCTCTGCGTTTATGCTGGTCAGCTCTATTGTTTAGCTATCATGCGTTCGGCAAATGGTACCGCAGTTGTCAGCCTGAACGTCTGCACTGTTGATACTTTACGCAATCACTTGGTGATGGAATGTCGAGCAGTTTATGCTGGTATCGATTATCCAAGCAAACCGAACTGCAATAAAACTGGCACTTGACTGACCGGCTGTTATCAGTTTTTCAGTGTCACCAAGTGAAGACAGGTTCTGTATGCACCGCCGGTCAGCCTACAGACTGATGTTCACAAGCCTTATACAATATGTGTTGACATACTTAGCTATGCCCAATTCAAACTCAGTATAAATTCACATTGGTGACCTCTCACTTCAGACTCAGAATGTGAAGTGGAATTCGCCGGGCAGTTACGCCAAGTACTTAAGACAGACTCCACATCTCTGCAATTGTTTATTGGGAGTTATGCTCTTGCTCCTTCAGTCCCGTTAGTTTATACTTTTGCTCCTCAGGTATGCTTGGCACTGTTGTTGACTGATGGAGTTTTCATTCGCACATTTCCTGTCATGTTGATTTAGTAGGTGTTGCTGGAGCTTCCTGAGGCAAGATTCTACAACAGATCAAGTTTTCATTCATCCATTCACATTCCATCTTCAATCATATGGCTACGTAATGGATCTCTAGAATGTTACAATGAGGGAAGACAACTCCTGCACTCCGTGTTCCCTCATGAAGGCTAGGAGTTGAAAGTGGAAGCCAACCAGTCTAGTCTGACCCTTTGAACAGTCCAGTTACCGTTTGCTCAACTCTCATTCCTCTATACTATGATGTGATTAATTTTCATAATCTTTCATTGATTTCATAATAATAATTTTACGGAAACCATAGTCATCCAAGCTGTAAGTATTTTCTTCTGTCTAATTGTCCCACTGGCTTGTATGCATGACCTGCAGCAGAGATAATCTTACTCTTGTCCATCTGAGCTAGACCCGCATGGTGGGTTGCAACTAGAGTACGCAGAGTGGTTGTCTAGTCTAGAACCCGATAGTGATCATTATGCGTTGGAATCACATCGGAATTGACCTTTGCACCTTGGAATCTATCCCAATATACTCAACTCCCACATCAATACCTTGAGTTGAGTAGCTTCTGAGTGTCTCTGTGCATTGAAATAGATATCGACTCTATACTGGTCACGTAATCGAATTGAGATAAAGAACAACTTGTTTTTCGTCATTCTCCTGTCAATTTTCGTGCTCACTCCCGCGCCTATCCACACTCACTCCCACACACTCCCGCACGTGCTGATGCATGAATATCAACGGAGGAATGACAAAATCCAAACAGCTTAACCACAACTGCTAACTCCCATCAAACACGAGCGAATGCAACCGCCAAAAAGTACGTCTCTGCTTAATTTTAATTGATAATATAACTATTCCATAAAGTGTTTTCAAATGTAAAGTCCGTGTCCACATCAGGGTAGCCCATTTCAGCCAGAATCACATTAGCTCTCTTCCCAGCCTCATCCATCCTCATCCATGGTCTGTTTTCCTCCTTGCCTCTTGGCCCATGAATATTCCTGCCAGGCTGTCGTTAGGTGGATTCGCAACGTGGTTCCGCGATAAAAGGAACACTGGAATTTCCAATT
>ERZ1740065.1494-NODE-1494-length-14053-cov-12.776611_pt1 | contig 14053 bp, 10 predicted proteins | sample MGYA00581738_ERZ1740065 | MGnify/ENA primary metagenome ERZ1740065 (study PRJEB43018, sample SAMN04849749) | marine metagenome | isolation source: floating plastic debris | place: Pacific Ocean | collected 2008-09-01 | study: EMG produced TPA metagenomics...
TCAACAGTAAACTCATCTTTTGCAGAAAAAACAGCTGGAACAAGGCGATGAGTCCGAAGAAGAACAGGATGAGCTTCAGCGGGATCTTCATAATGTCAACCTAGTAGGAGAAAGTTACTTCAGTTATTGTGTGCAGTACTTGACAGCCTGCTAAAGGCCTGGCCATATATCGGTAGTGAGTAGGAAATTACTCCTCCGAGTAGCAACTGAATTTTAACCCATAAGGTATCGGCTAGCACTAAATATAAGCCAATGGAGCCCAGCCTGCAGTCGGCATGCAATGAGCCAAGCGTTCCAGCTGCATTCTCTCAAATCTGAACTGATTTCAATCACAAGACCATTGTCCAATCACATCTGTCCATGCGGGTCAGAGTTCAACATGCCTCATGGTGGTGCTTACAGGTCACTAACCTATCCCTTGCTACTTACAGTAACTCACACTAGTGCTCAATGTTTATTCATATCGAAATAATTCCTGATAATTTGGGTTATTGCGGCCAGGCCTCGGAATCTAACATTTTAATCAAAGGAAACCTCTGGGGTTTCCATCAGTACCTGGCAGTCTCTACACCAGAGTTAGGCAACATCACAACAAAAATATGTTGATTTGAAGCAACTGTGGCGTCCTTGTCAGATAAATAATCGCAAAAGTGAATCCATTGTGATCTCATCACATATTTCGAGACTTGAGTACGAACACGCATGAGTGTTACTGGTGTCCTATCAGCTCGATTAACTCTCTATCTTGAATTGGCTTGTTTCCATCGACAGGAGATAGATAGGAGCATCTGGCATACATGATAAGTTGTTCGATCAGAAATACTGTAGACTCAGTTTTTATAAGCCTCGAGAAGCCATAACTCAGAACCGTAACGACCGCTACACCCGCTACAACCGCTACAACCGCTACCTCCTACAGCTAAGATCCTGCCATGCTTGAGTTCAGCTCAGCACGATCTAAGCCACAGGAAAACCCTAGTAAACCAATAGTAGCTATTTTAGCTCCGAAATCTGCCTGCCAAATTACCCGAGTCTCCCAAGAGACTTGTCATGTATGACGTCTGGTAAACTCTGGGTCTGACTAACCTTGTGATCGAACTTTAGTGGCAGCTGTTCCTCACTCTAATACATTCACCGCCGGTTGTCTGTCAAACGGAGGTGCTGAGTTATCGGGTATCCAACTTCGATTGGTTCCTTTACTCCTCCTGTTTAGTTGAAAAGATCTCAGTGTGGCTGTGGCTTTCATTAGGCTGACGTTGTGAAACTCTGGTATTGGCGGGAGTTCTTTCCAGTCAGCAGAATTTCAACTTGTTCAACTAATAAGGAAAGGACTACCAGTTGTTAGCAACAACAATCAGGTGTCCAGTACTGGGCCTCGGTGCTATAAACGCTTGCTGTTTATTCGAACTGTGAATAGGTTTCATTTATTTTGGCTAGGATATTCTCCACTTCAATTCATAATAAGCAAGCCGGTTTTCGAATAGTCAATGCTGGCACCATGATCTCAATTGTTGCAAGAACAAAGGTCGTAACAAAATTTTGCTTACAGAAAAACATTCTTTGTATAGGCTGTAATTTAATCACGTAAATACCTGCGTAAGGTTGCAGGACAGAGTGAGGCCAATCATCTCGCTCAGAAGCCATTTTTATGGCTAGAATTTGGAGTCGTCCTCTCAAAAGAAATTGTTCTCTGCTGAAACTTCGGATGTTTAACCTTGCCATTTGCGAATCTATTATGTACAGAAGATTGTGATGGTGACAACATTTTAAAATGAATAGTGAAGAGCCAGGCTGTGCCCTTTGTGGTCAGAGTGGCACTGCCAAAATATGCTGCTCACAGGACAGGTTGCGGAGCACCCGAGTGTAGCGAAGGTGCAAAGGTATAGCGCCAATGACGTTGGGATGGGTATGAGATGAGTTTCCGTTCCTGCAGGGGGTCTGGGGGTCCTCCCTCAAGAGAATTTTGGCTTTGAGATTGCCTTGAGAATGAGTTTCAGGCTATCTAAAGTTCCTCTGTGAGGGAGGAGGATGTGACTAGTAAAATGAAGCTATGAATTATATGATTCTTAGTTTTACTATATTGCAACTATTGGTCACTTCGCTTCTTATGAAACTGTGCTGAAAACCAACTGAAAGTGCACGCGTGCTTCAAAGATTGTAGAGAATAGATGGTAAAGGAAAAATTCTGTACAAAATTATTCCGTGTCGGATTTGTTATGTCATGTTTATCAGCATCTCTAGCACTAACACCTCAGATCCGCAGTTTTCCTGCTACCATTTATGCAGTAAAAACAATACAACTTACTTCTCACTTAGTTTTTGGCCAATTTCTGGCTAATTTTAGGCCAATTCTGGTCGAAAATCTGTTATTCTTCTTTTTGCCGTGTTTGATTGCACATTTCTGGAGAAATTTGCAGTATCAAACTCAATTTCATTGTACTTGACTGTGATTGGATGATCAGGAGTCAAATACGGCTCAGAATGTCACAAAATAGCAGTGATTTCCCGAGAAAGCCTCACCATGACAAGAACACTCTTAAAACTTTTGAAAATTCTAAAATAAGGTTACCAATAAGTGAAGCAATGTTGGGTTGTCAGGTGGCTTAGGTTTGTTTGGCTCCGGTATTGTCAACTACCACACCACCCAAACTACCCAAAAGCAAAAGCCACAGTTGCGATAGCCGAACAATCAGCTGTGCAGTGAATAGAAAAGAATCATGGACTTGTAGCAGGACTCTTGTAATTTCATTTCCTTCACGTAACTAGCATTTTCAGCGAATCTCTGCTTTCCTCTTCGATGCTTGACAAGCTGTGTTGAGGGCCATTTCTTCTCAAAATAGTTATAATAGTGCTCGCTATATGACCTCTAAAGCTCAGATACCGCACTGTATACCGCACTGTATACCGCACTGTCCTCATAACATGCCTAAATCACACCGTACAAGAGAGGACAATTCCTAGTCAAAACGAAAAAATCACAAGCATGTCATTTAGCAGTACAACACTGCAGTCTACCTCCTCCTGTCACAGAAATGCACTTATGCTGTCATGATTTGGACAAATTCATACAGGCTAGTATTTTATAGTGGTAGAGTTTATGTTCAACCTGACAGATATATCGTTTCTTCCATTCATATTTGTCCTAATCATGACAGCATAAGCGCATTTCTGTGACAGGGGGAGGTAGACTGCAGTGTTGTACTGCTAAATGACATGCTTGTGATTTTTTTGTTTTGACTAGGTATTTTCCTCTCTTGTACTGTGCAATTTAGGCATGTTATGAGGACGGTATGGTATACAGTGTGGTATACAGTCACCTTAGGTGCACGCACGTATCCCAGTAGAGTGTGGGATACGGTCACAGTGAGTGCGGTTACCGGTGCGGTGTAGAGCTGTTACGAGTGCTGGATACGAGGGAGCACTGGGTGGTTCACAGATGTGTAATATCAGGTAACCAGAAATTTGAGGAGTCATATGAAACAAAACAACACAGAAAAACAGCAAGAAGAGACATCGAAGGTAGCAACAGTTTTACTGTGTCACTACTTCATTCCACCGGAAGCCTTCATCTCCATTGTACATTATTGGACATGCACCCATATCAGATTCATTTTCAAATGAAAAAAATAATTAGAAAGAAAAGTTACAGCATTTCCAACTGTAGGTCAGTAAATAAATGGATTTATTTCCATCCTCTACACTGTGAGCCACTTCATTGTGGCCACCAACTAATCCCTAGTGTTCAGTCCTGAGCAGCGTCATCTACACAACCCATATTCCTTTAGTTTCCTCCATGAGTAGCTTCAATTTTTGCCTTAATTTCCATCACATCTTTCTGCCGTCGACAGGAGACGTATTTGTCGAGAGTGTCAGACAGCTCAGGGGCAGCTCCGTCTATCAGTCTCAAGCCTATGCAATCTTCCTCTACAGTACCAGCATTCACTGTACACGTAGGCCATACACTCACAGGAGTGTTTTTCAACCCATATCAACTACAGATTATGCTGTCTGCAGTACAGCTATACACCGTATGATGGACATCTGTACTGATCTCAAGAATACGTTCATTGCGTTCCAATGGTCATCAGTGTAATACAGTGCTTTCATCACACTGATGATGTCGCAAGAATCAACGCCATTGTAATAGATAAGTACAGCACTACATATTGCACTTACAGCATCAATATGGTCGAGTCTGAAATATCCACTTACTAAGCTTACCCTTCACATAGAACACTCCATCCCACTCTGTCTCAAGCCTCAGATCTATGTTGCCTTTCATTGTCGGGTCTGTGCATATGTTCTTCACCTTTTTGTTTAGTTTCCTGAACACCTGTAGCTGAATAACATGACAGTATCAGGTTTATCCTCTAGTCCTTATGTGTGATTGTGGCAAAAGATGCAGAGCAGTGTTAGGCAAATTCGTGACCTTATGAAAGACAAAGCTTAGTCCCTATGAAGCTCAGCCGTCACAAAGCAATTCATTCCTATGCGTTATCTTTAATCTGTCCCCTCCGGCATTTAGTGTATCTTCTCTCTCCCTCCTTCCCTCCCTCCGCGTCTCTCCCTCCATATCTCCTTCCATCACTGTTATATGCCTAAGTCTTCTATGTTAGCTGGCTTACACTACAAAGTACATCGGCAGTTCATTGACTCATCAGTATATCCGTAGTGTGTCTATGTTTGTAGGTCACCCAACATGCCTGCAATTCACCGAAAACATGAAGGTCTCTGTACGTAAATACCCATGGCAGTGCATCGAGTGTAAGTCGTGCGGAATCTGTGGAACATCTGAGAATGATGTAAGTCTTACTCCTACATACTGTATTCCCGCAACTATTGACTCCTACACATAGCATTCCCTAGACCATAAGCCACAACTAAGTCCTACTTTCACACGCTATATTCCCTCACATATAAGACACGACTAACTACTCGAAAGACATAAACATCAATTCGTATGATTTCTGCTCCTGCAGTTCATGAATCACAATGTAATACTGTAAAAGTGCTTTATATCGCGACATAAATTCTGATGATTTTACGTGATGGAAGGTGATGAACAGCACAAGAGAAGACAACTCTTAATTACTATAGCACGTTATTTTAGTAGCGTTGCTGAGTAATTTGTTATAAAAGCTATACATCGGACCTCGGTGTCTATGATGTCCTACGTATAATAAATCTTTGGACGGAGATTCAGTTAGAGTTCCTTATTCTGTGGAACGAAATCCGTACTATGCATTGTCATTGCCATTATCATTGTCATTGTCATTGCCATTGGCATTGTCATTAGCATTGGTATTGGCATTGTCCTTTCTTTAATTTGAGACTAGACTTGATTTTTCACCCTTGACTTAGATCATCTGTACTAGAACGATAAACTGCCTTATATTTGTTCCTCTCACTCCTGTAGGGCAGTTTATTTGCCACTGAACATTGATTTGAGGCTATCGATGACATCATTGATATACATTGCTGCTATTTCAGGACCAGCTGCTGTTCTGTGATGACTGCGACCGAGGTTATCACATGTACTGCCTGAATCCGCCTCTCTCAGAACCGCCAGAGGGTAGGCTGTCCATCACACACAGCGTCGCAATGTCACGCTGTCAGCTAATGCCCGTCACGTTTTCATTTGTATTTCAGGAAACTGGAGTTGTCATCTCTGTATCAGGGAATTCCACGGTGGCGTTAAGCCTTCATGGATGAGCTGAGATTATTGCTTATAAATTGAATTTATTCAAACTTCAGTCGTGTGAGTAAACAGATCTCAAATCGCAGGAAATTAGGAAAGAAGAGTTGAGGAAGAACGGTTAGATGTTGACGTAATTCATGTAAAATTTGTGATGGCGGATTATAACCCACTGTCGGTATGACAGCCATCTGTAAGATTCTGGATCATGCTTCACACCAGCTCTGGCAATGGAACCATCTTCTACAATTGACCACCAACACGTATGCGTGTATGTATGAATGTTTGTGTTGAAAATATTAAACTCGGTTAACAGAACACGCTGGTCATCATGTATATGAAATCGGGCATAGATCATAGAACTAGCAGTATCTACTGAAGACAAAAACTGCAAATAGATTCAAGACTGGGAGAGTAGTAGCGGCATCAACAGCACAGGAGTTTGAACTGAGGAGTAGAGCTCGCAGAAATCACGGCCTATCCATCGGTGGACATCCTATGGTTTAGTCTATCCATCGGTGGACATCCTATGGTTTAGTCTGCTCAAGCCTCACGTTCATATTACAATGTGCGGTAATTGTCTCGCTCTCCGAACGTTCTTGAATTCTTATGAAGTTTTGAAGTGTTCTTAGGACCTCTTGAGGAACTATTGAAGAAGTTTTAATATTTCCTGAGGCTTCGGTAACGGTACACTTCCTCTCTCATGTTAATGTTAATACATATTGATTAACATATTAAAACATATGTACTAATATGTATTGATATGTTGACAGTCATTAACACATATTAAAACGTATTAATTAACATGTTAACCGATGGTTTTTACATACCTGTTAATACATACTAATATGAGAGAGGAAGTGTACCGTCACCGAGGCTTCTTCAAGACTTCATATCTTGAGCAATTTTAGGGCAGGGAAATAAACAGCTACCGAATGTTACCATCACACTGACCTGTAGCCTTTGTCTGCGTCTGCGCCACATACGCGTCTCGCTATGCAAAGATCCGTATCGTTCTTGTAGAACCACCGGGTCACCACCTTCTCTTTGTTCTGTTTACACTCATCCGTGTCCGAGTTGTCAACCATGATGCATGGCCTTGACAAAGCTTTCCTCTTTACGCACATCTTTCTACAGTTTTTCTTGGTTCTACAAGCAAAGCAGTTGTATTGTGCTGATCCTGTGATTGGTGGTTTCTGTAGCACTTCTAACTTTAGTCACCTTCCAATTCTAAGCCTTCGTTTACATGGATGCTTTAATCAAGGAAATCCCAAATAAGAGTCAGCTCCAACCCCCACTCCCCCATATAAACACTCTAACCCCCCCCCCTTATAAACAGTCTCTCAAGTACCAAAGAGGCCTCGTAATCCGTGTAGCTTTCAGCGTCCTGTTGGGACTGTGAGACTCTAATATTTCCCAGGTATATGTCAGACCCTGTTACTATGGCTACAACTAGAATAAGGTGTTTATCCAGGGCATTTGACTTTTTTCTTGCTGAAATGCAGAAAAACCGAAGCCTGAATTAGGTTTGAGCCTCTCTTGGCTCGTCTTATTTGTTCCCTTTTTGGTAATACATCAGCTTATAATTCCAGCTATTGCTCTTTTCATTCATTTATTTATAGAAAGCCATCTTTGAGTAGAGTTTAGGTAAAAAATCCCCCTTGGGGTCCACAAGTGAGGAGGAGTAAGACACGCTAGTTACTGTATATTCCCATTATAATGCCACTGTACCTGAATCGGTTCAAGTTGCCCTCACATCCACCATACTGGAATTGGACACAATTTCCATCTCGGTGACCCCATCTCGGCAAGAGAGCATCGCATGGCCCGCTGTCCAGCTCTAACTCACAGCCATCCGTCCCATTGCTGGCCTTGTTGTCGTACAATGACTCACACTCCTCCCTAGTTCTGCACGCATAGATAAATCAGTCAACTATAAATTCACAATCTATGTATTGGGATTTGGATTTTCTGGTGCTGCTGGTAAGATCATTACCGCACATATTACAGTAGAGAGACAGTAGAGAGACAGCAGAGAGACAGTAGAGAGACAGTAGAGAGACAGTAGAGAGACAGTAGAGAGACAGTAGAGAGACAGTAGAGAGACAGCAGAGAGACAGCATTGTGTACCTGAATCCGTTTGAGGCGCTCTTAATTCTTAACAGAGCGCAATGTCCATTTAGATAAATCCATTCCAGTTTGCGAGATTTGGGGGATTTATCTCTGCGATATCTGGCGGATTTAGCTCCTTTGCTGAGGAAGGTTGATCTGTAGATGTCTGGCACAGTATTTGTATCATGGCTACATTTCGACTCGCACTCCTCCTTAGTGCTGCTCATATAAATGAATCAGTCAGCTATGAATTTGCTTTCGATTTGATCGAGATTCGGTGAAATCTGCTACACAAGAGTCGAGTGATTCTATGATTATAATTCTATGGCGTTGGCATTCTAGGACACATAATTCTTTGGCATTGTGGCTGATACACAGTCCATAGAGACTCTAAGAATTCTAGCTCACTATGCAGTAGTTGTGGTTATCATTCGTCAGTGAAAGGCTGCCTGGCACTTGCCTCCACTAATGATACCATCCTATTCTTAGCCTCTAACTGAATGCTACTTTGTCTCTGCTATACATGGGGAGACAACTCTCCAATGTACTGTTGTATATTAGCAGGTGTAAAGATCATAATCTGATACAGATTTAGTGACTTCACCTGTATCGGTTGCTTACTTACGTATTTACCTGTATCGGTTGCTTACTTACGTACTTACTTGTATCGGTTGCCATTACCGCCGCAGCCGCCATATGTGAACTTCTTACACTTTCCATTCTCGTACCCAAACCGTGTAAATGCTGCGCAACAGTTTCCTGTTTCAAGCAGTGACGTGCAATCAAAATCTGAAAACAGCAGAGTACTTATGAAAGCGTTGAACATTTAGTTTTTTACCTGATGTGTCAGCAGACGTTACCCTGACAGTAGATACGAGTCAATCCTATCCACAGCACCAGAACTGATAGTAGAGCTTTAGCAGCAGCAGGCATCCTGCTCGTTCACTGTCACTCGTCCAGCAGCAGTTGATACGTCTGCTGCTATTAGTTTCATGCTGCAGTGAGACTGTGTCATGTTAAGACTGAGGTCCTAGAAATTATCTTCCCTATGCGGCTCAATGGTTCTGCGTTGTCTGAAATATTCGTACACAGCGGAGCCAAGGCTATGAGTGGTTCAGCTCTCATTGGTCTTGTGTGACAGTTGGCTGCTTTTAACAGCGTGTGTACAGAGAGCTATGGAGTGTCATCTCATTCTCTTACCTTCATACTTACCTCTCATTTTACTTACACACCTACTCTCTTACCTGCACATTTATCTCTCCTCTTACTTTGAAACTTTCTCATCTACCTGTATACCTACCTATCCTGTTACATGTTTACTCTCTACCTGCACACTTATCCCTCCTCTTAATGACACACCTATTCTCTTACTTGTACATTCACCTCTCTTCTTATTTTGACACTTACTCCTCTACCTGTGTACCTACCTATCCTGTTAGCTATTTACTCTCCTCCTTTCACTCTCTCCTTCCTTAGATCTGAGCTGAAATATTCAGCCGTAGGAGTGAGAGATAGCGAAGCTGCAGGATTCTAACTCTCCCTGATTCCTCATCATTGCAATCATTCTGACAGTCTACAGTACATGCTACCCCATGATGTCACGGCATGTGGCATCTTACAGCATTTCATCACCTTGAGCCCTACCCACTGATATTCTCCAGGATGGACCAAAATAACGCGCAGTAATAGTGACACCATATTTAGATTCGTTTAATTACTTAATTATTAGTTAATTGTTCGTCACGGACAGATTACTATTGTAAATTAACTCAATTTTTATGCCTAAAAATTAATTATTTAACGAGCGGATACTAGATGGAATAAAACTGCTAAAAAATCCAGAGGTGTGCGCTCTTGGCCTTTGATAATAAAAACGCTTCATTTTATAACGGCCATGTAAAATGTGAGATGGGTCGTAAATGAACTTTTCAGTCTTCTTTATCATGGTTCATACTAATAATAATACTAATAATGATAATAATACTAATAATGATATTAATGATAATTTAGAATCCTTCTCACTCTACCTTTGTGGATGTGAAAGTAATGTGGTTGTCGGAAAGGACATCAGTGGACGAGAGTTGGGGGGGTGGGGTGAAAATAAAGTGCATTGACCCTCAAACCTTACTACTGGGACTGCGACTAGAGAGACTGTGACGGAGGCTATCACATGTACTTCCTGTATCCGCCTCTCTCAGTACCACCAGAGAGTAGGGGTCATACGTGGCATTGCACTATAAGCTACCACCAGGCGTATTACAAGGAACTGGAGTTGTCATCTCTGTATCTGGGAATTCCACGGCGGCGTTAAGCCTTCATGGATGAGCGGAGATGATTAGTTACTAATAGATTTTATTCAGACTTTAGTTATATAAGTACTCGAGTCTCAGAACTATATCGCAGGAAGTTAGGAAAGTAGGTTAGATGTTGACATATTTTATACAAAACGCGTGGCGGTGGATTATGATTCACTGTCACACTGTCACACTGTTGCTATGATGACTATCTATAGTCCTCTTGATCATGCTCTACACTTCTTCTCACAAGTAGACTTTTTTCTAAAATTGAGCACCAATATTTATGCAAGTTGTGGCCTTGGTTTTAAAAAATTAAACTCCATTAACTGAACAAGTTCCATACATGAAGCGGGACATCGATGCTAAAAGTAGTATTATATAACGTAAAAAACTCAAAATGGAGTAAAGACTAGAAAAGGAGTAGTGGTATCGGGATTACCAACAGCATCAATTGGACTGAGGAATAGAGGTTGTGGAAGCTGCACAGCTATGTAGGCGGAGGTAACCACACTCAGGCTATTGGTAGAACTTGTGAGCTGTTCAATTTATTTTAGACTGAAATATTTTTGCACCGGAAAATATTTTCGAAAACATCAATGGAAAATGTTTGTAATTAAACACTGTCTGAACAAATTCATTACTACCAAGTAACCATTGAAACTTTTCCATCGTAAAAACTACGGATAAACCCGTTACCTCTGCCACCTATCACCTAAATCACACTGACCTGTAGCCTCTCTTGGCGTTAGGGCCGCACTTATTCTGTCGTCTGCGTATGCACCTATCGGTCTCCGGGTTGTAGAACCAGCGCGTCATCATCCTCTTCTTCTTACACTCCTCCACGTCTGACTCATCCGCGATCCAGCATTTCCGCGGCTTGGGTTTCTTCACATTACATTTCTTCTCGCATTGTGACCTAGTTCTAGAAATGTGACCTAGTTCTAGAAGTGAAGCGAATGCTGATAGGAGAGTAAGAAATGCTGCAGTTTTATCGTGATGATCCTGTGGCCATCTTGGTATCAAATTTTAATAGCTATCTTGCTTTGATTCTGAACGTTCACGAAAGTGAATGTTTTAATACGATGTCAAAAGGCATTTTGGAAAATGGATTCAGTTCTATATGAATTTCAGCAAAGAATCTGTAACAGACTCCAAGCAGGCTTAATGATCCGTGTAGCCGTTGTTACTGTAAGACTCCAATATTGCCCTGATGGGTATTGACCCTCTTACAAGCTGAGGTTAAAACTTTAGTCTTACTGTACCTATTTATGATCGGCTTAATTTATATCAAAACAAGTGAAAGGAAGCGCCTGGGGTTACTGGTATTCCATATGATCTGTAAATCTCTTCTTGTGTATTTAACACAAATACCTGTTAAATTGACTAGTTATTTGATACGAAAACTAAACTTCTCCGTTATTTAATGGCGGGAAACACAACAAGCTGCTTCTACGATTATTTTTATTGCTGGTTTTATCAATATTTTCTTATGATCAACATAATTTCATCATTATTGTCAATATTATCATACAAATTGGGAACAAGTTAGATTTTACTCGATGAGCATGAATCGAGAGTTGTCCTCTTCCTGATATGGATCATCATCTGACTCGCTCCCATATGTGGTATGTGTGTCAAGACACGATGCAGGAAATTAAATGGTTTTACTCTAAATACCAGCCACCAGGTTAGAAAGCAGTCCCCTGCTGACATGTTAGCTTCAGCTCACACTCTTCCCTTCGTTGTCATTATTGCTTTGTCTATTGACGTTGTTATTATTATTGTTACTATTACTATTGCTGTTGATGCTGTTTGACTTCACTCACTCGAATCTGTTCTCGTTTCCTCCACATCCACCATAGATAAACTTCTCGCAATAGCCATTGATCATAGCCCACTTGCGGAGCGCGGCTTCACATGGCCCCGCATCTGCTGGGAGACTGCAAGGATCTCTGACACGACAGGCTGCCTCACACTGCTCCCGTGTCCTGCAGCAACATTACATCAGCGCTGTAGCCAATTTATGGGGACAAATGATGCAGTTATTTACAGAGATCTTACTCAAAGTTGTTGTCGTTTCCATCGCATCCGCCGTATGTGAACTCCTGGCAGCGGCCATCTTTGTAACCCCATTTCTTGAACAAGGCGCGACAAGGTCCTGTCTTTAGAGGAAGTTCACAAATATCAGTGCTGCCCCCTGGTGCCAGTGCGGTAGCCGGTTGTATAGATGAGCACGATGCCTCACACTCTTCTCTCGTTCTACAATCGTGTCAGAATCAGCGTGGCACTCTCACTCGATGTCTCTCTCCTCTCCGTCGACTGCTGTGGTCCATACTCACCCAAAGTTGTTGTCGTTTCCATCGCATCCGCCGTATACGAACTCCTGACAGCGGTCGTCTTTGTAACCCCATTTCCTGAACAAGGCCGCACATCGTCCCGTCTTCAGAGGAAGCTGACATACGTCCTCAGCGTTCTCCTCTATTATATCGTCCATCGGCGGAGAACAGGTTGCCTGACACTCTTCTCTAGTTCTAGAAATGGTAGCGTCTAGACTTATCTCTCTAGGTGGCGTGAGAATTCTGATCTTCCTGCATTAGCAGTGTGTCATGTGGTCAACAATTTGTTATTTTTATTCTATGCAATTCGAGCTGAAAATATACGCTTGATTGGTTAACAAAAATATCTGTGCAATTGTACCAGTGCTGTGATATGAAAATTCAGCTTCTCTGTTAATTTATTATAGCTGAATACAAAAAGCTGCCTTTGTTATTACTTTCATTGTTAGTATCATCAATTATGCTTTTATGGTGCTGTTATTATGCTCAACATCACCTCATCATTATTGTCAATGGTAGCATCCAAGAGGGAAAAATGGTTTCAACCGACAAGAATAAATCAAGAGTTGTCTTCTTCCTGATATGGATAATAGTCTGACTCGCTACCATATTAACTTAGCGCGTGTGTGTAAATTTAAGACATGTGCACAGAACTTCAATGGCTTTACCCTAAATACCAGCCACCAGGTTAGAAAGCGGTCCCTCTGCTGATACGTTAGCTTCAGCTCACACTCTTCCCTTCGTTGTCATTATTGCTGTTTTTATTGTTACTATCATTATAGTTGTTTTCATTAGTGCTGCGTTTCAATCAAGTTATTCCAAGATTAACTAAGAATAATCGCTCAGAAGAGTCATTTTATTCCACAAGATTAATCTTGTGGTTAGTTTGGGGGTAAATTGCACTGAAAAACTAAGAATAATATGCTACAAAGATCTGTGAACAAAGATGATTGCACATTAATCTGATGCTCAGGAGACAGCTTCTGCAAGCTTTACGAGCAAAGGTAAGAAGAACATGGCTCAAAGTTGCCAGCCGTTCTGGTTTCTACGAATTTCTGTAATCTTCCTATTTACATCGGCTGCTGCAGTAGGTAGCAATGATACTGTTGTGAATTATATAGCTCAGGAACTAGTTTTTGGTGGCAAGATTAAAATAAGATTAATTCAAGAGTAAAAGTATTAATCGGAAGATTAATCAAGATTAATTATTTTGAAGAAATGTACCAATAGCTATTGCTGTTTTTGTTGTTGTTGTTGTTATTATTATTGTTACTATTACTATTGCTGTTGATGCTGTTTGACTTCACTCACTCGAATCTGTTCTCGTTTCCTCCACATCCACCATAGATAAACTTCTCGCAATAGCCATTGATCATAGCCCACTTGCGGAGCGCGGCTTCACATGGCCCCGCATCTGCTGGGAGACTGCAAGGATCTCTGACACGACAGGCTGCCTCACACTGCTCCCGTGTCCTGCAGCAACATTACATCAGCGCTGTAGCCAATTTATGGGGACAAATGATGCAGTTATTTACAGAGATCTTACTCAAAGTTGTTGTCGTTTCCATCGCATCCGCCGTATGTGAACTCCTGGCAGCGGCCATCTTTGTAAC
>ERZ1740065.1495-NODE-1495-length-14053-cov-10.112802_pt1 | contig 14053 bp, 9 predicted proteins | sample MGYA00581738_ERZ1740065 | MGnify/ENA primary metagenome ERZ1740065 (study PRJEB43018, sample SAMN04849749) | marine metagenome | isolation source: floating plastic debris | place: Pacific Ocean | collected 2008-09-01 | study: EMG produced TPA metagenomics...
ATTTCCCGCCTTTTCCACCATTGGCGTTTTAGGTATCGTGTTTGTGGCGATGGCGCTGAAAGCCAAAGATATCATCGCCCAGCCCCTGGTATTGCTTTCGTTTTTAATTCCGTTATCAATCCTCTATATCGGCAATTTTCTGCTGAGTACGCTGGTGGGCAAGGTCTTCTTTAACCGGGGCGATGCGATCGCGCTGGTCTACGGCACCGTCATGCGCAACTTATCCATTGCGTTAGCGATCGCCATGACCGCCTTCGGCAACGAGCAAGGTTCCGAAATTGCCTTGATTATTGCGATGGCCTACATCATCCAGGTGCAAGCAGCGGCCTGGTATGTCCGCTTCACTGATCGTATTTTCAGTCCTGCCCCAAGCGAGATGGAATTAACAGAGTTGAAATCAAGGTGAGCATAGATTTGACCAGCTGAGTACTACTTATCGGCTCTCGTTTCTGCACAAACCTAAGCAAAACCGCCAACAGTTTTAGTGCAAACTTTAGTTCATCAATAACGTCAAACGCCTGGTCATTGAGCTGGGCTATCTAGAGCACTGTCTTGCTGAGGACCGTCAAGATAATCATTTAGAGACTGCGCCGTCAGCATTGACATCGCCATCGACTGCCTCAACGAACTAATGGCGAACGTCTTTTCCCTATCCCATCAGACTTCCGAAGCCATATCACAACCTCCCGTGAGCAAGAATACACATTTGTGCCAGGAAGCTGACCAAAACTGGCTGTTTCTACCAATAACAACGCACACACCATGGAGTCCCCACCATGAAACTCTCTTTCCTCGGCCAGTCTTACGAAGCATCCACTCCTAAGATCGAAGCTACTAAAACTAGCGAGACCCTTACTTTCCGGGGTAAGTCTTATGTTCAAAAGCAGTACAACATTCATCAGCGTCAACAGCTCGCTTCTGCAATGACCTATCGCGGTGTTCGCTACAGCCGCTAGGCCCAACCCAGCTTTTCTTCTCCTGCGCAACTCAACTCGACAGCACAATCCCCTGCACCGTAATTTGTGCAGGGGATTTTTATTGCTCTGCCCCAGCCCCTAAGCCACCGCCTCAGGCAGAGGAATATTCTGCTAGCGCAAATATTAAAGAAAAGCAAATACATTTACACTTTGTTACATAAAGTGTTACATTTATTCATATAAACAAGCGCATTCCACTTTCGGAGGTTTAGCTCATGTACACCACGCAACTAGACAACGGCGTTCTCAATGCCTATGCAGTCGAGACAGAAGCGTATCTGGCGGAATATCCCTCAGCGGAGCAGCAGCAACGCTACATGCTCCAGGGCGCAATTGCCAGTTTGTTCGTTACTGGTTTGTTCCTGGTGGCGCTGGCAGTGAGCTAAGTCCGGCTTGGCTTCAATGACTCTCCTCTCCCACTGCTGTCTCGCCACTTTTTGGAGGTATTTAGGATGTTTGCTCCCTTTGTCGTACTGACTCGTCAATTGATTGGTGACCGCAAGCTTAAACAGGTGCGAGGCCAAGCGATCGCTTTACATTCCAAGGTGATTACGAATTTCTGCAACCGCGTGGGGATTCCCAGCAAAGAACGGCAGGCATTTATTCGAATGGCGCGTGACCACGGTAAGACGTTGGGGCTACTTGCCTAGAGCTTTGGTTTTCATCTCCTGGAGTTTGGTTACTTGACGGTTTCCCCTGGCCTTTGGGTCAGGGGATTTTTTTTGATGGCTCTGAATCCTTCCCGACTTCTCCTTTTTTGCTTCCTAAGAAGCTCTCGATTGGTTCCTATGGTTGTGTTCAAAGCCAAGGCCAGCACATCTGAGCCCTGGCTGAATGTGTTCCTCAGTTTTCTCAGGTAGGGATTAAGGTCCGCTTATTTCCCCATCAGAACAGGCTCAGGGATGCCCCCCACTATAGAAATCAAGATGATTAAGTCGCAAACGCGACCAAGGAGTTCAAACCATGAAACGTATTGCACTTGCCCTCACTGCTCTGACCGCTGTTTCCATCGCCATCGCTCCCGCTACTTACGCGGCTCCTGACTTCGACGAACTACGCCAAGAAAATCTCGACAAAGACGCCACTAACCTCGACCAGCTACGCCGCGAGAATCTAGAGAAAGACGCTGTTGAAACCATTCAAGTCAAAGGCATTGATTTCGACGAACTGCGTCGCGAAAACCTAGATAAAGATGCTGTTGACTTCGATGAGCTGCGCCGCGAGAATCTCGACAAAGACGCCGTCTATGAAGTGCTCGCCAAAGGTATCGACTTCGACGAACTGCGTCGTGAGAACTTAGACAAGGACGCCGTAGATTTCGATGAGCTACGCCGCGAGAACCTCGATAAGGATGCCGCTGTCAGCATCTTAGCTGCAGTGGACTTTGACGAACTCCGTCAAGAGAACCTAGAGAAGGATGCGGTCGACTTTGACGAGTTGCGCCGGGAGAATCTTGAAAAAGACGCCATCGCTTGATCGCCAGGACTGACGCAGTTGAATCCGATTTTGGCCCCCTAATCTCCAACATTGGAGGCAATCGGATTCAATATCCCCCAGATTTGGGAGATACAGGAGGCTCTTGCGTAAGTCCTAATCGCTTAACTTTCCTGTAGACAGCGTTCCCATTGACACATAACCCACGTCTGCCCCCTTAATGCCATTCGTTGAGGGGGCTTTATTCAGGTTTGGTGTGCGAACTCCCATGAGAGTCAATCATCTTCAACACACCATGAAACTCTGACCCAGCTGGGTCAGAGTTTTTTATGGATGCCCTAACGGTTGTTCTCTAGCGCGCGATCGCCCCAAAAAAGTCAATTTCAGAAGGCTAGAAAGCGCAGGATGAAAGCTCGACTTATAGCGGCTACTTCACTCAACAGAGATGATAGGAGTTCGGACTTATTGGACGGATTCACCCACTCAAGATGGCTGTTTTGAACCCAAGAGCAACGTTGCTGATCAGTGCCTTGTCAACAACAGCTGAAGTTAGCCCAGTTTTATGTCCATAGGTAGTCGAACATAAAAGCGAGTTTCACCTGGCGAGGAAGTGAAATAAATATCTCCACCATGTTTCTTGACAATGCGATAGGTCATGTCTAAGCCCAAACCGGTACCTTGTCCAACTGCCTTAGTCGTGAAAAACGCCTCAAAAATACGCGGCTGAATCTCTGGGGGAATACCGGGACCGTTGTCAGCAATTTCTACCAGCAGGTGAGTTTCTTCCTGGTAGGTTCGCAGTTTAATCGATGGAGTCGGGTGATTGACCAGCGCATCAATGGCATTGTCAATCAAGTATGTCCATACCTGGTTGAGTTCGCTGCCGTAGGCCTGAATAGACGACAGCCTCTGATCATAGTCTCGCTGAATGAAAATATCTTGCTGCTTAAGGCGATGACTGAGGATGACCAAAGTACTTTCGAGCCCTTGATGAATGTCGAGGGTTTGAATCGGGGCTTGATCCATAAAGGAATAGTCTTTGATCGCCGTAACCAGTTCAGAAATGCGGGTGGTGCCAGTTTGAATGGTCTTAAGTAGGTCTTGACTACTCAAGGCCGTGGCGAAATAATTTAGCACCTTGGGTAAATACTCTGGGGGGATTTGGGTGGCTAGGCGATCTAGCCACGGCACATCAACTCCCGCTGATACCAATGTTGGAACGAGCTGCCAGGGGGCTGAAAACTCTTGACCTTCAAGCCAATTGGTCATTTCATCTTCGCGATCACTTTGAGTCAAGGGATCAAGCGGAGATTGGGGTACTTGATCAACAGCTTCTTGATACAGGGCTGCGATCGCTTGCTGTTGAGTAGACGTGAGAATAGGAGGATTTATCCCATAGGCAGTCAGTTGCGGTACTAACTGACTCAAGTCTTGGCTGCATCGTGCAATGGCCGCAGCGGGATTGTTCATTTCATGGGCTAATCCTGCGGCCAGGGTGCCCAAGGCGACTAGCTTTTCATTTTGCTTGTACAGAGACTGCACATCTAGCATGCGCTGGGCCATGGTGCTGAGGACCCGCCGCGTCACGGATGGACAGCGAGAGAGGAGTTGCCAAAAGGCAGCCTTAGGCAGCTCAAAAATGTGGCAGGGTGAGATCGCCCGACCACTGGCCCAAAATTGCGCTTCCCCGGTCAAAATCGGCAGTTCACCAAAGAAGTCTAGGGTTTGGTAAGTCGCCAGCACGAGTTCGTGGTCTGTCATGTCTTGATAAATGCGCAGTTCGCCCTGCAACATCACAAAGACACAGTCTGCTAAATCCCCCTCCTGGCGATGAATATCGCCGGGATCTAACCAGGTCTCATATCCTTGCTCTGCTAGCCATTGGATCTGATTGGGCGGCAACTCAGCAAACACTGCTACCTGCTGAAGCATCTCGGTAAGGGTCGTCATCGGATTGATCCACTACAGACTATTTACGAGCAATGCCCGGTTTCAATCACGGTGCTGGTTTGGAACCCTTTTGCAGTAAGCGATTGAATATTCAAAAGTATCATCCTTAGAGCACTCCCTATTGGCGATGAGACAGCGCTTCTTGGGATGGCACTTCTTGGGGTAATTCGGGAATGGGCGACAGATCGCGGCAGGTGTCTTTAAACCGGCAAAAGAAGCCGACGATGACGATATAGAGGACAGGCACCACAAACAGACTCAGCACGGTGGAAACAATCATGCCGCCAAACACAGCGGTGCCGAGGGATTGACGACTAGCGGACCCGGCTCCGGTCGCAATCACAAGGGGAAAGATACCCAGCAGTGTTGAGATCGCGGTCATGATAATGGGCCGTAGGCGCTGTTGGGCGGCTTCTACCGCTGCCCTCGCAATTGACAGGCCCTCATCCCGCAGTTGGTTAGCAAACTCCACAATCAGAATCGCATTTTTGCTGGCTAGGCCGATCAGCATCACCAGTCCAACCTGGCAGTAAACATCGTTGGGTAAGCTTCGCAACGAGATGGTCAACAGCGCCCCTAACATCGCTAAGGGGACTGCTAGGAGAATAATTACTGGGTCGACAAAATTTTCATACTGGGCCGCGAGAACGAGAAAGACGAAAATAATTCCCAACCCAAAAATGATGGGAGCTTGTCCGCCCGATTCCAACTCTTCAAGGGAAATGCCAGACCACTCGAAGCCCATGCTGCTAGGGAGCACTTCGTTGGCGACGCGCTCCATCGCCGCGATCGCTTGCCCGGAGCTGTAGCCTGGGGCGGGGGAACCGTTAATCTCAATCGAGCGGTATAGGTTGTAATGGTTAATGCTTTGGGGGCCGGTCGTCGGCGATATTGACACTAACGTATCTAGGGGAATCATGTCGCCCGTTTCGGAACGGACGTAGAGGTTACCAATGTCGTTGGGGTTAGAACGGAAAGCGGCATCCGCCTGAATGTAGACTCGGTAGGTGCGACCAAAGGCATTGAAATCATTCACGTAGCGCGAGCCCAAAAAGCTTTGCAGGGTGTTGAGAATCTCGTCGATGTTCACCTGCATCGCTTTGGCCAAGCTGCGATCGATGTCTACTTCTAATTGCGGCGCATTGGCCGTATAGGTGGTGAAAACGTTCTGCATTTCCGGTGCCGCGTTGGCTGCGGCCACCAGTTCATCTTTGGCCTGGAGGAAGGTTTGCAGCTCGTTGTTGCCCCGGTCTTGTAACTGGAAAACAAAGCCGCTAATACTGCCCAACCCCTGAATGGTCGGGGGGTTGAAGGCAATCACATTAGCTTCTTTAATCTGACCGAACTGGGGCCGCACCTGATTCAGCACCGCCTGGGCAGACTGCTCAACGCGGGGGCGATCACCCCAGGGAATCAACGGGGTAAAAATGACACCGCTATTGGGGATGCTGCCGCTAAAGCTAAACCCGCCGAGAGAAAACGTGCCTTCTACTTCAGGACTCTCCATGTAGATTTGGTCCACGCGATCGATGACCTCGCTGGTATAGTCCACCGACGAGCCTTCAGGTCCCTGAACGAGGCTAATCATATAGCCTTGATCTTCTTCTGGTAAGAATGCAGTTGGCACTACAGTGTAGAGCCAGGCAGCTGCGCCTAGAGCGATCGCAAACAGCGCCAAGACGATCGCTTTTGTGCGCGTGAGCCGCTGCAAACTAGTTGCATAGCCTTGACGCATGGCCTCGATGCCGCGATTAATCCAGCCAAAAAACTGACCCAGCCAGCCACTAGGCTGCTGTCCAGAGCGAATCAATAGGGCCGAGAGGGCCGGAGTCAGACTGAGAGCATTGAAGGTAGAAATAGTGACGGCAAAGGCGATCGTCAGGGCGAATTGGCGATAGAGTTGCCCCGTCGTGCCAGGGAAAAATGCCACGGGAATAAACACCGCTAGCAGCACTAGAGACGTGGCAATTACGGCTCCGGTCAGCTCTCTCATGGCTTCGATCGCCGCCAAGTGAGGTCGCATGCCCTTTTCTTGAATTTTCCCGGCAATGTCTTCAACCACCACAATTGCATCATCCACCACCATTCCCGTCGCCAAAATTAGGCCAAACAGGGTCAGACTGTTGATGGAAAAGTTGAATGCCTTGATAAAGGCGAAAGTGCCGATTAGCGCCACGGGAATCACCACCGCTGGAACGATAGTGGCCCGCCAGTTCTGTAAGAACAAGAAGAGAACGAGAACAACGAGGGCGATCGCCTGCGCCAAAGTATTAACCACTTCTTTGCGGGACTCGACAACAAATAAAGAAGGGTCATACGGTACGGCGTAAGTTAAACCAGGCGGAAAGTCTTCAGACAACTCAGCCAGTGAGGCTTTCACCGCATTCGCCGCTTCTAGAGCGTTGGTGCCCGGTGTTTGCACAATTCGATACCCGATCGCCCCCTGCCGTCGATAACGAGCAAAGGTACTGTAGCTTTCCGCACCTAGCTCAGCTCGTCCAACATCGCGCAGATACACCAGGTTGCCATCCGCCTCGGTGGCCAGTACCAGGTTCTCGAACTCACTCACGTCTTCTAAACGCCCCTCCGAGCGCAGCGTAAGCTGATAGCTAAGACTGTCCGCTGTCGGCGGTTGGCCAATGCTGCCTGCACCCACCTGCAAATTCTGCTCTTGAATGACCTCTACTAAATCCTGAGTGGTGATACCGCGAGCGGCCATCCGGGCTGGGTCCAGCCATAGCCGCATGGCATAGCGGCGCTCACCAAATGGTTGAATCTGCGCCACCCCTTCAATCCGTCGCAGGGCATCTAGCACATACAAATCGGCATAGTTGCTGATAAAGTTGTCGTCGTACAGCCCCTCTTCTTCGCTGTAGATTGCCATCCCTACCACGACACTGCTGGATTGTTTGCGCACCGTCACCCCCGTGCGCTGCACCTCTTGAGGCAGCTGGGGTGTCACAATAGAAACCCGATTCAACACGTCCACCGCCGCAATATCCAGGTTATAGCCTTGACGAAAGGTCACCGTGATCGAACTGGTGCCATCATCGGTGCTAGTGGAATTCAGGTAGCGCATGCCGTTGACGCCATTAATCTCCCGCTCTAAAACGGTGGTGACAGTTTCTTCCACCACTTCAGAACTGGCCCCGATGTAGTTAGCGCTGACGACCACTTGCACCGAGCTAATGTCGGGATACTGTTCTACCGGTAGGGTCGGAATCACGATCACCCCCACCATCAAAATGATGATAGACAGCACCATAGTGAGAACGGGGCGGCGGATGAAGGTTTCGACAAACATGTTTTTTAGGGGGGTGGTGGAGATTGGCAGGGAATGGTTATTAGTTGTTGGTTACTGGTTATTGGTGTCGGCGGCGTGAGGGGAATGTTGGAGGTGTATCAGTTGGCGGAACCACTTAATAACTAAGAACAAATAACGAAGAACTCAGAACTTAAGAAGCTCAAAATTCACAGGTTATTAACCGATTCAAAAAGTAGTTCGTCATCCGCGAGCCATAGGGTGAATTCCACCAGCGCGAAGGATGACAGCCTTTGGGCGCATTCAGCGAAAAATCTAGTTCATCGCATTTGCGCCAGCGATCGCCCTTTGGGTTCTGCTCACTGACACCATCACGCCATCCCAAAGTCGCGCCCCATCGCTCGATCAGCTGGGTATTTTCGCCAATGGTGGTGTCTAGCGTGCCGCCAATCTGCTGATAGATCTGCACCTGGGGGCTAAAGCCAAAGAGGCCATTGCTATAGGTTGTCCAGAGGCGATCGATGACGGCTAGCTCACCACAAGACAAGCTGCGCAGCTTCAGCGGACTCAAATCTTCCAAGTCATTCACACCAGCGATATCGGCAATCATGTTGACCGTTTCTTTATCGGCGGCAAACCATTCCTGATTGATGAGCTGCTGGTGCAGCGTTTCATAGCGATAGAGATCTCCGACCACCATCAAGCGTTGCTCAAGCTGCTGCATTTGCTGAGGCAATGCCGAGAGCTTGCCCACTTCGTCTCGGAGGGCCGTAAGTTCGCCCATCATTTGCTGAATAGCAGCCAATTCAGGGCTAGGAGACGCATTTTCCGCTGGAGAAGTTGGGTCAGGTTGTGGAGTAGAGGAGGTCATTGGGGTGGGTAGGGTAAGTGAGACATAGGGTTAGGGGGCGAACGAAGAGCGAAGCACGAAAAATTACGAACCAAAACTCAAAACCCTATTCACCGTCAACATCGCCGCCTTCATCAGGGACGATCGCCGCCCCGTCAGACAAGCGCAAAATACCGGCAGTAATAATGGTTTCTCCAGGCTCTAGTCCGCTAATAATTTGGTAACGGTTGTCTTCGATCGCGCCCAACTGCACCGGACGCTTCACAGCGACAAATTCGCCCTCTGTTTCTGTTACCGGTTCCATGACAAAAACGAAGCTTTGCCCCCCAATACGGGAAATGGCCGTGGTTGGTACCAACACGCCAGGGTTTTCTACCCAGATCACGTTGGCGCGGACGAACTGTTCGTCTCGCAGCACACCATTGGGATTAGGAAAGCTGGCCTTCGCTAGCAGGGACTGAGCCCCATCATCCACCTGCTCAGAGATGAAGCTGATGCTGCCGATAACCAGAGGCTCACCGCCAGATTCCGTCCGCAGTTCTACGAGCAGGCCGGTCAGCAGTTCGTTACTGCGTTCGACGGGAATCGACAGGCGCAGATCCATCGTCTGATTATTCGTCAGGGCCGTGATGGGGTCGCCAGTGTTGACAAAGTCACCGACCTTAAGGGGCAGGTCCCCAACGACGCCATCAACCGGAGCGACCACCTGATAGTCCGACAAATCTTCGCGGGCCACTTGCGCGTTTGAGTCAGCTCGTTGCAGGGCGGCTGTGGCTTCTTCCAAATTGGCGCGGGCCACTTGAATACGACGTTCGGCAGCAGTCTCGGCCGCGATCGCCGCATCGCGATTACGGGCCACTTGGTCTAAAGACTGTTGGGCGAGAGCGCCAGCCTCCACCAGCGACTGGGTACGTTCATATTCCGTATCTTGTAGCGTGCGATCGGCAATGGCACTGTCGCGCTGGGCTTCGGCTTCCAAAATTTCTGCTTGGGCAGAGTTCCGGGCAGCGCGGGCCACTTCGATATCGGCGATCGTTCCGCTGACCACTGCTTGCGGGCGATCAGGGCTGAGCTGCAAAATGGGGGTGCCCGCCGTGACGCGATCGCCTGCCGACACCAAGACCTGAGTAATCCGTCCGGCAACTTCTGGGCGCAGGGTGACCCGCTCTTGCGCCTCTAGCGCTCCCACAAATTCAGAGGCGGTTCTCACTGTCGTAGGCTGTAACGTTTGAGTCTCGACAACCGTGGCCTGAGCTGTCGAGACTGCTGTAGGCTCATTCGGCTGAAATCGGCTCCAGATGAGCCATCCGCCTGTGACACCTAAAGCGCCTGCGAGCAACCATAGCCACTTCTGATGACGGAATCGTCTCCACTTTAGGGAGGAAGCTTCCATGGGAGAGATTGCAGATTTAGACTCCATAGTTCGATTCGCTCGGAACAACAGTAGGCAACGGTCTACTCAGTCATTGAGGCAGCAGGCACTTTCAACACGTAGCCCACCCCCCCTCACGGTTTGAATCCAGTCTTTGGCATCGCCCAGTTTTGGACGCAGCGATCGCACGTAGCTGGTAAAGGTCTTTTGCGGGCGTGATCATGGACAAAAATGAACGAGTACGATTTATCTGCTAGCGCACTTAATGGCAGTCCATAACCCTTGTGGGCTACTATCAACGTCATGTCGATAGCCGTTGATAAAAAACGTGGGCGTACCATTCACATCACTTCGAATACCGCTGGCAATATCTTGTTGAATGCGTGATAGATAGATGTGTTCGGCGACCTCCTGTTCAAAACGATGAACGTCTAAATTCAATCGACTAGCAAACGCAAATAAGGCTCCATTCCCCTGCTCTAAAGGATGTTCAAACAGATAGTCATGCATGGCCCAAAACTGACCTTGGGCACCGGCAGCCTCGGCGACTTCGGCAGCATACTGAGCAAAGGGATGTAAGGGAACAACGGGAAAATGGCGAAATACAAAGCGTAAAGAAGCATGCAATTTCGGCTCCATGACTGCTAAGCGATCGCGAAAGACCTGAATTGCATCATGGGCCTGCTGACAACGAGGGCATTGATAATCGCCATATTTCACCACTGTCATGACGGCAGTTTGACTGCCTCGGATATGGTCGCGATCGCTGACCGGAATCACTAGCTGCATCTTGAGCTATCTCCTCTCGTCCCGGACCGTAGCACTGCCCTACTATTCATCCGATGAGCCACAGTATATTGAACCTAAACTTGTGCTTCTATTAGTCGGAGTGTGGGTTTTTCGCTAGGCCAAATGGCTAACTTCAATACTGGATCTCTGATCGATTTCAATATCGGATCTTTGATCGGATCGTGCGACTGTTCTACGCACAATCGGCGGCGATATCAACGGTTCTGGAATTGCGAGACTTGCCATGCCCTCATCCAAAACTCAGCTCCAGCAGGACAATGCGCGCTTAACGGCTCAGTGTGAAACACTCGAAACCGAGCTAGCGTCTCTACAGCAGCGTTATCAGGCGCTAAGTCGCTCTGAGGCCCGCTACCGTCAGGCCGTCGAAAATTCGCCGATTAGCATTAGCTTTCTCAGTGCTGATGGGCAACATGTCGAAGCAAATGCTGCATTTGAGAGGATGATGGGTTTTACCGTCGAAGACTCGCAGCGTGTCGGATTCAACCTTTTTACTGATCCAGCGTTGGAGGCAAATGGGACATGTCCCTACATACTGAGGGCGCTCGCGGGCGAGACGGTAATTGAGCCGCCAATTAACTTTTACGATGCCAGCCAACTTTACGGCGAGGAAGCCGTCGAGCAATATACTCCTGGACAAGGGCATTACTTCCCGATTTGGAATGAAGACGGGGAAGTGCAGGAAATTGTTGAGATGGCACCAGTGGTTACTGACCTGTTGCAGGCCCAGGCCGAGGCGCAGGCGGAGCGAGAGTGTGCTGCCAAGGAACGGGCCAAGCTGCTATCTACGGTGGCGCAGGTGGCGAATTTGCTGCTGCGATCACAGGACTTTGCCGCTGTTTTACCCGAGGTGGTCAGGCTGCTGGGGGAAGCGGTGGGCAGCGATCGCTGTGAGGTATTTCGCCATGACGCTGGCGCTGCAGACGACCTGGGAACGATGCAGTTTTTGAGTGAGTGGTGCGCTGAGGGGGTGTCCCGTTCCACGGACATTTCGTTTGATCTGTCGAAAGGCTTTCCTTGCCAAAACGCCAAGACGCTCTACGACAAGAATGTAGCAGGGGAGGTGGCCAATGTTGTTGTAGATGCTCTAGAAGCACCGCTGAAGTCGATTTTGCGGGCGCAGGGCACCCAAGCGGTGCTAAGTGTTCCAATTATGTTGGCTAAGGGCTGGTGGGGGGCAATTACGTTTGATAACTGTCAGAACGCGACGCAGTTTGATGAAGCTGAGATTGCGATTTTGCAGGTGGCGGCGGAGAGCATTGCGGCGGCGATTGAGCGACAGGTACGGGATGAGGAATTACGAGAGGCAGAGAGGCGCTACCGGACCCTGTTTGAGCTGAGTAACGAAGGCATTTTTCGATTTGAATTTGAGCCGTCACTTTCCCTGGCCTTATCGCCAGAAGAACGGATGGAGTTGGGCTATCAAGTCAATCAAATTGTTGAGGTCAATCACGCCTTTGTCGAGCAGTATGGCTGTGACACACCTGAAGACCTAGTGGGTACAAAAATTGGTGACTTTTATGACCATGAGTATTCGCAAGCTAATGATCAAGTCAATCTTGACCTTGTGCGTGATTTACGAGTTTCCAAGATAGAAACTGTCGAAACTGATCGATTAGGAAATCGGCATTGGTTTCTCTCAAGTGTGGTTTGTGATGTACGCGACGATGCCATTGTCGGTGGGTGGGGCGTACAGACAGATATTACTGAACTCAAGCAGGCTCAGCAGTCGCTGCTAGAAGCTGAGCAAGCCAGAGCGCTGGAACTTGAGCGATACAACACTGACCTAAAACAGGCTGTAGAGCAATTGCAGGCGCGTGATCGCATTCTCAATGCAACTGCAGAGTCTGTTACTAGTCTTCTGACGGACAGTGAGTTCGATCGAGCCATTGACCAGGCACTCGAAATCCTGGGGACTAGCGTTGAGTGCGATCGCGTTGAGATATTTCAGCATTTTGCAGACGAGACAGAGCAAAGTCTAGGGGTATTGCGACTGCAATTTGAATGGTATTCCACCTATGCCACGCCTCAACAAGCTCACCCGACTTTGACTGAGATTACCCAGGACGGACTTGAAGCGCTTTGGTTACGCCTGAGAGCAGGAGACTGCTTGACGGGGGCAATTGAGTCCTATCCTGAGCCTTTTCGCAGTGGTCAGATCGAATTAGGGGTGCAATCAACCCATGCCGTCCCCATCTTTGTAGAAGGTCACTACTGGGGTATTGTCGCGATCGATCACTGCCGCGAACAACGTCAGCTAACGCCAGTGGAATTGTCGGTGTTTAAAACTGCAGCAACCTGTATCGGGAGCGCGATTGAGCGTGATCGGACTCAGAAAGCAATCCTGCAAGCAGAACAGGAAAGGGCACAGGAACTCGAACGTTTCAATGCTGAGCTTCAGCAGGCCTTGGAGCGGTTGCAGGCGCGCGATCGCATTTTAGAAGCCACGGCTGATGCCGCCAATGCGCTGCTAAGTAACGACAACCTGAATGATGCTGTCGATACAGCCCTGCACATAATAGGTGAAAGCCTCGATACTGATCGCGTCAACATTATTGAGGTTGAGCCATTTGATCAGAATTCAAATTTATCTCAGGTCGGCTGGCAAATTCTGAACGAGTGGAATTCCGCTTCTACCGTTTCTCAGCGCTTACATCCAATCCACCAACAGGGAGACCATACGGGGATTGAAGAATGGCTGACACTCTTTAGTAGCGGTCAAAGCGCGAGTTTTCTATTAGAAGAACTTCCCGAACCTTTCCGCTCTGGACAGGCTGAGATCGGGGTGAAAGCGTATCATGCCGTGCCGATCTTTTTGGAAGGGACGTATTGGGGAAATCTGGGCATCGACGACTGCCGTGAAGCTAAACACCGCGACCCAGCGGAGCTAGCCGTTTTGAAAACTGTTGCCGCCTGTATTGGTAGTGCGATCGAGCGAAATCGGACGCAAAAAGCGATATTAGCAGCCGAGCAGGCCAAAGCCCAAGAATTGCAGCGTCTCAATACTGAACTTCAGACAAGCCTTAACGATATTCGCAACCGTGATTTCATCGCAGAAACAGCGGCGACTGTAGCCAATGTTCTGTTGCAAGAAGATACCCTACAATTAGCAATTACTCAAGCGTTAGGTTTTCTAGGTAAAGCACTCAGTCTAGATCGCGTCGCCGTTATTGAGATTTCGGCACCATCCCCTGATATCTCATCTGTAATGTGGCACGTTTCCTACGAGTGGGATTCACCTGCCACGATTTCTCAAATTAATCACTCTCGGCTGGCTCAAGGCACCTTTGAGGGCATTGAAGCGCTCTACGAGCAAATGAGCAGCGGGCAGGTAATCAGTTACTTGTTAGAAGAACTTCCCGAACCTTTTCGCAGTGGACAGGCCGAACTTGGTGTGAAGA
>ERZ1740065.1497-NODE-1497-length-14036-cov-14.249267_pt1 | contig 14036 bp, 8 predicted proteins | sample MGYA00581738_ERZ1740065 | MGnify/ENA primary metagenome ERZ1740065 (study PRJEB43018, sample SAMN04849749) | marine metagenome | isolation source: floating plastic debris | place: Pacific Ocean | collected 2008-09-01 | study: EMG produced TPA metagenomics...
GAGAACGAGAGTGGTGGAGGGAGGGAGAGGGGGAGAGGGGGAGAAGAGAGACATGAGAGACAGAACAAATTGTTACAGCCTACCTCAGCCAGGATGCTTCCAGAGTTCATACATGATACTCTGACTAGCATAAAAATATTGACAAAATGGACCATCTTGATATCGTTGGATGAGCAGAATTTATATATCGGCCAGAACTGCTGGCTGCTGGCCAGAGGTATGAATGGTACATTTTCTAACTTGGAACGGAGCCCTCTACCGTTCAATGCTGCCCTCAGGGCGGTGTGACCACAAGCAGGGTAGAAGCGGTCACCCATCACTCCAGACCACAAATACGTTTGCCAGCGCCTGAACAGGTCAACAAGCCAGCAGAGATCTGTCCTTCATTGCTGTTGTATCTAGCGATATGCCATAAACATTGCAGTAAGTTTACGTCATGTGAGATATTACGTCTGCCTCCGCAGATGCTTTACATTTTTATTGCTATTGGTTTACACCGGAGACGAGTCAACAGGCTGATGTCAGATCGTAGCCAGTGGCACCCAAACAAACTTTGAGCTGCCGCTGTTATGACAGGGGTTGTCCGGACAGTGTATGATGGCTCTCTCGCCAAATTATGATTCAGGACGTCTCCCCATTGCCAACAGAAACTACGTTCTTCCTCACACACGGGTGATACAATACTGTTCACACCTACGCCAGTGATCAAGCGTGAACAGTTCCGTTCCATGTCAACAGCTGCTGCTGCTGCTGCTACTTTCAGGAGAGCCCTACGTCTGGCAGCTTCTCACTGGCAGCTCCTCACTGGCAGCCACGGTAGTCAAAACAAAAATTGGCCACCACAGACCGTCGATTGCACCAACTTCAGGTGACTGAATGGGATCCTTCTCACATCATTGTATTTCATCCGCATATCTGGCTCCCTGCCAGTTGGGTTTCATTGCATAAGGTAGTGGGTCTGCTTGGTCAGCTGCGACTTCCATTACCTCGGCACTAATGGTTCTGATGGCACGTCTTCTCTCCTTGTCATGGAAAATTCCTCAATATTTCACTTCTCGGTTTACGAAACAGTGAAGAAACTGATGTGTCATGGTTTACACCAAATTTATTCTGTACAGTAACTGATCTAGGGGTTCACATCAGCAGAGTGGTGTACTAATACAGACAGAGAGAGAGGAGCTATCATCTGAAAGACACACAAGCTAAAGTTGGCCGAGTAAAAAATATAAAAATATAGAATAAAAATGCCGGCGGTTACAAAGCGCCCCCTGTAACGGTGCATGATGTAAAACGCTGTACCATTGAAACAACTAGTTGCCCTTCAGTGAGAAAACTGATATGATACTCAACCGAACGGTTTAATCATAATAAGTGATGTCTACCAGAGACGGGGATAAGCTGCAGGGCACACTGGCAGCGGTGGAACACAACGTCTAGGTTGATTGACAGCTGCTTTAGACTGAGATCCAAGCATGCTCCGCTCTTTGTTACAACTTGCTGGCCTCCTCGTAGTCAGGTAGGCTCATCTCTGACGTCTGTCTCTCACAGCCAGATGAACCAGAGGCTCCGTCTGATGATGCCCGTCGCGGTTTCTGCTCATATCTCGTTCCGACACGATCGCATGAGTTAGCTGGTCCCCACGTTTGCTCTGGCGCGGTCACTTTCTTCAGAATCTTTAAAAAGAAATATGAATATGGAGCAGGTGGTAACAGATTGCGAGCCAATTCACTGAAATATGGCAGCTTACTGTAAAGCCTCCATTTCTGCAGAAGACAATGAGGCCAAACAGTGGCAGGAATCCGATGGTGGTAATGATGATGAGCCACATGATGGCTGTGAAACGTGGAGGATAAACGTAGCCATTGAACTCTAATGGCTTGAACTGGTAGATGGCGAAGCCTAGCACAGCCTGTTAGAGAGAAAGCCGTCAATCAGTAATTCATACACAATAACTGGGAAATGCTGGCCATTGACGAACTCACCGTCATGAGTAGAGGGGAGATAAACCTCAATGTTATGTGGAAGTAGAGAGAGGGTTTCTTTCCGACCATCATTTGCACATCTTCAGCAAACCTGTGATAGCCATAGATCCATGTGACGATGACCAACTCTCCAACGCCGACGATGATGAGGGGATATCCGCCAGCGCAGTTATCAACCAGATTCAGCAGATAGAAGCCACCCTGATATACAGACGACAAATAGTGAGAATCTTGGCCATCGATCGAACCACTGATGATTGCTGTCAGGCTGCCTACCTGGGTGACCATTGGCAGACCACACAAGAAGCAGAGCACACATCCACTGATCCTGAAAATGATTTCCCTTCTCTTGCTGGAGCGAAGATATTCAGGGAACGTGTCCAGCATGGCTGTCAGACACGTCTCCATCAGTGAGAACTGCGGATACATGACAAGAATTGTCAGCTAGCAGACGCGGCAGCATTGGAGAGCTCTTTGTGTCGGTGTCTCACCTCTGAACTGAATCCAAGGATGATCATCATGAAGAAGAAAAGCACCGACCAGAGAGGTGGCAGAGGCATTGTCGACAGAGCTTCTGGGTACACCACAAATGTCAGACCAGGACCTATACAAGCAATTTCAAGGTCAAATTGTTTCTGGTAATGGTGGTATGCATAGATTGTGTGAAACATATGGTTTACCTTGTGCAGCGACGTCTGCGACCTCCACGTTCTTGATCTTAGCCATGTAGCCGAGGACGCAGAAGATGACAAAACCGGCCCACAAGCTTGTGACCAGAGTTGTTGCCACGACAATGAGTGAGTCTCTGTGATAGGAAATGATATAATGACTTCCAAGTTCCAGCAGAAACCAGACTACTGTATGGAAGAGTGTTTACCTCATGATGTTGTTATTGAACTTGTTGTAGCTTGACATGGCGATGATACCGCCGGCAGCTACACTGAGAGCATAGAAGCACTGGATGGCAGCATCAGACCACACCTACAGATACCAATATCTCTCTGAAAGGCCTTGACATTGAATTAGGGTCAGCATGGTGAGATGCTCAGTTTACTGACCTGAGGCTCTAGTAGCTTGGACCACTGGGGACGGAGATAGTAGATCACTCCATCCATACTACCCTCCAACATCGCACCTCTCACCAACAGAATGCTTAGCAGAACGTATGGGAAGAGTGCCGTGAAATACACAACCTGCACGAGAGAACGACTCCACATTTACAAAGGGTCCTTTTACAGGGAGCAGTAGTACTGAGGTAGAGGGTGGAGTGACGGTGGTAATACCTTGCCAAGTGATGATATTCCTCTGATCAGAACTGTGCAGACGATGGCCCAGGCGAGCGCCAGGCAGCCAACGAGCTCCCACCTCATACTGCCCGCCACCTCCATGCCTTCCGTCAACTGCAGCACGTGGTTGCTGAAAACAGCACATTTCATACATATCGGATGTCATTGTCAGTTCAGTATGGTCAGTACGAAGCGCTATTGAAATCATTGTCGCTGTTGTCCATGAAGTCAATGCTACGCCAAACTGAGTGTTGGTAGGCATTGTTGGCTGGCAGCCAATCAGCTGCTGCAGACCAACCTTGATGTAACTGAGAGAGAGAGAGAGAGACATGCTGGTAACTTACTAAAAAAACTCTTCCGACGGCGTCTTCGTGTTCAAGCCTATTGCACTCATTTCACCAGTGAATGTGCCATTAGCAGCCAAATCTCCAGCCATTCCTGTGACCATGGCTAAACCAGAATTCGTTCGATATTTTCGACTAATTGGTGACGAGACGTTTGGAGGCTACTGAAAAAGGCAGCGACTTACTGGAGTTTGTGGAGTTAGCAGTGTTGGACAGGTCAAGGATTTTGTTCATCTGGTCGAGCGTGAGGCAGTTGATGGTGTTCCAGGCATTCTCACAGTTGGCCCATGGTAGCTCAGAGGCCATGGATTTGAAGAGGAAGAAGAAGCAGATGGCGATGACCACATTGTAGTAGATGGAGATGAGGAGCGTAACCATCACCGATGTGCAGCCCAACCCTGCAGTGGAGAGAGGGAGACCATCTGTGAGCATCACATGGGTGGTGGATGAGGAGAGCCAGTAGCCACCAGCCACCGAATACAACTAGGCCCCCAGATGTGTGGTGGGGCGGTGGCTGTTGCAAAAATGATTTGAAAAATTCCGAGGGCAACCAGCTGGAATGACCATTTCATCACCGAAAATACCTTGACCAAAAATAAACCTCTGCTATAATGTTCAACTAAATCCATTACCAAAAGCTGATGAAATTTGAACTCATTGCAGAGTTCCTGTTCTTTGTTCACAGAGTGGTGGCTGAGAACGCTGTACTCCAGAAAACCGCATGCTGATAGCCACGCTGACTGCATTGGCTACACCTGCTTTGTTTTGTTTCCGACAGCATACCTTTGAAGAATGGACTGAGCTTATAGACGGCAAGCGGTCCAAGGCTGGAGAACTGCCCCATATAGAGCTCTAGGTAGAACAGCGGCAGACCAACCAGCGCCATCATTATTGTGTAGGGGATGAGAAACGCGCCTACACAATAAAACACTCGCCTGTCATCAACTTTCAACAATGGCAGTGGACTGGATGTGGATGGCTGCTGTCACTCACCGCCTCCATTCTTGTAGACCAAGTACGGGAACCGCCACACTGTTCCTAGGCCAACAGCGAACCTGCAGTTAGCAGTATGCCTCATCATACAGCCATAAACACTCAGACACTAGAGGTAATTACGGCGCCTACTCAGCTTGCGAGCCCATATCGCTGCTGCTGACATACGAATTATGGCCTGAAAAGGGCAGGGGAACCCGCTCGGCAGCGCTCAGCTGGATATGACCAGTCTTTGTTATGGGGGTTGGTGCTGTCTGGCGGCAGCGGCTGCATGATGCACTCACCCGACACAAGTCAAGATGAACTCGATCTTTCCTCCCCACTCGGCTCTCTCAGGGCCATCAGACTTCTTCAGATCAGATTCCACGTCGTCATCCATTGAGGTCACCGAGTCAACCATTCGCATCTCCACCTGTTGGGAGAACCACGGTGTGTTTCACACTCAGCTGCTGGCAGCGCATGGTTGTATCTATGACTACTCTAGACCAGATGCACTGTCGCATGGTGACTGAGTAACATATCGGGTGGATAGGAGCGGCGCCCATCAAGTATGCCATCCTGCTACTGGGGCAGGCTTACATATACACGTACATACATGGGTTGCCAAGCTCAGGCTGGTATCAGCATGTGTGCACTTACCTTTGCCATTATTACAGAGGCTTGTACAATGCTTTGGGAGTAGATCTAGTTCAGCTGAGGACCAGAGGCAGTGACAGGCTCCAGTAGTAGCAGCCGAGTGAGCTCTGATACCTGATCTGTTATGCTTTATAGCGGCTACTATTGCAGCCACGATTCCTCACCGCAGACAGGTAAGAGCGTTCGCAGATCGTCCCGACTTCTGCCAGTTGTTTATCTAGAGAACTAATGCTACCACAGATTTCAAGCCCGAGCACTGCTGCTCACACTGGTTATGGTGGTAGTTAGAATCCGTGGAAGTTTGTCCCACATGTAAATCTCATGTTTTATGGCTTGGGAACTGGGTCTAGGCTAAACGAACTGCTAACTCCGTCAATAGGCTGTTGGTTGGTGCAGACAAACCATGCAGCTCATCCTGGAGAGAAAGGTTGGCTGCCAGAGCAATAGATCTGCGAGAAACATACGCAGATTTTGTTGGGGTGCAAAATGTAGTCAGACTTATTGATGTGAAATCTGGCAATTATTCCCTGATCAGCTATTGGACAATATCGATAGCTACGTTATCAGCTAGTGCCACCTGAATGGTGCCCCTCGCTGCCTCCCTGCTGTTTACTGGAAGTTGGCCATGCGGTCCAAGATGTGGCTGACAGGTACAGCGGTAGTATATTTCCATGACAGATGTTTTTTGCGGAATCACTTGGCCAGCATCCTAAGGTTGTGCGGTACTTTTGCGGTGACAAGTACCTGCGTTGTTGACTCATTAGAGAATGGGGCGTGCAAACTCATCAGAGAAATGGAGAGAGAAATCCAGCAAGTCAAAACTTCCTCTACTCAAGTTGAGAATGCGACGGTCTGTTGCGTTCTCCACTCTGATTCAGACAGACGGCTGGTAGAAATGGGGACTCTTGTTTCCTTTGCCCCTCTTTCTTGACCACCGGCTCGGCTTTGGGTGATGCTCCTTTGATGTGTTTTTGTCCACCATCTGACATTCATTAGACATAGATCAGGCCATTATAATTCACTGTCTTGTCATGGGAAATGTACTGCCGCCAGTGGCTGAGCCGATACCTGTCGTGGAGCAGACGTCACTAAACAATCATGGTTCACTGGCAGCGGTCACGCGTGACAACAACGTTTATCTTTCCACCCAATAAAATTGAGAAAATTTGAAGTACAAGAATAAATGGGGGACTCTGGATGTCAACATCCTACACGCATCAACGTAATTCGTTGACAGACTTCAGTAATGGAGAACTCGTCTGTCGTTGATACTGTTAGACGTTGTGGACTTCTAGGTCGGATGGGATATTTGATTCACAACGCTATTCGAAAGTCAGTCAAAATTCGGTACCCGATACTTGAGTGTTTATATAGGTTTATTATTAATTAATAACACCTGCTCTCCACTTCTCTGAGCTGCCAGGACAGCTCCATCACACTGTCACGCTGGAAAGCTCTAGATAAATACCTCGTCCTAGGATAGAATGTCTCAAGTGGTTTAAATACTCGTGTGGAAGTATGGGGATGGTTGTCTCTCAGTAGATGAAGTATATAGAGGGTATAGTTTCTATAGCTTGCTGGCCATTTCCGTATCTTCATAGCTGGGAAGAGGTTCGTTAGACTTGACAAAGGCGTTGTTATCATTGCTGCTGCCGTTAGTCCCTGATTCCATCTGCTGATCACCTAGTCTGGCCTCATACTTGGAGCCAATGCGGTCAGCAGGGCTGGCTGGTCCCCATGTTGGTTCAGGGGCCGCTGCTATCTGTAATACCTGAAATTGAGAGAGAAGTTTATGAAGTTTGTTTCGACTGAGCAGGATAGTTTATGACATCATGAGTGACAACGCTTACCCCTTTCTGGTAGCAGGTAACCAGACCAACCATTGGTATGAAAAGGACACAGAACATGACAACCAGCCATCCTAGAGCGCTGAATCCGTCACTGTACAGATAGCCTTGGAACTCCAGGGGCTTGTACTGCGATGCAGTGAAACCAAGCACAGTCTAAAAACCATCAACAATCACTCTCAACAATTCGGAAAAGTAGAGGCACAAATCATCCATCTCCCTCCTTTTGTTTATGCAAGGGCTCCTTGCTTTCATATCGTCTGCTGTGTGAAGCAGTCTATGCTGCTGGTATCGTAGTCAGACTATTTCTATCAGCCCCTACCAGTGACAAAACTTGTGGCTAGCCTTTGAGAGTTGGGACTATAGGGGTTGTTTTGCTGCTTTTTAGCAACGGCATGCCTTGCAGAGGAGGCAGTGATAGTACTCACGATCATGAGTAGAGGGGAGAAACCACACCACATTATCATGAAGTAGATTGGAGCCGGTCGACCCAGCATCATCCTGATGTCTTCATTGAATCGCCCGAAGCCGTACACCCAGTTGATGGAGATCAACTCTCCGATGCCGACAATGATCAACGGGAATCCGCCGACGTAGCTGTCAACTAGATTCAGCAAGTAGAAACCTCCCTAAAATGTGACAGTGTGACAATGTGACAATGTGACAATGTGACAATGTGACAATGTGAGAGAGTGATTCTGTCACAGTTGTCCAGTCAGCCATCATCAAAGACAACAGACCTGTGTCACCATGGGAAGACCACACAAGAAGCAGAAGACGCATGCCCCTATTCTGAACATAATCTCTCTCTTCCTGTCCGTCTTCAAATACTCTGGGAACTCGTCAAGGAAGGCCGTCAACACCGTCTCCATCAACGAGAACTGAAATAAGCGGGAGAGTCACATGGCAGTCTCGAGACGGTCTGCCTCCAACAGAGAACGTGACAAACGAGTATCCTACCTCCGAACTGAAACCAAGAGTCATCATCATGAAGAAGAACAGGATGGCCCACACTGGAGGCGCAGGCATCTGAGAGAGAGCCTCCGGGTACACCACGAATGTCAGGCCAGGTCCTAAAAGTTTCACGATTGCTCTTCTTCAAGTACTGAATGATTGCGCAGGAGAGGACAACTCTTGAATGAATAACTTACCTTGAGCGGCTACTTCTCCGACGGAGACGTTCTTCAGATTGGCCATGTATCCGAGGACACTGAATATGACGAATCCAGCGTAGATACTCGTAGCGCAGTTGATTACTGGCACAATCAATGAGTCCCTGCAGACAAGAGAAATGACGAACGGTCATTAGTTTCAACAAATCACGTAACGTGTAATATAGGCGGACTCAGATGTCGTTGTGGACGTTGTGTGTTGTACATAGACCTAGTGAAACAGTTACCCCGGCAGGTCAAGGTCAGGAGCTGCCCAGGCCATAGCTGCTATCAGCGGCAATACAATAGGCCACTGCAGCTATGATCATAGTGAGTGACAGTATTGAGTAAAGAATTCAGCATGCGAGGACTCCAGTTGTATAAACATAGCCTGAGCTCCTCATGCAATTGAGGTACATTCAGAACTCACCTTAGCACATTATTGTTAAACTTATTGTAGCTTGCCATAGCCATCAGTCCACCGGAAGCCACGCCCAGAGAATAGAATATTTGTACGGCAGCGTCAGACCAAACCTAAAGCAGATGAGTGTATTTTTTCATGTTGCAAAACAGATATATGATATCCTCTCCTCATCTCCACATGGGCTGGAGTAAGCACCCTGCTAGTCTGCAGTTACACATGCCAAGGCCGAAGAGCAGGCAGTTTCAGAAGACAGAGGAAGACAGGAAGTGAGAACTGCCGACAGATTTCATGCTTACCCGAGCATCCGCCAGCTTTTTCCATTGCGGTGTGATATAGAACTTTACACCTTCCAGACTACCTTCCAGCATAGCTCCTCTCACCAGCAGTATGGTGAGCAACACGTATGGGAAGAGAGCAGTGAAGTAGACCACCTGTAAGTGGCCAATGATAGGCTCAGAAACTGACCTAAACCTGGTGTCTGAAGAATCAGGGAGTTATCCTACCTTGCCAAGGGACGAGATTCCTCTAATCAGGACAACAGCCACTATGGCCCAGGCGAATAGCAGACATCCCGCTAACTCCCACCTGATACCACCAACTTCATTCAAACCATCTGTCAGTTCAAGCACTGATCTACTGCAAAGTCAGAGTCAACTGATGATGAAGACATCCAAATGACGTGTCAATGAATATCATAGAGAGTTATCTTCTCCTACACCTGCCTTAGTTTACTTGTATGGAAGTCTGGTGGGTCATTCGCTACTTTTAATCATTTGCTCAATGGCTATGAAAATGTTGAACAATAATGTAGACTTTTTCTTCATGGATTAGAAACCCATCCAACAAATGCAGCCATGGTTGAAGTTCATATTCAGAATGACAAACACCCAGTAACAATAATGATAATGATAATGATAATCTATGACGCAAGAAAGGTTGTCGACAAGAGAGAGAGAGCGAGAGCGAGAGCGAGAGCGAGAGCGAGAGCGAGAGCGAGAGAGAGAGAGAGAGAGAGAGAGAGAGAGATGCTGACTTACTAGAAGAATTCCTCTGAGGGCGTTTTTACTCCTGAGGCTGATAAGCCGGTTGAGTTCACTGCAGAAATAAACTCCAACTTAGTTTGCCAGCCCTCGGACTCATGATTTTTCTGTGACTAAAATTAATAGAATGAACTGCCGCCGACGCTTACAGGTGGAGTTTTTAAGATCCTCCAGAGTCCTGCAGTCAGGTGTGTTCCACTCGTTGTTGCAGCTGGCCCAAGGCAACTCGGCTCGCATCGACCGAAACAGGAAGAAGATGCAGATGGCGATGATGACATTGTAGTAGATAGCAATGAGGAGGGAGACCATGACAGAGGCGTAGCCTAGACCTGCAGCCAAAATATTTATGCATCAATCTGGTGATAAGTATAGGTGCTTGCTGTTTGGTATTTTCTCGTGTGCTACCTTTGAAGACAGGGCTGAATTTCCAGACAGCGAGTGGGCCGAGACTTGCGAACTGACCGATGCACAGCTCCATGTAGAAGAGGGGACAACCCACAAATGCCAACATAAGAACATACGGGATAAGAAAAGCACCTGCAACCACATGGGTCAGAGATAGAGTAAGATATACGCAAACACTGTTATCACAGGGCACTGCACTTAAGGGGTATTATGCATTGCACATCTTTGCGATTTTTTGAGGCTTGCTGATATTGGTTCTCCCACTGCTGCAGTCTACTCTAGAAGCCCTTACCTCCACCATTGCGATAGCACAGGTAGGGAAACCTCCAAACGTTACCAAGTCCAACGGCATACCTGAAACACAGCGAGGCCATTAACACACTTTATTTACTTTATTACCCAAGCAATCATCCGGGCCCTACAACCACCACTATCATTGTGATGGTAAAATTTCTATTTCAGTCAGATTTTTATTCCAAGTGTAAAACAGCAGAGACTCAAACTCAAACGATAATGATCTTGTTTGTCAGCATCTTACTGTATTCAATTAAACACAACTCATTCGTATTTTGGACAAAACAAAGTAAAAGTATACAAAACATTTCACTTCATGATTAGACTCGCAGACACGAGTCGTGACCAACATGCTATTGAGGAACCATTGCTGTATTTTTGAGCACAAGTTATATGAATTTTGCATCTATGCACATCTTTCCTCAAAGGGAATACGACAGAAGCTACAGGCTCGCCGTGTAGCAACGAATAAATAAGCATAGCCTCTCATATTGCCCCTCATGTTGCCCCTCATATTGCACCTCATTTTGCCCCTCATTTTGCCCCTCATATTGCCCCTCACTTACCCAACACATGTGAGGATAAACTCCAGCTGACCACCCCAGGCAGCGCGGTCAGGGGCACCTTCAACGTCCTTCGGGCCATCGCTAGCGTCTGAACTACTGGAGAAGGTTTCTCCTGTCGATGTGATGTATTTACTGTCTCCCTAAATAAAAGTGATCAGATGTGAGTGAAAACTGTAGACAGAATTATACATACCAATCTCAGATCAGTCACAATGGTATGAATGAACCAAGGCTCGGTGAGACACACCTTGCTGACAGACATGTTGAATGAACTTCAGCAGTATCTATCCTCCTGATAATATCATACGACTCGATCCGGCGATGGATATCGATGGAGGGACAGAACGCATCTAACATCTCACAGTGTCATATCTGGCTTAAGATGAGATAACACAGTACAAAGGTTGAAGCAGGTGACCAATCACCATGGCGCCTGCAGCTATATGAGCAGATGAGCTATGCAAGTGGCAAAAATGAGCCAATAAAACGCCTCATAGTTCAACAGCCATAACACAAATAGGACAAAAGCGATGAAAATTCAGCAGGCCCTGTCATGTGAGACGAGTGATAATATTGTACATCGGTTGAGCTCATTAGTTTGGACAAATATTCCAGTCGTGTCCAGAAGCCTCAGGACCTTTAAATTTCCCAAATAAGTTGTACTGACTAGTAAACTAGTAAGATGCAGCCATGAGTCCTTCTTTGACTCTACATCTGAGACTGTCTGTATGATTGACCCACCAGAGGTGCTCCACACAGTGATTCCAGCAGCAAAACTTGTGTTACAAAAAATAATTTACATTTACATTTACATTTACATCTCATTGTACATCACATTGCAATGAATGTGTTGATATCTGAGTGAAGGTAAGATGTCCGTAGAGGATATGAGTAGACGATGCTATCTTTACAGCTACATGAAGTAATAATGAATCATTTGGATTTCTGCCATCCTGAAAAAGTATTCTCCCTTCCTCTCTTCCATCCAACCTCCTCTGTATGTCGTTTTCTCCTTTCTGCTTTCCCCTCCTCTTCCTCCCCCATCTCTCCCTCTTCTTCACCCTTTTTTCTTCATCTCTCTCCTTCATACTTTGTCCCTCTCCCTCTTCTTTTCCTCCTTATGTCCTCTTTTTTCACTATCTCTTTGAAGTCATCTCCCTTGTTCCCTCCCTTCTCCTCTCTCCCTCAGATTCCCTTTTCTCTTTCCCTGGTGACAAGAACAGCTTGGAGGAGTTCCCACGTGACGCCATGTGTCACACGAGTGGTTGCTGTAGACACGCTGCGGCAGCTGGTGAGGAACCAGGAGAACATGGAAGCGCTGACGACCTCATTTTATTATTGAGGGGTTCCTTACACAGCTAACGAATGTGTGAGACATGATAAGGTAGAGATGTTGGCATCACTCATCCAGGTGTGGTGTATTTACTCTCACTATCGGTTTATGTAAGAGAGACAAACACCAGCCTGTTTTTATCTGGATATTATACATACAGAATTTTAACTCCTACTGTGATTCAATGATGCCACTGCTGCCTTATCTCTCTAAACCCCAACCATCGATAGCGGGTGGCTGACCGGGTGTCAAGGCTTGCCAAGTAACCAGTTTTTCTACTTCTACAGAATACTGGAGAGGTCAATGACAGGCTGTCGACCCTTGTGGCTGCATTAGTTGATTGTATCAGAGCAATGCTCTTTCGCTCCAACGTGGCCAAGGACAACTTCCAGTCAACGCTTGGCTACGATCGATTCCTGGACAGTCTCCAGAACCTGGGCCAGCCTAGCCCAATGCTGCTGATGAGAATGCAGGACATGGTCTCTGATGTATTATCTTCTCCACCGTCAGCACTGTAGCTCATTCACACTGCAGCTGTCTCTTACAGGCTGTAGGGAATGAGTACAGGTCTGAGGAACATCCAGGCTCTCTCCCATGTAACCAACATGAGCTGGCTATCGCTGATACACCGCACTCATAGCCTGTATTCATAGCACCTTTCTTTGAGTCTCTTAATTCTCACTGTAGTGGTGAGGAGGTGAGCTGAGGTATGCATACATGACACCAAACCTTGTGATTTCATTACTGTGATGAGATGTTTACCGATAGCAAATGGATGTGCAGCCCTTTGACCAATAGGTAAGAATGACATTGACCAATAAACAGTGATTGACGATGGCAATTTGCTTCCGGCAATTGAAATTCCCACCGACATCAGACCCAAATGGCTCAAGTCTGGTTTTACATTCCACTGCTGGCTGTGCACCAAGACCAGTACAGAGTTCACCGGTTTCAGACGCGTCATCTACAGTAATCTTACAGTGCTCAACTGTGACATTTCTACACTCAAGATCTGCCAAGACCAGTTTGAGGGTAATAAACGTGATAGCTGGATCTGTTGAGTTCCCATGTGTGTTTAGCATACAGACGGGTAACGGAGGATTCGAGGCGTTCATCAGTGCCGACGGCTGCCTGCATGTAGCCGTTCTCATATTAAACAGTGGCTACACAGTGTTTAAGGTGCCACTGCTAAAGTTTGCTGATGGAAAATGGGTGAGTTTGTGATATAAGAAGATTGCCTGATTTACGCGTCTTGTGTAGTAGCCACCACGTGCCTTATCTCCATCCAATGTCAAGTGCTCTCCACCAACTACCTACTTTATCTGCCCTTCAATCATCTTGTCAACCAACCCCTAAAACCCTGACGCCGTCCATCTCTTCCTCTCATCTTCCCTTTCATTTTTGTTATCACTTTTCTCTCTCTCCTCCTCTCTCTCCCTCCCTCTCTCCTCACCTCCTGTCCTACCACCTCCTTCCTTCCCCCTCTCTCCTCGTTCCCCCCTCTTCTCCCATTCGCTCTCTTCATCTCTCCTCATCTCTCTTTCTCTCCCCTTCTCTCCTGATCTCTATTCTGCTCTCCTCCTCCCTCTCTCCCCCTCCTCTAACTTCCCTATTTTGCCTTGCTCTCCCTCCCTTGCCTTGCTCCCCCCTTGCCTTTCTCTCCCTTGCGCTGCTCTCCCCCCTTGCCTTGCTCTCCCTCCCTTGCCTTGCTCTCCCTCCCTCCCTCTCTTTCCCT
>ERZ1740065.1498-NODE-1498-length-14036-cov-12.228167_pt1 | contig 14036 bp, 8 predicted proteins | sample MGYA00581738_ERZ1740065 | MGnify/ENA primary metagenome ERZ1740065 (study PRJEB43018, sample SAMN04849749) | marine metagenome | isolation source: floating plastic debris | place: Pacific Ocean | collected 2008-09-01 | study: EMG produced TPA metagenomics...
ACCACACTGTATATGTATTAACCCAAACATCCCATAACCCTTTTAGACCCCCGCTTTTATTATTGAGTCAAAACACCGTTTGCCCCCCCCCCCCCCCCCCCACCACTCATAGTACATATGTCACTATTAATATCACCACCACCACTACTTGGGTACCAAGCGTGTAAGTCAAATAACTGACCGCTGTATTGATGAATTGATCGGTTCATGAGATCAATTTATTGATCTGCAGATTAACAGAACAGTTGAGGAATGAGAGTTCTTTTTATTGATCACTGATCAATCTGGTAAATAAATAACCAATCACCGTACTCATGCTATCTCAGATGTATGATGATCAAATCAGAGCCACATTTGCTGACCCTGAAGTTCATATTAGATTTTAGATTAGGGAAGATACGATATCATTCGTGATAAGCTTAAACGGATTAATGAACTCGGTGAGGAAGTCTATCACCGTATCATACCTGTCAACTCTCCCGTAGTTTCCCATATTTTAGACGGCAAAATCTGGGTCAAAATTGCTATTATTGATGTTCTACTGTTCTTGTTCTCCTGTGATTCACCAGTTAGATTTTGCTGATTTGAGCTCAAATACGACACAATCCTAGCTGTAGAGGGTAGAGATTTTGAGCTATGACTTCTCAAAGTTCAGAAAAATGGAATCTCCAGTATTTTCAGCCTGACAGGTATGGTGTGTACAAGAAGTTTTAGGAAGAGATCTGACTCTTCTAGTGGAGATCTTATAAGTAAATAACTGCATACAAAATCAGCTATTGCCATTACCATTGCCAAATCGGTTATTGCCATTGCCAAATCAGTTATTGCCACTTCAAATGACCCTCGGTGAGGAGAAATTCTACAGTTTGGTGGGTACCTTATGAGAACTTGACCAATTTATAACTTTCTGCAAGTTCCCACAAGTTTAGATACTCGACATGTAGATGAAATATTTTGCACAATCACTACCTCTGAGGGACCTCTCTTTGAAGATATGAAACCATAGATTTTCTGAGAACCATTGGTGTTGGATATTATATCAGTACACCAAATGTCGTCTGCAACCTACATCTGCTTATCAACTTAGCCCATATTCTCACTTTTTAAATCTGGCCAGGATCTGAGCTAAGCGATGGATGTCAAACTTACATCTGTCACTTCCTGCTGAGCCTTCGGAGTGACTGCAGAGTTATCTCCGTATGCTTGAAAGTCATTTTCAGCGTAGAGAAGGCTCGCATTTTCTGGTAGAAGCTTGGCGAATGTTCTACCAACTTGTCTGTTGGCAGTCAGCTGATCGAAGACAGGTTGGGAAGCTGTCAATAGCTCCACTAGCCACATCACCTCTGATAGACGGATTTTTCTAGGAAAAGAACATGCGATGCCATTAGCTTTCTTGCTTGACAGTGAATAGTGATTGGGCAAGCTAACTCACTGGTTTCTGGATGACGAGCCCAGTTGGATGTGGGTGGAGTTAATCTCCTTGATACTATTCACACCCAGCTTCTCCATGATGTTCTTGAACGCTGTATCTAGCGCAGTGATAGACTCATTGGTCATGTGACCCAGTACTCGCAGCTTCACCTCAAGGAAGTTATCTCCCTTTGTGGAAACAGTGACTGCGAGAGACAGCATCATTTTACTGGCAACACAAACTGAGAGACTTGCTATTGAGTTATGGTCCCTACTTACCAGCATCGTTCAATCGATCAACATCAGATCGTGTGGTTGGCAGTTCTTTTGTTGGCATTGATTCTGATGTTTTCACGGTGACCGAGGAACTCTTCTTAATAGTAGTCTGCGGGCTATCAGGTGTTGTTGTTGACTCAACAGCATCTGTAGTTGATATAGCTACCGTTGGTGTAGTAGTGGTAGTTGGTGCTGTTGTGGTTGTTGGTGTTGTGATAGTAGTTGGCGTTGTAGTGGTGGTTGTTGGTGTTGTAGTGGTTGTTGGTGTTGTGGTGGTTCTGGGAGTTGTGGTGGTCGTTGGTGTGGTGGTGGTCGTTGGTGTGGTGGTCGTTGGCACTGTAGTGGTGGTGGTTGAAGTTGATTCTGTGCTAACTGGAGTTGTAGGACACAAGCCGCATGAGAATGGACACAGAGGAGCCACTTTAGGATCTGTTCCACAATCACCTTTCCTTATTTGACACAAAAGGCTCAGGTCTTTACATGGTATATCAGCTGAGTTAACCTGGGGAGAAGAACGTACTTCAAGCGGATGTAACAGACATGCAATCCCCATGCTACGTACGTACTAGTCTTACTTACCTCTGCTATGAGTATCAGAAGCTGTACAACGATAATCACAATATTCCTCAGCTCCATGACAATCAGGAATGAAATCAAACGATCGGATACTACACTATGCTGTGACTTGTGGCCTCCCTAGTATAAAGACAACAAGTGAGAGTGTGTCGAGAGATGTAAATGTCAACGCCTAGCTCCTCCCAGTGAGATAAGGCAGCAGCAGCAGCGAGTTGGAGACATTATCACGAGCTGGTCAAACACTCCCTCTAACCAAACATTCTCGCTCCACGGCTATAGCCTACGTGGGTCTAAGTGCCGTCATTAGCAGATCTGTTGACATTATTGATAAATTTTCTAAAAATGGGCTCGTGAGTGGAGCCAGTAACGACCAGACGAGTGTTTCATTGATACGAACTGGTTCTGATAAAGAAAAGTCTTGGGAGTGTTCGTGCAGTTATCAATGGTGCAATGCAATAGGGTGTACAATAATTGTGTGCAGTTTGAGCAGTTGTCGTGGATATGGTGCTGTGGCGCTGGTAATCTTTCACTAATACGTAAGCCATATTTCTGCTTCATAGACCAGCAGACCCATGGAATTGGCATTGAGAGCAGGTGTTTCGCAATCATTGCCTCTCCCCATTCTCTCCAATGTCTGTCGCACTCTTCTGTGGGATAGATGAGTCATGCAGCAGCAGGTACTTCATGTCCATGTAAGTCACTGCCCAGCCACCATTGCCCGCATGTCAGTGATTATGCATGTCCTTTATTGAAGCTCATTTAAGCACCTGCTATCTATTCACAACCATAATCACAAGATTTATTATCTGCAAGATGGGCATGGCAGTCATGTGATTATAGGTGATAAGGTGCTGCAAGGTGCTTCTTACCAGTACAGGTGTGACAGTCCCAGCATCATGTAGAAAGAGATTCTACTGAGTGTATCCTCACTCCCTTTAGCATGTAAGAGACAGTGAAGGGGGATGGAGGGGTGGAGGAGAGGACACACATACACATAGGATACATATATTCAGGGAGGAATGAAATTCTTGCAAAAAAACTACGGTATTGTTTAGCTGGCTGGAACGGAGCCTCTGTCAGCACCCACACGAAACAGTCTCAACCAAAAACTATCTCAGCACCAAGTGATTTCTGTTCACAGTTTCGTCTGAGCAGCACTTTATGTGTGTAGCACTTATGCAACAACTGCACCAGCTGGTAGCTGAATGCCGAATGTGAGTCAACTGAATCCGCTTTACTCGTTTCAGTTTCAGTCGAGAGTTTCATCTCAGACTATATATATATAATTATGCAGTATATATACACTACCATCTGTTTGACTCAATCATCAAATGTTGCAAGGGTGCCGTTTTAAAAACATCTACAATCTAAGCTCTGCGTATATCCTATTTAATTCTATGTCAGTTGAGTTGAGCGAAATAAATGTATAGCGTGTCAACCGGCGAACACGTAGCGTACTGAAGTTGAAACTTTCGTCAAATATGGTTTTAAATCTCGGCGCTAGAAACGTCACTTCCTTCATCATCGGCGTAACTATTCAAGCATCTGATATCGACTAAACTTCTAACTGCATGACTTCACTGTTGTTTCTGATCTCCATATCAGTGACACAGTCACCACAAATTCATCATGCCATCTAGATTACTACGTGCAATCGAAAAGTATGCTCAATACTATCCTACGTCGTTGTCGATGCAAAAGTTCATAGAGTTTGGTTCTCCAGCAGCTTCTGGAAATGGTTAGTCAAGTAGATATGTATCTGCCTACAGATTATTTTTATTCCTTCAGTCAAATTTCTTCATTCGTCTCTTGCTAGTCATTATGAGCAGTACATTATTTCAGTATCGGCCTGTGAGGACACGTCCATGAGGTTCCTGAAGAAAGAGATTCCTGTACGACTAGCAAACATCATGAAAGAGCTGAACCACTTGCCAAAAGGAATGCTCATTTCACCGCCTATAAAACGTATTACTAAATGGTAGGTGGGTAGAACTCTATTGAATTATTGAGACAATTATCATCTGTGCTGAGAATTCGGTTCTGTGATCAGAAGTTGCTGATAACGAAGAGACCATCCATAAACTTGCAGTCAATTCCTACGTACACATCTATGACGTCTACTAGTGTCTCGTCATTCCCTCTGTACTAAGTACGAGTGCACGTGTTATTATGTATATGCTTACATCTTACATACTTACATCCGTAAAAATAATAATAACTTTATTGTATATTGTTATTATTATTGTTATTATCATTATTATTATTGTTGGTATTTCCCATTTGTTGTATTTGCACACTAATATCGCTTCTTTTGATCTTCAATGTCGTAATATTTCCTAGTAGATTATTTTTTATTTTGCTGTAGGTATCAGCAGAGTTTTGAAGATGTGATGGACTTTGAGAAATCTGACCATAGTGTCAGAGACAATCAGAAGCATTTTACCGAATGTCTCGCTCGTATCGCTCAACGTCACGCCAGTAAGTGAATGTCACACCAAATATTTCACTGTCATGTCATTAGGTGGATGTCACAGCTACTTAGTGAATGTCACATGAGATATTTCACTGTCACGTCAGTAAGAAAACCAGAGAAATGATATCACAGTAGTAAATAGTAAGTAGTAAACCGGTTTAGTTATCCGAGAATAGGACAGCGAGAGCTTCTGTGAGTTAACACTTTGGTCACACATTCATTCTGTAGCTATACATGCATGTATCATTGGTGTAAGTACTATGCATAGGTGCAAGTACATAAGTACGTATCACTGATGTAAGTATGCACCTACTATCCTTTATGTAAATGCTTACATCAGTGGTAGAATTATTGATGTGTGGTACAGAGTGCTGGAGTGAATCATACTGTAAACTATTGATACGGTATTCAACCACCTGGTCTGGTTCCATCTAGCTAGGGGTTAGTAATGGTGACTTTTGACCCGTGACCTCAATTACAGATGTGGTAGAAACCATGGCCGAAGGTGTGTTGGAGTACAGAGACTCGGCGAAGTATGACCTGTCGGCTCACTACCAGATACAGTACTTCCTGGATAGATTCTATATGAGCAGAATCAGCATCAGAATGCTCATCAATCAACATAGTAAGTCTACATAGCCAATCAAATCTTAGCTTAGTACGTCTGAACGACCAATCAAATCTTAGCTTAGTAAGTATAAATGGCCAATCAAATATAAGCTTATTAAGTCTACACGGCTAATCAAATCTAAGCTTAGTAAGTATGAATGGCCAATCAAATCTAACCAGCAGCAGATTAGTTGTTGTTTACATGCTGTAGTGAGTCATCGTTCCCATGGTGACGGGAGGAAAGTGAAAGAGAACGTATGGAAGCCGTTGTTGTGATGAACTATGGTATAGACCAGTGTTTTTCGCGTTCATATGATTTAATATTATTCCATAGGTGTTACCATTGATTTTTCAATTTTTGCTACCACCACCCTCCTGGATAGAAAGGATCACAGGGTAAATAGAAAGCACTGTGGTTTTTCTGGTTAATTTTTCGGACGAAATACTGTAGAACCGGATTTGATAGCGACAACCTAACAACCGCGAAAATAGCAACGAAAAATGATTGCTACCATTGGAATTCGCTATAGAAATTATGCCCATTATAACGTATATAGGAGTTGTCTTCCTATTTATGAGATCGCTATAATTTTTAGTTCTTGATGATTTTGAATGAAACGCTAACATTTCTGTGTTATCAAATCCGGTTCTGCAGTATGTAGTCTTTGTTACATTTCAATCTAGTTACAGTCACACAATGGCTGCTCACAGTCATGCTAGTGAAATATGCAGTGGACAGTTAGGGCAGTCGAAAGTCCACTCTGATCCAGGGAACCTGTTTATCCAGTAGGGTACTAGGTCAATAATTTAATTTCTCTCTGGATTGGCCCCTATGGCAGAAAAGTTTTGGTGTTTTTCTTTTTCACCATGTTTTGTGTTATTCGTGTAGCCATGCTGTTTGGAGATGACATTCCGCAGAGGCCAACACATATTGGCTGCATAGACCCGTGCTGCGATGTGCTGACCGTCGCCCAGGACAGCTACGAGAGCGCCCGGTTCCTCTGTGAGCAGTATTACATGACATCGCCGGGTGTGGAATATGACACAATCGACGGTACGCCAGTCTCGTCCTGCTCTGTCCTCAACCACCTGTAACTCACCTGCCAGCCGTGTCGTCCATGGAATAGTATCTCCTTGTAATGTCAGCTTGTCTTATGATACCAAACATACTGCCAATGCGTTAGTATAAAATAGGAGTTGTCTTCTTCCCCATTTGCCCTTGCGTTGTCATGTCAGGTGGTTTCATCGTTGTTGGGTTAAATAGGAAATACGTCAATTCGGGTTCGATTACAAACTGCCTCAGGGAAACTGCTGGTCATTACTAACAATGTCATCAGTGCCTTAACAATCTGACTGTTATATACAGGAATACGTGACTATGAGTGTCCCTTATATGTTACTTACTTACTTACTTACTTACTTCTATCACACAACTATTGACATCAAATCAAGGTGAAGGTTGAGAGATTACAATCCCACAATCAGATCATTTCATAGGCCAGCAGTTACCTATGGTGTGGTGAATGTTTGTAACATTTCTGGTTGCCATGGTAACTGTTGTGTTCGCAATCACCAAACATACTAACCAAAAAGACTTCGGTGGTGCGTTTCGTAGTAATAAGGTGCAAGAATGTTTCAGTGAAGTTTTCTGGCATTTTCGCAGATATCTTCCCGTGCAAAAATATTCCAGTCTACAGTATCCCCTCTGTGCCTTACGTGCGTCTTATCCAACATAATCTAGCTGCACACATTGCTCTCCACTCCTCAGCCCTCAGATGTGTTTAGGCAAGGGAAGCTGGTAGATCAGAGAGCATGGAGTCCAGCTAGTAATCTCAGTTTGTGAAGCAGCCATCTTTGATCTTATTGCAGCCAGCAAAGGGGAGCTTGACAGGAGCGCCGTTAGTCCCATCACCCTGGTGTACATACCAGCACACCTGTATCACATACTCTTCGAAGTCTTCAAAGTAAGTTATCCAAGAGAAGTGAGACCTTGCCTCCACACTACCGAGAGTGCTGTGTGGGTGTATTGCGCAATGTTTGTAACTACAAGGCGCCAGCCTTGTGATAGATTGATTGCTTTCTTTTTCTTCATATAGTAAATATGATGGTTCACCCAACCGCTGAATTTCTTGAGGTCTATCGTATTTACTCTATGAAGAAAAAGAAAGCAATCAATCTATCACAAGGCTGGCGCCTTGTAGTTACAAACATTGCGCAATAGGGTTTTGCTCAAATTGGCAGTATTTTGAATAGTGCTTAGAGCTTTTAATGATTTTTTTTCGAATTTGTCTATAAGCGAGTTTGCGAAGTCATGATATGTCTCAACATCGCGAACTCCTTGAAAGAAATATCGAAAAAATTGACAATGCTGTCCAAAATATAGCATCAGATTGTATAGCGTTTTTTCAGCCAACTCGCTGATGTAGTTATTATGTTTACAGTATATTAGGAACATTTCATGAATGGAAGTGTATAGCAGACGATTTTCCATGAGCTGATGTATAGGAGTCTGTCACGAGTTAGCTGCTGCTCCCACTCTACCCACTGCTACCTCTGCTCGCTGTAGAACGCTATGCGAGCCGTCGTGGAGACACACGGCGACGACTGCAACAACTTCCCAAAGATAAAGGTTCTTATATGCAAGGGCTCGGAGGATGTCATCATCCGGGTCAGCGACAGGGGTGGAGGAATCCCTCGCAGTCAGACAGACCTGCTGTTTAACTACATGTACTCCACCGCTCCCCGGCCCACAATGCAGAGTGACTCTACCAATGCACCACTGGTCAGTTGTCATAACAATAGCAGTAACACAACAAATGTAATAGAGGATGATTATTGGTTGGAATTGGGCCACACTGTATTCTACTCCCTCAGTCATAACTTGAGCATGTTGATTGGTAGGCATTTTTCACTCTTCTATCGGTAGGCGTGCATCTTTCGTAAACGCTGGCGTTAAGCTTAGACTAGGCTTAAGTGCGGCGAAAGCCGGTGTAACACCGGCGCTTACTGAAGAAGAGTAAAAAATGCCGATTCGTATGAATGGTGGATGAAGCTCAAATAAACCCACTAGCTAATAACTAGGTCATGATTACATGAAATAGGTCAACCAATACAATACCGCTATTCAGTGATATTCACAGGCTACTTTATTGTGCTATGCACTGTTGTACATGTTATATCGTACATCGTTTGTTTGTTTCACAGGCTGGTTATGGATATGGTTTACCTGTATCTCGGCTCTACGCCAGGTACTTCCATGGAGATCTAAATGTATCCACGATCAATGGCTATGGTACAGACGCTACTGTCACTCTCAAGGTAAGTACTGATACTTCTCACCTACTCCTGACAACTCTACGCCGTACCTGACAACTCTACGCCATACCTGACGACTCTACGCCATACCTGACGACTCTACGCCATACCTGACGACTCCACGTATTTCTGAGACCCTCTGGTATTTTAGACGGTGAAGTTTAGGGTCTAGATTGTTACTATTGGTTTCCGTGGGAGTCCTCCAGTATTTCCCTGGGAATCCTCCAGTATTTCCGTGGGAGTCCTCCAGTATTTCCCTGGGAATCCTCCAGTATTTCCGTGGGAGTCCTCCAGTATTTCCCTGGGAATCCTCCAGTATTTCCATGGGAGTCCTTCAGTATTTCCCTGGGGCTAAATTTGTTATTATTGGTTTCCTGATGTTCTCCTGTAGTGTATTCTGCTATGTGTTGCTGAGCTGAGCTCAAATGTAGCAGAATCTAGCTGTGTGGAATAGGGGCTTTGAGTTATGACGTATCAAAGCTCAGAAAAATCAAATCTTCTGTATTTCTAGCCTGACAGGTTGAGAGGTACGCTTCTCACTACGTGATAAATGATAAGCTACACCATATAACTAACTATAGTATAACCGTATACTTCTTTCCTTCAGACAGTTACACTGATGTCTAATCATCTTTTACAGCTCCTTTCCAGTGAAGCCAATGAACTGTTACCCATTTACAACTCGACGACGTCCCGCCAGTACAGTCACGCCACTCCTGTCGCGGACTGGTCCACACCATTCTCCATACGCTTCTCCAGAGATCCTAATTCATAATACAATTTCCTCACCATTTAGTTAATTTCAGTTCCCTGTTGTGTCTCCCTATTGTGCGTGATCAGACTCAATCATCACTAAAATACATTTCTGCTGTATAGATCTCTATCAATTATGATTGACAAATTGCTTGAATGATTAATTTATGTATGGGGTTAGTTAGATTGTGATTTGAAATGTCGTTCACTGAATGAAAAGGCGACTGACTCCTTTGTACATAGAGGACGATAAACATTGTGCTACATTGTTTGAGGGTTATCTTCTCATGAACAAACGGTAGGGATTCGCAACTATCACATGGTTGAATAACTCACGATTCGACCGAACACTTTTTTGCTCTAAAGCGAAAGTAGCAGCAGTGGTGGCTCGAGAAATCCGTACTACAAACAATCAGTCCCTCATTCAAGGAATATATCAGAATAAAATGTCTCTGGTACTGTGATAATCCACCAAAGGTTGGTTTCTATCTGTTATGTACGTGATCTCTGCCATCATTGTATATAGATCTTAGCATGTATGTATTGCATGTCAATAAGACTACAACGCGATAACCCAATGTTACAAAACTAGAAGTTGCTTGTGGTATCGACGTCACTATCATACTACGACATAGACATGCCATAAAGCGGTGTCTTGAGCTACCTAGTTTATCATCGAGCTTTTTACTATCTGTCACCTATTTTTGGTCTTAGCCATGACATGATGTCCCAAAGACAGACTGTACTCTCGTTATACAAAAGAATCCTCAGGCTTGGACAAACATGGTCATCAGCTGAGGGTACATCGGCTGACTCACAGAAAGAGAAAGGCTACATCATAGGAGAGGCGAAGAGACTTTTCAGAGAAAATAAATCGGTTAGTAAATGTGTAGGTATAGCCTTAAGTTGCATATGTTATCCCTGCATATGTCATGCATGACTTGCAGTTATCAAGTAGCTCCCAGATAGATGCAGCCATCAATGAAGCAGAAAGCAGAATTGATATAGGTAAGAATACGTATACATGTTTAGCAACATTACAGGTCAGTTGAGCCGAGTTTTCAAGCCTATGAATATTTTTGTTCTAGCTCTGCATTACAAGAACCCATGGCCCAGACCAGTGAGTTATGCTCACAATTTATTTCCATCATTTCACAAACTGATAACGCAAGCAATAATCAATGGAGTCGCTCTCTGTTTCAGTCGCATATTCCTCAGCACACAATGCTACCGTCAATAATATCTCGGCGCAGGAAGAAGTCTGACAGGATATTACATCAGTCTAAGCCGACGTACATGAGGTCATATGACCTCGGAGACAAAGAGTAGCGGCCTGTATCTGTTTGACAGTGCACTAGTTTGTTGATAGATGGCTTGATATCAAAGATTGTGTATGAGTTATGGATGTGCAATGGCTCTATTTCTGTATTTTGACGTCAAATGTTTTGAAATCTTCTGCTAAAAGAACGTCTTGCTTAAAAACCGCCTCAGCTTCAGCCTTTAGATCTGCCACGGTGACTTCAGTGTGCTTTTGTTCCTCCGACGATGAAATTGAGTATCGCTGACTGAAGTGAGTGAGAATGAGCAGCTTAGCGTTAGCCATCAGAGCGAATTGAGCAGCCATATCTGGAGTCGAGTGCCCTCTCTCCATTGCGGTCTCCACCATGTCATTCTGTAATGTCGCTTCGTGAATGAATACGTCACAGTTCTGGGCGATTGGACCCAATCGAGTGGAATCTCTTGAGTCGCCACATATGACTATTTTTCTGCCAGTGACAGCAGGCTTTGTCACATCTCTAAGAGTTATCATCTCTCCATTAGGAGTTGTCACCTCCTCGCCGGCCTGCAGGGTGCCGCATATAGGACCTGGTTGGAGGCCATAAGACTTGAGTTTTTGAATGTCAAAGCTACCTTTTATGTCACCTTCAGTGAACACAAATCCAAAGGATGGAATCGTGTGATCCAAACGGCCGGCTTCTACTTTCACCTTTCTGTCATAAAAAAGAGGCCACATGTGAACGCCGGACTGCTTGATTGGATGTATTATTTCACCTTTCACTTCAGATTGATGCAGCTTTTGAGTGTCTTCAGCATCTACATTGCATAGCTGTGCATCTGTTTCTGAGTACATGTCAGAGGTAGGTACCATCTCTACCACCCTATACTGGAATTGTAGGTTGGACCGCGAGAGCCCTAGGCTAACCCGCAGGTATTTGGCCAATCCCAGAGGTCCATAGATTGTGACTGGGGCAGATCGTTGGTTACTCTGGCTTATTGTGCATAGAAGACCAGGCAAACCGTACAAATGGTCACCATGCAAGTGTGTGATAAATATCTTTGTAATCTTTCCTGCCTTTAAATCACTCTTCATCAGCTGAACTTGTGTACCTTCTCCACAATCAAACATCCACAGATCTCCGTCATATCTGAAAGTTAGATTGATATTTCATAGCTTTATCACAGAGCTGAGGTTTCAGCATTTTTCATAGCATTTGCTTTACCTCAAAACTGTGCTGGATGCAGCTCTTTTTGGAGATGGATATGCAGAACCTGTGCCTAGAAACGTCACAGACATAGGAGGAGGCATGGCTTCGTCTGTTCTAGTTTCTAAACATGGACAAGTAAGGGTAAGGATCTAGAGTAAATAATGCACGACCCTCTCTCTCCCCCTCCATCTCTCCACCTGTCTCTCCCTCATCACTCAACAAAATCAGTCGATAGGACTTAAAGCAGATTTATCAGCTAGAGACGAATTACCTCATCCTTTACTGACCGAAAATTGAGGGAAAACGACTAATGCTACGCGCGAATGGATGGATATGCACACTGAAGTCTTGTTATATCATACTTTTAGGAACAACAACTCACAGAGCCGGAAAAAACACAGAAAATACTTTCGGAAAAAATATAGTTCGTTCCAGCTACTTCGATTCCAAAATGCAAGGACACGTACATAGTACCGTGGTACAGTGCCGAGCTAACTAACTTACGCGTATGCTTTGATACCAGACAACGCGCTTTCTTGCCAAACCGAAAGCGTTTGATGAAATCGGATGCAATAGTATCCGCTTCGTAGAGCGCATGCGGAGTCCTCGGGCTTATTTTTTGTTACCGATTGCGATGGGAGACATCCGTTAGCTAACGACTAGTTCAGTTCAAAGACAGCACCAAGCTGCTGTAAGTGTCAATATTTAAGCATTCTACGTGTTTATAATCAGCTATGCGACTGTGCTTTCTTAGCAGGCCATGCTATATGCAAGACTACGATAAAATGCATCCGAAAAGCTGTTGAAGGCCAAGATTGTCAAATTGTGCTAGGTTCTGTTGCCTGGCAACGTTTCAACATATCATAAAACCAGGAAAAGACTGCGTTTCCTGAGCGCTTATCGACTTTTTATCTCAATGTATATAACCATTGAACTATAGGCTAGGTTTCATAACCCCTGGAAATGAGTCCATGCTGCAATCGATGTGATCTACTGTGGGTTTTAACATCACATACATTCACAATCTAACCCATCACTGCTGCAGGTACTGACAATGACGGGGATAGTACAGACGGCACGATATATTAGATATTCCTCTCAAGTCCAGTCGACTGACGATGGGAGTAGTTCAGTGTTGCAGTATCCATCTAGGAGAATATTCCACAGTCACTCGGAACAGGATGGCTATCTGACAACGATTCCACAAGATATACTTCACAAGGTGAAACTCACCCAGCTGTCCATAGTCAGAAATGGAATAGAAGGCATACCAGATGAAATCACTCACCTCCAGAATCTTCATCATTTGATCCTTGCAAACAATCGAATTTCCGCTCTCAATGTCAGAGTGCTGGAATTGAAGTGCCTATCTGTCCTTGACCTGAGTGGGAATAGGCTGAGCGCATTGCCTCCTGAGATCGGGCAGCTTGGATCAACGCTACACCAGCTGTATCTCAACAGTAATGAGCTGACAGTGGTGCCCAGTGAGATAGGAACCCTCAAAGAACTAAAGATGCTGGGGCTGAATGACAATATGCTGGAGGCCATTCCCAATACTATTGGCAGTTGTAAATCCTTGCAAGAACTCGGTCTGGAGAGGAATAGGCTGACATCGCTCAGTGATGGCATCTGCGCATTAGAATCACTGAAGAAGCTTGGACTATCAGGAAATCTACTGACTAGTCTGCCAAAGTCAATTGGAAATCTTGCTAGCCTCGAAATGCTGTCGTTGGATGACAACAAGTTCTCCTTCGTACCGATCGAGGTCTACAGCCTAAAGGGCCTGAAGGTCCTCTCTCTGGCTGATAATCTGCTGACGTCTGTACAGCCAGATGTGAGAAATCTGCCGCAGCTCACCCTGATAAACCTGGAAGGAAACTGCCTGACTGTCCTGCCAGAGGAGTTCTGGAGTCTCACCACTCTGGTCACTCTGTCTCTGGCCGGCAATGAGTTGTCATCTCTGTCACCCAGCATCAGTAAGCATGCACTATGCAGTATTAGTAATTGGAGTTGTCGCCTCTCTCCTCTTTATCTTCCCCTTCAAAGCTCTTTCCCCCTCTCTCCGCACCCTGTCATCCTTTCTTTCTCCCCCACTCTCCCTCCTCTCTCTCTCCCCCTCTCTCTCTACCCCCTCTCTC
>ERZ1740065.1499-NODE-1499-length-14035-cov-12.559156_pt1 | contig 14035 bp, 8 predicted proteins | sample MGYA00581738_ERZ1740065 | MGnify/ENA primary metagenome ERZ1740065 (study PRJEB43018, sample SAMN04849749) | marine metagenome | isolation source: floating plastic debris | place: Pacific Ocean | collected 2008-09-01 | study: EMG produced TPA metagenomics...
ACTGGTACCTCACTACCACTGGTACCTCACTACCACTGGTACCTCACTACCACTGGTACCTCACTACCACTGATACCTCACTACCACTGGTACCTCACTACCATTGGTACCTCATTATTGTCAGTATGTTTTTAGTGGATGAATCATAACAATTAACAAAAACTCTGCACATTTCAAGATGCAGATTTCCAGAAAAGCGAGTGAAAGATCATTTATTTTGTGCTAGCAAGGGGCCATTTTTCTTGAATCCCTCGTTATTACATATGGTTTAAATGATGCCGATGATATATTACGCATTTTTATTCTGGTACACAGGCTATGTCGCTGCTAAAACTTGATTTGTCATACGACACGACCAGAGATTCCATGCAGTTCTGATAGGATGGGCCAGGACAAGTACCTGTCAGTTGGTGTCAGTGGATGCCGCGACCGCCACTCTGGACTGTAAGTTTCAGTACTTGGTGTCGCCGGTAGTAAACGCTGCCGAAGAAAGCTGCACGAGATACAATATTCGTACAATATTAATTGGTGAGCTCTACGTGAGGAAACGATGATAATGCTGATTGACCTTGACCTATTCCTGAATCTTGGATAGAGTCAATTCAATGATCAGTTGCACTTCATGCACACGTTGTGGCGTGCTCCACTCCGCATACAGGTTCCCACAGGGCACCTGCTCTAGGATGTCGTCAATGCTATCACGTTACAGACAAACCAAGTGCCCAAGCTATTTATTACTTTCTCACTGTTGCCTCACAGTTTCTACTGTTTTGTCTCTGCTGTAGGTATAATTATGTAACGCGTGGTTAATTCAATACATAATTCATATTGCCCGTGCCATAATAGCCAGCTCTCTCTTCCTATCCTTGTAAATGCCATTGGTACCTGCTGCAAGACTTGCCAAACATAAACATGCTACTAGGTATTGTAAACTTATACTAAATCTCGTCTAATTGACGGCGTATGGCAGGTCTGTTTGCCCTATTCAGCAGCGCGATATTGTACGTCTGGCACTGGCCTGAAATGAATACAATATCATTTTTGTTGTTATGCTATATAGGCAGGTAGACATGATAATGCTTGTATCAATCAGATGGTTAGGCGTCATTGCCATTAGTACTGTTGCTGTTCAGTTTAGTCGTTGAAATATCAGCGGCAGCAGGCAGCATTATTAGCTATTTGCTAGCCGTCTTCTGCGCTGCGTTTGCTGTATACAAAATGGAAAGTATTTTGATTGTCGATTTTATATTATCGTGTCGGTGTCTGCTGCCAATAACACCGGCAGAGACTAATCTAAACGTCTTACGCTACGCCGTTTCCTCTTGCCACCCAGACGATACCTTCCTATTCATAAAGTACGGCCATCCGTGTGGCGTTTGAATTTTCATAACTCGGTAGTCTCAACCCTAATTACACCGCCGGAACAAAGCGTGCGTCTGTGTCCGTCAGTACATTGAAGCCAAACGTGTAGATGTACGACATGATGCTCTCTCCGCCTCTCATCACTCGTCTGAAGTCCGCCTTAGTGTATGTTCAACTCTTGTTTACTTTGTTATCACATAAGCACCCGCGTCTTTTACGCTGCTCAGTCATGCAGCCACCACTGGCTCCAGTTTCGCAGTTTTAACCCAAACTCAGTGATATTTTTTGCATATTGATAATGGCCTAATGAGACTTGTATAATTTCATTCACGCTCAGATGCACGACGTAGACAATGGCGTAGACAAGCGAAGGAATTCGAGTCAACAACCAGTAAATAAGCGAGGACAATTGAACAAACATATTGTTTACTGCTAGGCCCGTCCATTCAGCGATCCCGTAGACTGGTTAACACCTTTGTCCTCGCCTCGAGCGCGCTTACGCCTATTGAGCTGTCTTGATTTAATACGAAAAAAACTTTTGCAGCCTCTAGTTGCCATGGTTACAGAATGAATGATATGGAATTATCTGCACTGCCAGTTTGAACCATGGATGATTCCATGATTCTGTTATGTAATAGTATGCGCAGGTTACGCTCTAGAAAGCGTTTGATCTTGTTGTCTCTTTCGGAACCACCAGGGACCGCATGTGTGCGATGGCTTGTGTGATTCGTTTGCAACTTCTGCCCATTCAGACGGCAAAACGTGACAGAAATAAAAATTTTAAGCTAGATGAATAATCTTCAAATGCCTCCAGATGATTCCCAAGGGAGGCAGGTGGCAGCAAGGTGCCTGCAAGAAATTCCTATCGTGTATGTATTGTCATTATTGACGTTTCCCATCGATGTAATGTGCTTGCTAACTTTTGCTTGTTTGTTGGAGCGCGCAATGTTTTGTGCGACATATATTCATATGCTCATGCACAACAAACAAACAAACATGACGATCTGTATCAGCTCCCTCTTCTGGGCAAACAAGAAAACCGAAAGAGAAATCGATGGCCCAGCGAACGGCTTGTGACGATGTTTCTACTTCTCTCCATGTCTTTTTTTCACGCTGTTATGTTTTCCCAAAATTATGAGTTCTATATTGTCACACTGTTTTCAGGTTTTCAGCTTCGTTGCAGCGTCCGCTGTGGGTGTGCAGCGCGCGAGATCTATATACAGGCGCAGCCAGTCAAACAGGAAATGAGCTGTTACATGTGAATGGGCGCGGATAATCGCGCCGCAGGTGAACGGACCAATCAGAATTATCGTGTGATTCTACTATCAAATTAGCTGCCGATGCCGCGTTCTCCTACAGGTGGAGAGATCTAGCGACCTTTGCTGTGACGTCAGCGAGAGTGGAGTACACAGCCAACTGACAAGGCAGCGCAGGTTGCTGTCACCTGCCAATCGGTCGGGACGTGCGAGATTTGCTGGGCTCACTGTTAGACTGCACTCGACTCATCCGATGTTTATTTGTGAGACGAGAGGCTGTAAATTCAACGGGAGCTGAATAAAGTTTATAAAAGGCTTCACAGCTATGGCCTTTATACAGGTATCGTTAGCCAGTCGGGCCTCATTCTTCTATAGACATTTGATACGTTCGTGTGCCCCTGAATTATCTCGCTGTTTTTATTTGCACACACAAAAGTCAGACTGATTCTCGCTGTATAGGCTTGATTACTTCGCTCTCTGTCAATAGCTGGTGTTTAGTACGTACCTAACGCAAGGTAAGTGTTTCCTGCTGATTTAGAGTCAGCGCCATATGCATTTATTATTCTGAATCTTCTGCAGTTAGATTTTTTCCATCCTAGAACTACCTTCAATATTCAGCCGGGTTTTTATCGCCAACGTTTCAAAGATTTCATTTAAAAACTTATGTTTCAAACCGTTGCTGACGCGAAACGCAATGTTTTCGTTTCGAGTTGCCGGGTTTGACACCCTTGAACTTCGCTTTATTTGTTTGTTAAGCGGAGTTTTCCAATAAACTGCAGGAATTTTAGGTCCTGCCTGCGGCGTTTTGTCCTGACGATGCTTTCTTATGCTGCCTCAAGTTCTGCATTAGCTCATAGATAAATGGCAATTGTATTACTCGCTCCAGCTTTCTCACCTCTCGGCTCAGTCGACCAGAAATCCTCATCTCAAAGGCCCGTAACACATGCTCAATAGCAGCTTCATACAAACATCACAATCTCGAGATACTGTCAGACGTTAGACGAACAAATCTACCCACCCTACCCTGTTAAATCGATTACATTCCGTCTCACGATGCGTCGTTACCGTATTGAAGTAAAATATTAGAAAATGGATCCGAGCTTGTTTTTTACATCATCTCTCGCAGCGACGGGTTTTATACGATCAGCTGTTTTTTTACAGGCATTATGGGTATAGAAACGTGTGGGTGGTTGGACTATCCAGAGCCAGAAATCAGAAGTTCATTTTCGTCTTCCTCATCTGGACTTGACTCCGCCGACATGAACAACAACGCCGGTTATGACATGAAGGCAAGTCAATCAATTCTTTAAAAATATTCGAGCCGGTCAGTCTGTGTACAGAACTGTTTATTCCGACTCTACCTCGAGCTCCTATAGCGTAATGGTGGTTGCAAATGAACGTATTTTTTTCAAGCATGATGCATCTAAAAATTATTTCTGGAACCAAGTGAACCAGTTATGCGATTCCGCACTTGACTTCGCTGCTCGATTTCAGCGCGATAACATCTCGAGTGTTCCAGTTATTTTTGACAGCTTATTATTTTTAACTCTATGCTAACATAACGTCATATCGAATTACGTCGTGACATTGATGTCCGAACTGAACTTATCTAATAGTCAAACGACCAGTGAAATGTATGAAACACTGTGGCTGTTGTCGAGTATAATTCATTGCCTTACATACCGCCCAAAGCCTTCTTAACACCTCTGCTTTAACGCCTGTAGTGTTTTCAGTACAGCTGTCAATCAAAACTGTAACTGTACACCACTATTATGCTGAGATCAATGTACCAATGTCCCATAATCCATTGTGCACATATTTCAGTTATTTACCTATCCAGCCTCCCCGTTCAAACCAAGATTTTAAAGATAATAGAATTAGATGCCAATCAATTTTTTTTGACAGTTTGCATCAAGTGCACCCCAGTGGAAAAATACTACTCGCCCTTCGATGTCGCAACTTTAATTTGTTTCTCGAATTGGAGATAAAAGTGAAATGATGGAAGTTTAGTAGTGACAGTTAGTGTGACAAGTCAGTTAGTGTGACGAGTCAGTTAGCGTGACGAGTCAGTTAGCGTGACAAGTCAGTTAGTGTGTCCAGTGCAGAGAGCACTACAATGGAAACATGGATAGCAGAGATGGGAGGGTGATGGGGAAAGAAAGACTGGAGAGGGGGGGGAGAGAACGGGAGAGGAGGATGGGGGAGAGGGGGTGAGGATAGACAGAGGCACGGAGAGGAAAGCTTAAAGAGGAATAGAGGCAATGAGACAGAGGGTGAGATAGATAGACATAGAGAGGGGGTGAGATAGAGAGAGAGTGCGTAATCGAGAGAGTGTGTAATCGAGAGAGAGAGAGAGAGAGAGAGAGAGGCAGGGAAACAGGGAAGCAGGGGAGATATAGACGGAGAGAGATATAGACGGAGAGAGATATAGACAGAGAGAGATATAGGTAGGGGGAGGGTGTATAAACGGAAACCTTTCTAAGAGAGCGAGAGCCAGAAAGAAGCGTTGGTAAGATTAGGTAATTCTATTCCCGCTGTCTATTGCAGCATTACTTTGGCTCTGACAAGCAGTATCCTACCAGACCGCTTCTCCATGTTGGACACAGCGGTGAATCGATGCCTTTTCAGTCAACGTCATCAGTAACACAGGATCATAGAGTCGATCAGATCGCACCGTCTCATCCTGGTGAGTATTTCCTAACTACTTGCAGTCCTATTTGTATATTTCTATGTCTATGTCTATATCTGTACAGTTTTATTTGTGTATTTCTATGTCTATGCCTGTTTATATTGTGTATTGAAGTGTAAGTACTGATGAGCTTTCAAATTTCATTTGAAATGCCTTTACCTTGACCTCTCTCGGCTCTTGAAGGAGTGAAAGGTTTCAATGACTGAAAAATAACTCTTTTGGTCATTGAAAACATAAAATCAACGACATTATCCACTTTTCTTATAGTCATTTAGCCCTGAGAACTACTAATCGTACTTATCCACTCATCTACTAAGTTTCATATTCCAATATTGGAGCGAGTACTTTCGGTCTTTCTCTCTATGACATCAGTATTTGTGAGATTGCATCATTGAAATCATCATTATTTACATTGTCCTCTGTAACTGGACACGTCTGCGACCAATCGACAAATCAGATCGCTCCTGCCACGGAGCAGATCTGCGGCGTGGCGTCATACAACGATAGCATTGAGGAAAAGGAAATCAGATCATGATGTCATAGCCTCAAGGCACAAAAGCAAGGAAGTCTAACCTCCCCCGAGTCATAAATTCATTCACTAATCACTTTCGCATCAATTCTTGAGTTTACTCCCTCATCCGGTCATTACCATTCATGGTAAGGATGTGTCTCTCAACTTTCTGTATGCGACATATTCACGTATACCCAGCTATAGACATGCCGCGACTAAAGCTGCCAAGCTCCACTGTTTCAGTCACGAGCGCCTTTCAGTGAACAACAATAAGGAGGTATTGGTTATTAATACGCCATTTCCTGTCCTTTACAATGGTCCAGCCGTTGGTACGACAAATTCGATTTACTAGTAATGCGTTCAATTTGTTCATATGGTGACTACGCGCTGCGACAAAGTTTTCAGCACTGAACTCATGGTACATTGCGTCGCTACGGTTCTTGTTAATTCTCTCGTCTCGCCAACATGTTAATTGGCATTACGATTGCGTGCACCAATGACCTGAGGAGTTGTCCTCTCTTTTAGGACTAATTGCTACAAGCAGATTTAATCATGGTGAATACAAGTAATAGAATTATTATTGGGAGATTGGTGAACGCTAACATCATCGAGTATTTTATTCAAATGTAGAGATGTTAACAGCGGTTACCAGGGTTACCAGCTCTGTAGTTTTACTGGTAGATATACCATTTTGTTTACTTTCTTTGGTTTAACAGAACAGGCTGTAGAGTTAATTTATGCACGCTGATCAGGGCCATAAAGTGATCTTCGAGTCACCACGTGGTAGTTCAAGTTCAATGTAGCTGACACCTACTACTCTTTGCTATTGGAGGCAGGAAACACCGGTTTAGGAACATAGCTCCCAGTCTCCAGAGCAGAGTAATGAGAATTCTTTCTGTCTATAGAGTATATCCCTTAGCTCTTTGCACCAATAGATATGCATCCGTTTGTTGCCAGAATGTGCCTAACTCTCCTGCATAAAATGGCCATGATATCAATGCGTAGGGATCAGGTAAAAGTGATACGAATAAATGCATACATACATAAATACAAAGACGCTTGCACTGTCAAGGCAGGCCACGTGTGTTCTGTTTTTGCCAGGTTTAGGTGCAGTGTTGCTGTTCTGTAGCATATACACTGTAATCTATGTTAGAAAAGTTGAGGAATTTTTATCTTGGGCCTGATGTACTTAGAGGCTTGATAATTAATTACGATGGGAAAATATATTTTTTGTAGATTTAGAACAAGATTTTTGCACGCAATTTTTCTCCATTCACACTCCACTCATGTTTAGTTCACTCCCATAATGATCTCTGGCGAATTCAATCATATTGCAGGTTCATATCAGCACAGCCTGTATCTCAATCGGTCAGCATTCGACACCAAAGTGTCAACCAGCAGCGGCGTGACGAAGTCAGCTGCCTCTGCTGTCAGCCATGATTTCCTTCACCAATGCTCTGTACCAAAAGGTAATTCTTGTCTCTCTCGATTGATAACTACTGCTGATTGGATTGATATACGTGTCTGCAGCCATTCGACCAATCAGGGACAAGTATGGCAGTACAAATGATGTTATTGGAATCATCATAGCTGATCATTGGAGTCAGCGGTAGTACCTCCTCTTGCCGATACCAGTTCAGTAATCACTTTGAAAATCAAAGCTTCGATCCATGCAAATATGAATATGTGTATTACAAACGTGACGGATTGAGACTCGAACCCAGTATTAGCTTCTACAGCTCCCCCTACTCAGTCAGACAGCGTATTGTTAAGAATATATGACACCATCTGATTTGTTGATCAGTCGCAGACGTGTCCAGTTACAGACGACAATGTAAATAATGATGATTTCAATGATGCAATATCGCAAATACTGATGTCATAGAGAGAAAGACTGAAGTACTCGCTCCGATATTGGAATATGAAACATAGTAGATGAGTGCATTAGTACGACTTGTAGTTCCCAGGGTGAAATCTTGTCATTTAGATCATTTAGTAAAGTTTTATTGAATGCTGGATGTCCTAGAGTACATAGACCCTGTCCTGTGTAAACTTCAGCATTCATGAATGCCTGAGAGTTGTCTTCTCATTGCTGTTTCCAAATTCCAAGGGTGCACAACTCCTAGTTTGATTAAGCATGTAGATATTAGATGATTATATAGATTTAAACTCTTCTAGTTTCACCGGGTTTTGAGATCACTTTAACTTAGCCTACCATATGATTTAGGTCCTCAGTCTCTCTTGAAAATCACAAATTTTGCAAGCTACATAGCACAACGTCAGCAGCAGGATCTGTGCTCCGTGTGAATGAGAGAACAATGCTGCCTACTTCAGTGGATATTCATATACAAACCCTGCAAAGCTGCAGATTGTCCTTACAGCATAGCGCTTGACTTCACTCAGCGGTGATTCACACTTTGTCGAAGTAGAGTTAGTGAAACTGACTGGCTGGTCACTCGACTGTTTTCAGACCCTTACCTGTGGAATCAGAGCCATGTCAGACACTGGCTGGAGTGGGCAATGAAGGAGCTGAGTGTGTCCGACCATGTTCTGATCCAAATCTATGGCCAATACAACGGCCGCGAGCTGCTCAAGATGGGCAAGAAACTCTTCTCCGATCTTGCGCCGGCACATCTTGCGTCCGATGTGCTTTGGGAGCATCTTTACAACCTTCACAGCGGTCAGCTGCTATTACAGGTGCTGAGGCTATGATTTATGTCACAGAGATGCTCATTGGTGTGTCTGATCGTTACAGAGGCTAGTATGGAGAAAGTTCTGTGTCACCCAGCTACCCAGCTCTCACCCACTCAGTGCTCCATCGCCTTTCACCCGAAACCAGCGGGTAAACTTCACTATTATTTTGTCATCCCAGTCGATTAAAGAACCGTTAGTAGTTATCTGATTCAGCTGGCATGTGTGTCTTAGAGGATGACAGTACCGTTCTATTGCTCTCTTCAGTGTTTAAAATGTTATGTTTCATACATTTTCTCCCTTTCCCTCTCTCTCCATCTCCCCGCCTTCATCCCTCTCCATCTCTCTGCCTTCCTCCTCTCCTTTCCTCTCAGCCTCCCTCCCTCTCTACTTTCCTCTCTACTTCCCTCTCTCTCTATCTCCCTGCCTTCCTTCCTCCTCTCCTCTCTGCCTCCCTCCCTCTCTCCCTCCCTCTCCCTCTCTCCATCCCTCTCCCTCACTTCATCCCATTCCTAGCCCGATTCCTTATCCTCACCTGCTTCTCTCTGTCACTCCTTCTCCCTTCCCCACCCTCTCTCTCCCTCCCTCCCTTACCTCTCTCTATCTGTCTCCCTCTATACCTCTTGTACATACATCCCTTTCATCCCACCATCAGCTATCATGATCGCAAGAGTTGCCTCCCTGAGTTCACTCTTGCCTGTTTACAGATCCAGCAATGGGCGGCCATTTCTCTCCCTATACTGTGCCATATCAGCAGCTTAATCAGCACCACTGCCACATGGAGAGTCCACTGACACAGCTAGCCAGGGCTTCATCGTCCTACGCAGCCGCTGGTAGCGGGGTGCTACCCACACCCCCGCAGTTCTCACCCTTCTACAGTCCGATGAAATACTACAACTACTGTCTGGAACAGAGTCACAGAGACAGTCATCCTGTGGCAAATAGAGGTATAACCGTTGTAACGCGCTCATTTTGCTAACAATGGGAAGACAACTCCTTAGCTTAGCATAGTACATTAAACTACCCAGTATGACATGCATGCGGTGGTGCTCAGGCTACGTTAGATTCTTTTCATCCTTGTGTAGAATGCTCATTCTTGTAGTACAATGTAACAATAGTGTTTGAGGCAAGTAGTCTTGACGCCGTGACATGTGGTTGCAGGTTCTACGTCGGCGATGGATGACTACCACGCCAAGTGTTTCTCGTCTCAGACTGGCTACCTAAACATCACGTCCAGTCACCTGCAGGGCGAGTCGCTGGCGGAGTGCAGGTGGGCAGGTCGACCGGACCTCTGGGCCATCTCTACTCCCGGGGCGCTGCCGCTTAGCCCCTCATCCAAAGACTACCCATTTCCTGGATACTCAGGTTACTATCATGATTATGTCACTCTCCTACATAGCGCAGACCCTATTTTCCCCTATAAAAGTATGGGGCGGTGAGTTTTTGCATCACAATGTGAGTTAGCATATTGGCTGTCGTCTGGTCATAAGCTGACAGTAACTGTAACAGACTCAATGAACTGCAGATCTGACACCGTAAAGCGAAAACTATCTGAATCCGTGTCTGTAGAGAATAGATAATTAATCTGGGAGACTTGAACTCCGATCTAGTAGAATAGCGACACCAATGTCAGCGACGGGTGCCATGGGTTGGGTTGGAATATTCCAACTGTTATCGATCCAATGATCGCTAAGCTCTCCAGTAGTGTCTGTTTGTGTAGTTTGGATCAAAGAGTGGAGTAAATGCTGCTCTTTTCTGAGCAGATATTGCTCTCACTCAGCAACTGCTGTATATATTACTGAATATAATATCATTATAATATCATTATTATTATTATTATTATTATTATTACTTACTTACTATTATTTTATCTTTATCATTAGTGTTGTTATTGTTACTATATTACTATATGGATTCGATCAAACACTCGATAATCAGGTGAGTGATGAACTAGTAACTCGTTTCTCGTTGCCAGCGAGCGGACCGATACAGCTATGGCAGTTTCTACTCGAGTTACTGACGGACAAGTCGTGTCAGGAGTTCATCTGCTGGACGGGTACAGACTGGGAGTTCAAGCTCATTGACCCGGACGAGGTGGCGCGCAGGTGGGGCGTGCGTAAGAACAAACCCAAGATGAACTATGAGAAGCTCAGCCGAGGGCTGAGGTACTACTATGACAAAAATATTATACACAAAACGGCGGGTAAACGATACGTGTACAGATTCGTCTGCGACTTGACTAGTCTCCTAGGCTACACCCCTGACGATTTGTTCAAAGTGTGCGGGCTGACGCCCCAACCCGACAGTGACGATGAGTGAGGTCCACAGGCCAGTGCCAACTAGAGAAGAATTACTTTATATGTTCAGCTTGCTATTGCTACTATTATCATTGATAACGAGATGTCGACTTTGCTCATAAGGATCAATACTCCCCTCTAACTATATGTCTATGTATTTATGGTGAATCATATATCGCTGTTATGGAAATATTGGTTTTTCCAACATATATTTTGCGTGTTGATGGCATGTAAATGCTGCCTTTATCTGTTGTGCTATGGCTGCTGATACAGCGGCGTGAGCACTATGGTGTCTTATAGACAAGAATCGTCTATGAGAGGTTAATCTATTATTGTTAATAAAAACATGATATGTTTCCAATTCGATAAAAATCTGTAGTAATATGATATCTAGGTGTTGGTGCATGCTACCCTCTGGCTATCCATAATGCACTAACCCTAGGAATGGTACTAAAGGCGGGACTGACCTGCCTACTCTCTCCCCCTCCCTCTTTCCCCTTACCCTCCCTCTCTCTCCCGCTCCCTAACTCTCCCCTTCCATTCTCTCCCCCTCCCCTCCTGTTAACAGTTTACAGAAAATCGGCTGTTTTAGACACGCTGAGGTTTATGAATAAATGCAATGCAAACAGATAATTCATACAGATACAGTAGGTTTCAGGGGAGAGGGAGGACAATACTGCAAGTCTGCCGTCTAGTGGGACATTGAGCTCGAGACGCAACACTATCGATATCGGCTCATAGACCCATGACCCGATAGCGTTTCGTCTCGAGCTCAATGCTGCTATTCGATGCTAAAGACAACCAGACAAAGACGCGTGCTACAAGCACGGCGGACTGGAGTTGTCTTTTCTCTGTTACGAAATGGCTTCGACAAGAATATGGATACGGACTACGGAGCCAGCCTTGGGAACATGATTTTGGTGGATTTCTCTCATATCAGAAGCATCGAAAGTATTGTAGTATATCGATTAAACTTAATCAGGTGTTTTTTTGCCGAAAGTGGTCCAATGTCACAATGTGTATCAACTTTCAAGGTGAGTTAGCGAAGAAAGCTGTTATCCGTAAACGAATCTGGAATCACGCCCACCTTCGGTGTCGAACGGGGCGTGTTCCTTTCCGGCTTTCCATCTGTCTAGTTATTAGTTTTGTTTGCAGTTTCGTTTCTGCACAATCCTGCTGTAGGAGGAATCGAAGTGGGCGGCTCCCGCAAGTAAGAGAATCAAAGTCTGGTACATGTTCTAAGGTAAAATCGTCACTGTTGAGTTCCATGTTGATATAATCATGTCTATTTCCTTTTAAGAAGTATTACAGCCATTCATTAAGGTAATCGATCGCCAACGGCTTGCCGAGAATTGACTTTTACGCATGAACAGTTAATCTTTTTTCTCTCGTTCGAAACGTACATTCTCCACTAGGAGAGTCAATTATTTATTTTGGCAACGGCGATCCCATCGTTCCTACTAGACTTTAAGCACTGCATGTGAACACAGGAGGCTGTTAGTGTTAGTACATCTCTAAAATAGTTATGACTCCAAGGATTTGACACCAGCAGGGCTCTCCACTGCTCAGATTTTACCTCCGAGTTACTCAGATTTTGCATCCTTGCTCAGATGACTCGGATAAAATTATCTGGAACTCAGATTTTAGGTATTATCTTGCTGGAAGATCAGATTATTTAGAAATTTCACGAACTTCAGGGAAGCTTCGGCCTCAAGTTGGTAATTTCATCAACGTAGGTGACATGAGGCTCTGGAGATTCATTCTGCAGATCAGCCTAGAAATTCAAAGTACCTGCAATAGACTCAATGTGTTGTTCTACATTCTATTACATCTCAAACGTGAATGTACGGCAGTTTCATTGGTATAGACTACAAGAAAGGCAGATCCATTGGTTGAGGACTGTAGAGATAAGCTTGGCGACCTAGGCAGCTGATGCTGACCCCAGTAGCCCAACTTCCTACGACACGAGTGAGATTTGTCTCACTGCAGGTTGCACACGTCCGTTACACTAATAGAGGGAGACAGTACTGACACTGTGGCTGAGTATCTTGGTGTATTGGTGTTACAACAGTAAGAGGTGTTCACAATAAAAAGTGAGATGAGAAGTAGAAGAGCTAAGTGGTGTGCAACTTATCCAAGACTGTCTTGCTTAATGGTCTATTTTTTGCTCCATCCTTTGTCTTGGCTTTGCGTCCATTTGACAGTACTAAGATAGTATTATAGAAGTTGGGAGTTTTCTTTCCTTGTCGAGGAGTTCCAGTCATTCATTCATCACAGAACCCTGCGCTAGTGTAAATTAAATAGCGGTTTTTATTTGAAAGTTTTGAGTATGTTACTAGTGAATGTACTATAGCCTATGCTGCGACCATCAACTAGACTACCAAACCAAACTACGTCAGAACGAATGCAGAGAAGATAACTGCTGCATATGCTGCACTGCATAGAGGGTCAAAGATCAACATTTTGCTGTTTGATGCTGTAAGCATTTCTGTTTGCATACATTTCACCAAGTGTAGCTGTAGATAATACTTATTACATGGGAATGTAGGTCGAATGTATGATTGAGCAAAGTATGCCATAGTGTGCAGAATAGAAATTGTGATAGTAATCTGGCCACTCCCACCGTAGTACCTGTCTGACAAAGAAATACCAGATATTCAGTTTTCATTTTCAGAACTTTGAAAATTTATAGCTAGGACTCTTACCCCCAACAGCTGTGATTCTGCCATATGTGAGCTCAGGCGTAGGAGATAGCTCAGTGGTAGAGCCTGCACCTCGATACACGCAAGTGTTAAGAGTTTGTGGGTTGAAATCCCACTGAGTCCTCCCGCTGGGCCTTTGCGCCACAGGTGTGCTCCGACCTGCCTAGAAACGGAGAGCAACCTGGCGCCGCATATGGCAGCCTTGCCCTTAAGGTACTTTATTTCTTAGTGTGAAAGCATGGAGACAGACTGGCGATTTTAACCTTTTTAATCAAAGAGATCTAACTTGGTGAATGTTATTAAACGAATGACATCTATAAGAAGTACAGGAGCTCACACTATGCTGAGAGAGTACAACTCTCACATGGAAGTTTCTGTTTTAGTAGTCTACTGTAGAACCGAATTTGATAGTGACAGTCTAACAACCGTGAAAATAGCGACGAAAAAAGATCGCTATCATTGGAATTCAATACAGACCAGTTACCAGCTACGGTTGGCCCCTGTTTTGAATTGGGAGTTGTCCTCTC
>ERZ1740065.1500-NODE-1500-length-14032-cov-13.491093_pt1 | contig 14032 bp, 10 predicted proteins | sample MGYA00581738_ERZ1740065 | MGnify/ENA primary metagenome ERZ1740065 (study PRJEB43018, sample SAMN04849749) | marine metagenome | isolation source: floating plastic debris | place: Pacific Ocean | collected 2008-09-01 | study: EMG produced TPA metagenomics...
AAGACAGTGAATTCACACTTGACTTGACTTTTGATAAGGGTGACTTTTCCCAGCTGGACAGGAACGCTTTGGACAGCTAGGGAAATGTCCATATTTATAATCCAATAATGAGACACTTTGCATAGGCATATAAAATCAGTACACTATTGGTTTCAGGGGCACTCTCTGCTGCATAGAAGTCTATGGACTCGTATACATGTACATATGAGTGTGAGTCGCTGTAAATGTTGGGGATTGCATTCATGATAATGAACAGGTAAGGAGATTCCATACCCCAAATCGTTCTGACACCACTTCGTCCAGTGATAGCCCACTATCTTTTGCCTGTTCTTTACATCTTTCATAGGCTTTCTTCAAATATGACAAACGTGGAACCATCGATTTCCTCTCATCATCAACCTCTTTCTGCGGAAGACCTGCAAGTCGGAGATGGTGGGTTGGTCAGTTTGTGTAAAGTTCGCCATGAGCCAGCAGGAGATAAGATTGCCACATGTAAGTACCCGTTCCAGATTTCCAGTATGGGTTAAGTTCCTTTGAGTGCTGTCCTGGTACGTAATCATCACCTCTGGCTGTCTCAGCTGGTTCCGGTTTATTTTCTAGCACTGACTTTCGAAGCTCTTCACGAGATATTGTAGGAATATCAAACAGCTGATCACTTTGGTCAGTCATCCACGAGTCTCGAACTGGTTTACTCTATAAGTGCGAGAATCAAACAAACCAATGTGGGCTACATGATGGAGCAGAGGAAAATAAAAGCACTAACACTGGCTGTATTGGGCTTATCAGGAACTTGAATGTTTTGACTCTTTGACTTTTCAACTTCAACCCATTCTTCGCTATCAGATTCTGATTGCTGAGTACAAACAGCACAAGTCAGCACATGATCAGTGGATACTTACAGGCATTCACTGATAAAAACCTTGTCTGATGAATGACTTTTGTGACTCTTCTTCTTCTTCTCTTTCTTATCCTTCTTTGCTTTTTTCTCCTGTTTTCTTAATTTCTGTGAGACAAAAGTATTCAAATATTGTTCAATACAGACACATGTAGAATCCCAATCTCACTCTCACTTCCTACATGCAAAACAAATTTCTCCTTTCAGGTAAACATTTCCATACAACTTTTTACACCTTGGCTTCTTTGTCTATTTTTCGACTCAGGTCAGGAAGGATCCAGTCTCCAGCTCCTTTAGATTTCTCTGCATCAGCTTTTCTTTTACGGCAATAAAAATCTTCTTCGGCCTGAGCAAAAATTGTAGATCATAATATAAATAAAATAATAATGTATACATTGACTACAGAAGCACCCAATGTAGGAATATCACAAACATTTAATTTATTTTATATTATATTATATTTTGTATATTACTTCACACAAAAATAGATCATGAACAAATTTTGTCAAGTAAGACATACCAGCTATGGTGTGGCATACCAGCTATGGTGTGACATACCAGCTATGATGTGGCAAATTCTGGTCAATTTTGTCAACAGTGTAGAGCTTTGAATGAATGGATCAAGAATCGATAGTTAAATATATTACGGTTATCCAAACCATGGCTGCCGTGTTTTACTTGATGTTGAAGTTAAACATTTGCATAAACACTTTCAAATTTACAGTAAATCGTAAAATATTTGTACATCCAAAGGATTCCTACAGTTTGGGGTATATATTTCTATACATGTATCCAGGTAATCGTGATTTTCTTTATGAAGGTGCTTTAGCGACCTTTGATAATGGTGTCAAGCTGATTGTCATGCATAGATGCATAGTCAGTCTGGATTACGGCACCAGTGAAGGAAGGATAAACTTGATTCCCATAATATGGCACTGAGACAGCCAGCTGCTGCAGTGGCCACATAAAAGCTGCATAGAGATGAAACTGTGAGCAGGAACCACCTGATGTCAAAATTCTTTGTGATAGGGATTGTGACATGTGGATTTTATAAGGACCAATTGTTTCTTCTAAATGTGGCTGCAGCCTTCTTACATGAACTGCGTTCCCTCCCATTCTCCTTTAAGCACTGTCTGTGCGATGCCCGCATTAGTAGAGGTGGAAAATGATAGCATATTGCACGTCCAACAGCAGACTGATGGATTAAACTAGACTCCAGAGCTCAAACTAGAACATGCTCACCTGCTCAAGTAATCTTTTCTGCGCTACCTGCTTCTCTTTCTTCTTTCGCTCTATTTCTGTACTTGATTGAAAATCCATTGCTAAAAGAATTGGTGTTACGTTATGTCATGCTTTTTCCAGTGCTTAAACTATCAGTTGTTCCTTGTGGATCGTGTGTTTAGGGAGTCATGTAAGTCATGGATTATGTAGTCTTATTATACAACAAACAATCTCTGAGGGGCTCTGAGCACTATCTGAGCAAATCAAGTGGCTGCATGCAGCTCTCACAGTGTCTATCACTATTAGACAAAAATTTCTGAGTGAAGTTACTAGATGGATACTCTGCAGAGATCTAACACCTACCCACACCCATAGCTCTAACTCAGGTGCTGTTGTAGGCTGAACAACTTATTTGCACTGTAAACAATCCAACCGTCAAATGAACATCAGATTAAGATAGTACTATTACAGAGAGTGTTGCCAGAACTTACATGCATAATAAAGTCTATATCCAGATTGCACACCAACCAATTATTTCTCACGTCTCATTTCTGCCTACAGTTCTACCGCTATAAGACGTTCACAGTATTCCAGTTCTATTTTACAATCTTCTCAAAACAAGGTATCTTACCTACTTGTACAATATATAAATACTCTTTTCTCTATCCTCCAGCTTCTATATTTCTTCCGCCAGATAAGTGTGACTTATAGTATGCACCAGTACTCCCTTTTCGTTGAGCAGAGTTCTCCCAATCGTATGGATACTAATGAAGATCCTTTTGAGCGGCAAGGATTCGCAGGAAATTGAGAGTTGTCCTCCTCTATTCGGCCGCTAGCAGCTGAAAGAGATGAGGGTTGAGAGAATAATCGTGGGTATTTGATCTATATTATTTGAATAAAACTTTCATATGGCTTCCTATTTCAAGTTATTTTCATTTTCATCACCTAATCTCATATTCTTTTTAATTTTAATATAACTGTAACTGTAGCTAAAACTATAACTAACAAACTAAGGAACTTGTATACCACTAGGCTACATGTAATAGTTCTTGCCCATAACCATCAATGTTACACCAAGGGTATACTAATTAGTATATAAATTCCTTGTGCTGCACTGAAATTTTCTGAAGTGTTTCGAGTACAGCACAAATATGATAATGATGAATGCACAACTCTTCCGACAGCCCATTCGAAGCGGTATGCCACGTAGGGAGGAGGACAACTCCAATGAAACGTTTACAGTACGGTCGAGGGTGGGCTTCGAAGAAGTTGACAAAACGTTCATTAGTTAGTTTGCCCCATAGAGCTAGAGATGCAGTGCTACTCGCTCATGATAGAATGAGCCAATAGCGTTGCGTCTCTAGTTCTGTGAGTTTGCCGGAAAAAGGAGGGTCTTTTTGACATTGACCTACATAGCTTGCCACCTATTTTGAGCGTTTTTGTAATCGTAAAAAAGGCCGTCTCATCTGCCCGCTGATCTCATTGGTTACTCCTGATCATTGATCCAGTGTCGCGTTTGGTGTTGTCTACGAGGTTCAAGTTTACGCCACCTCCCTCGTTGGCGGTATCTGTCATGAGTTCATTCTAGCTGTAGTACGTGACACTCCTTTTATTTACCCCCATGGATTTCGTGTACGGTGTGTACAGTTTCATTCATGATGATGTGCCATCGTATTATGACATGCTAGGTAGGGTTAAATGGGGCCTCCAGTATTGCCATAGCCACTGCAATGAGAGTGCGTCGTATTCGCCAGCTGATTTTTTTACTGCTCTTCAAAAGTATACTGAATTTGATCTGCAGTATGATACATCTTGTATCATCGTCTTCGCCGTCATGTGGACATTTCTTCGATTTATTCTTTCTCACTTGCTGTTCAAGGTGAGTTATTCCTATCAATTTTGAGTGCGAGTCAGATTTTCAGTTGTCTACTTCATATGTATGTACCACAGACGACACGACATGGACTTTCGACCCTTATGCGCTTATTATGATACGATGCTGTCTAAAGATTGCTCTCATGTAGCGAATAACTGAATGCATTTGTCTACCAAAATGGGGCCTACACTTACCTTGTAACAACATGCTGATCGGTTTTAAACTGTTGTGACCGAGATCTTCGGGTCTACAGTCTTTGAACAATGAATCGATCGTAGCATCTCTTACTACTGGACGACTGGCTTTAATTCAATACTCATTTCTTTTTCAGCCTATTGCAAGATGGTTCAGGTTGATGCCGGTGAATGCGGAAAAGTTTCCAGAAAGTATCTGGAAGTTTCTTGTGTACACATCAACCTGGTCATCAACATGCTATGTGATATTTGGTTTACCCAATTATCGACACGTGTTCTTCGACCCTGACTCAATATGGGATGGTAGGTGAAGCTTAGTAAATGGCCTTACTAATACCTATCCACCTGATTGTGCATAGATGTGTCAGAAGTTGAATTTACGCTGGTACCATGCGATAGAATTTTGAATGTTCACATCTCCCTTGGCCAAGTGTTTCTCCATCTGATGGCCAACTTGCTAGCTTAAAAAGTCAAAATGAGGGAATAAATGAGACGATAACAGAGGTACAGAATAATGCATATTGCTGCACCTCAATGTACGCCTATTCACTAAATTGTTATTAACGCATTGTTTGAGCACAATTCATCAATAACCACTTTTTCCATAACGGTTGTAGTGACATATAGACTGGACACCACTCCTGTAATTAGCACTACCTACACTGTGTGTTATGTTACAAGCACATGCATTCTCCTTACAGACTATCTCCCTGGTATGAGGGTCGAGCCACTAGTCTACTATCTGTATATGCTGCAGCTGTCCTTCTATGTACATTCTATACTTGCCTCCTTCACAATGGACGTCTGGAGAAAAGACAGCGTTATCATGGTTTTTCATCATTTCCTCACTATATCACTCATTGGCTTCTCCTATGCTGCCAGGTATTGTGAGATTTAGTATCACCCATTTCCTTACTGCATCATAGAGAGGCTGTGTAATCACAACTCTACTTCCACTCAGGTACCATAAGATCGGCCTCCTCGTCTTATTCTGCCATGACATCACGGACATCATTCTAGAGTTCACCAAATGCAACGTCTACTTCAAGACAAGAGGTGGCAATTTCTATCGTACGAACGAAGTTCTCTCAAACGTAGGATTTCTTCTGTTTGCGCTGGCCTGGTAGGATAGACAGTATAATCCCTTCTGTACTGCGACCAAAGGTCTGATCTTACAGCTGTTGGTGTATTCATTGTAGGATGCTGTTTCGTTTGTACTGGCTCCCACTGAAAGTATTGCATAGTACAGGCTTTGGCTCAATGAAGTCCTATGGTGATAAGCATATCCTACCATTTTATATGTTCTTCAATTTCATGCTGTGGACTCTTCAACTGCTCAACATCTATTGGTTCCTGGTGAGCACACTAAAGCTGTGATATCTACTACTCAGCATCCCTCTTATCACCGATCCATTACGTACTATCACATCGTCTGTCCTCACCTCTCACCTTCTCATGTATCCCATCCCTTCTTCCTCCCTTCCCATCCCCATTCATTCTCTCTCCTCCCTCTGTCTCTCACCTAACTTGTTTTCTTTGTTTTTAGTTCATTATATATTTCATCATCAAAGTAGCAACAGGGCAAATAGATGAAGTCGATGATATCAGAGAAGATGACGTTGGAAACACTTACCAGTAAGTACATTCCATGATGGGAACATTGCATGACACTGTCTGTTGAGTGTCTGTTGAGTGACCAGTCTCACTATCCATATTAGTCAGTGTCATTATTTATAGTATGTGAAAGCATGCTTGTATTTGTATCACAGCACCATTTTGACAACTATCAGCTTTGTATGTAGCATGCAGCAGGAGGCATTCTGTAGTTTTATAACAGGACTGTGATTAGCATTTTCAGACTTTTGCCAACCAGTCGCTGGGGTTTGTCAGGACAGGCCAGCGGATTGCCGGCCATAAGTGCTGAGAAAATGCTTCTCAATTAAAGCCTGTCAGCTGCTTTTCTTCAAAAACAAGTTTATTCCGTGAAATTTATTTCCATTGTGAAAGAAGTTAACACATATGTAAGTAAGTATTTAGGGTTATGAATGACACAGCAATACACAATAGTAAGCAATCAGAGTGAGGTAAAAGGATGAGATGTTAGCAACTACAAGCTAGGGATGAGAGGGAATATGTGGAGTAGATTTCCACTGTGGCAGTTATGAAACCAATCAACCAGTTTTACAGTCTAAAAACAACTATTTTCTCATGAGCAGGTATCTCGACCTGAGTTCACAAAGTAGGCTAGTAGATCGGACACTCTGCACAGCAAGGTAGCTGACGCAAGGCCATTGCCACAGCTCAAGGGAGGCTAGGCCTGGCTCTTATCAGGGTCTAAGATTTGGTCTCAGTCGGCAAAACGCAGCGGTGACATTCAAGTCTGAACACAGGTTGATCCTGCATATAATCAGAGATCATCAATGACCCGATGTGGCAATTCCTATCTAGCCCAGTGCAACATGCTGTTCCGTGGTTTGAAGCAGTTGAGGACTCCTGCTTGCCAAAGTTGTCTAAGTGTCGTGAAATGCCATTCAGGCCAATAGAGGGATTGACTAACACATGCTGTTACAAATCTCAAGGTTCCAACTCCTGTGGCAAGCTGATACCTGAGATTTCTAAAGCTTCTACACCAGAGCCTAGGCTTTCTCATGATACAAGACTTAAGTCGCGTTCAAGTGATTCTCTAGCTTACAAATAGGGATACAATGTAGGCATAGGAAACCTGTTCAGAACACGCAATATGTTCATACATAATACATAGTATAGGATATAATTTGATAGAAAATCATAGCATAACATGAGTGTATCCAGTATTCTGCGACTTTTCATAGCCAATTGTAGTGCACCGACCTGCCATACTGGGTTGTGATAAACTAGTACCTCACTCCTATATGCAGGGGCGTATATTATAAGAATTTGAGTCTAACTTTCAGCGATTTAAGTTAGAAAGCCTTGTGTACTCCTCTTCGGCTCTGGGATTTGATAGCTTTTGTTCTGGTTTGTTTGGCATCGCTATTCATTCATTGTTATTGGTACTTGGTAGCATTGAGCTGGGGTTTCAGAGATGCTTTTTTGTACAGCTTTTTATTTAAAGCCTCAAACTGTCTAACTCTGGAGCAGTCTCAACTGTTCAACATATGAATATACACCCCTGCCTATATGGCAGCATTTTCTCATGATAACAGCATTGAAGATCATCAACAATATTTCATGTGTGTATCAGTCACAAATAGCAAGCTTGGTTGATCACTGTAGGCCCTACACAGCTGCTAAGCCTCATGACAATACCGCTGTAATTCCACTCAAGTAGAGGTCTATGTGATGAGTTTTCCACCTTGAAAAACATATCACATGAGGCCAAAAATGATAAGCTTTCCAATGAACTCGGTTTTGTCCATGACAGATAGATAGAGCACTAGGTTCAAAGCATTTTAGTTCACCATTTTGTCGTATAAGTTATCATCGGCCCAGGCAGCCGACAGCGCTGGGAGTCCTCGTCTGAGCTGGGTAATTACGGTGTTGCCACGGAATGGGCATGTTGCCACATATGGTTGTTGATGATATCTGATATAATGACTAATAAGTAGATGACCAGTGCTACACCGAGACGAGAAAGCAATTATTGACCTTTTCTGGCCGAAACCGCTCTTCTGTGGTTATTTATGTCACAATAGTAGAACTCTCCAGTAAACATCTCAACTAGTGAATAGCCATTGAGTGTCAGCTGACCTGAGCTCAGCTAGCTGAGTCTCTCCTATAGCGCTGTCCAACGGCGGCACTTCTGTGGGAGGTCATGAGATGCGAGGATGACAGCTTACAGCCAGAGATCCTGGTCACGTTGTCAAGGACAACCTCATGCTGCTATACCACCACTACACTGTTTACCATTAGCAGCATCCTCACCCCAATATAATCTGAGAAGAGGTTAGAAAGAGGCCTCAAGTAATTACATTCAAGTTTATTTCATCTTTGCTGTTTATATTTTGAGCTTGTGTCAAGACTACATGACAGATTTTGAGAACGGATTTCAGAAACTACTGACCTATTGATCGGTGAAATTGTACAGCTGATGATCAAACTGTCTTGCGTGCGTCCTCTTCAGTCTACCCAGGTCTCGATCCCTGGTTTAGATGACGCAAAATTTTACCAATTTCTATCTATCTGTTGGTCCCCTCGTGGTGAGGACAACTCCACATTCTGAGCAGTCTCCCAGAATAGCTGGGAATCGGTCTATTCCTCCATTTCAAAGGTAAAAATTAGACCAGCTGTTTAAGAATCTGAATATGTGTTGCAGTTTCTAAATAGCTCAGATAAAATCTGCCCAGAGAAAATTCGCTCAAAGATCCGAACGGCTGTAAAAATCCAACTGATGCAGCTAAAATCCAAACGGTCGAGGTCCCTGCGTAATTCTTCTTTATGTAGATAGTCGAAGTAGGTAGTCTGAGAACTAACACCTAAATATGTTCGTTATACCACTTGTAGTACTCAACATCTGTTTATCACAGACAGGCTGGTAGCTCATCTCTGCACCTTTGTCATGATGAATTACTCGTGCCATATTTCGTTGCTGATGGGAAATTCAGATTATCCAATAAGAGTAAGATGCTGAAAGCATTGAGATGTGATCGTTATGTGTCACATTTATCAGAGGTCATGGACATAGATGATATCTACGTATATTTTAAACCCCTGTTCAGCAGTTATCCTCTCGTGTAGAATAGTATTTTTTTCAGTATATCTTTACCTTTGAGATTGAAGAAAGCCAGGATATTATGTAGTACCTGATTATATTTTGTCAAGCCTAGATCGTTGGGTTCTTGGCGATGTTTTGAGCATTCCAAGATGCTGAAATGAAAGCAACTAGATGTATATAAGTTGAGAGCCATACTCCATGATATGGCTTGGCTATAGGCTGGTGCAATGATTATAGTGGCCTGTAACTGGAGGACACTTGGTTGGTTGTGGTGATGTCAGCTCAATCTGCAATCTAGCAGGCAGGTTCTAGTCTAGGCTTGTAGTCTACTGTTGAACGTATCAATGTCAATTTGTGATACACCACATAGATCTGTTGATAAGATGCGTGTACAAAATAATGTCAACATCAGTATCTAGAAAATGGGAGATAAGTTGTTGCCTAATGTCACCTTTGACTTCTGACTAGCAGTGATAGCTGCCAGGACACTAGGTCATAACACAGGTCGCTGCCATTCTAACAGTCAGTAGAGTAGTCTGGAACCAAAGTGCCAATGCAGCTGTAGATACAATTACATGTATACCAATGCAGCTGTAGATACACATACATGTATACCAGTTACCTGTTCATCATATGTTTTGTTTCAACTATCACAGGATCAGTGCGTAGACACTGATCCTGAAACAATAGACTAGTGCTGCGTGTAAATCTACTTTGCATTTTTAAAATTATGAATGTTGAGAAGGGTTTGTCTAGTTTTGCAGAGGCTATTATCTCGTCATAGAAACTCGGCGAGATGTAATACTACAGCATAATATGTTTGGGATAAAATTCAGTCAGCACAGCCATCTCAGTGACTGGTGAAACAAATCCTTTTATTCTACCCTCTTTCATACATATCACAGGCCGCATTGGCATGTCCAGCCATTTTTATTTTCCTTTTAGACACACTAATGGCAAGCGTGGAACATCGAACAAGAAGAAGAATTAACCTTATTGTCCAAAGAAGAATCCCATAGCATTCCTTAGGTTGATGGAGTTGGACTGGATAGGGCTTGAATTCTAGTACATGAAAGATCTAATCAGTCCGTAACAATAACTAAATGTATCTAGTGGCTGGGCACCTATTTCAGTTTCAGTGTTCATTATTTGTTGTAATGCCACACATCGATGTACAAGGTAGAAGCGATTAGGCAATGGTGTCATCACAATTCACTCTTTAACTTTTTTTATAAAGTCGGCTAATATCTGCACAAGATTTTATTTGAATGAAATTATATATAGACATCGTTGATTCACTTGTAATGATTCCCTACATGTTAATACACATGCGTAACCAGTCTCACTATCTGTCTGCTGAATTAGCATCCACATCCATTAGAAAGCGTCGCGTGTACACAAGAGCATGCGGTGGAATCAAATGACAGGCCTAGTGGACAGGTCAGCTCTATGCTGCCGACCTGGTATCTCATACATGTAGAGTTTGGTATCGCTGACCGCTGTCTGCCGTCTCCACGGCTACACAGCTCACACACTCTGTCCTGTAACAGTAGGCACTGTTGTGTTAGACTTATTTCTGTTTGTGATAAGTGTGTTTGGTCAGCAACATACCTGGCAGTGTGTACCCTGGTATCCTGATGGGCATTTACACTGGTATCCAGCACTTACTCCTGAACACACGCCTCCATTCAGACACGGGGCTGAGGCACAGAGGTCCTGCTCACAGTTCTTGCCAGTGAATCCTGTACCAAATAGCAGTCGATTTCATCCCTGGTGAAGTATTACCTGGTTGGTTATCAGTTATTATCCGGATAGATGAGTCCTCACTTACCTGGTTGGCATTTGCATGAGTAACCTCCCACCTGTCTGATACAGGTGCTGTTGTGAAGACACAAGCTGGGTTGGCAGATGTCATACCCACAAACGGGCCCAGAAAAGCCAGGAGAACAAGTACACTTCACTCCACCTTCAGAATCTACTGAGCATGCTCCGCCGTTCGAGCACGGTTGATTGTCACATATGTGGCTCTCACAGTTGTCACCAAAGTACCTTAAGAAATTGCAGCATGCTGTAGAAAATATTGAGCCAATAGAATCTACAATAGAGTGATGCCAACAACTCACCCTGGCAAGCAGCTGCAGGTGTAGTTGGCCACACGGTCTGCACAAGTACCATTGTTCATGCAGGGATCACTAGAGCAATCATCAGTATCATACTGACACAGAGCGCCCTCATAGCCTTCATCACAGTCACAGCTGAATCCCCCTAGCTCTTGTCTAATATCACCAATAAACTTGTGAGAATTCACCCAACAAGCAGCAGCCATGGAACTGTCACGTTCTTACTTACACACATGTACCATTCTTGCATGGTGAGAAGGCACACTCGTCCACCTCACAGCGATCACCAGTGTATCCTTTCAAACATCGGCATTTGTATCCTTGATCACTCATCTCTTGTGAGCATGTGCCTCCATTGTGGCAAGGCAGTAAATCACAGTATGTTTCTTCACAGGTGCTGCCTCTCCATCCAGGTAGACAAGTGCAGTTGAAACTATCAGTGCCATCAGTGCACTTTCCACCATTCTGACACGGCGTTGAGGAGCAATCATCTATGTCAGTCTCACACCGATTTCCAGTAAAGCCTACGAATGAATCATCGATGAATTGCAGTAGATATGAGCTAAATATTGCCAAGAAATGTTTGTTAACCCTGTGTCATACCTGGCTTACAGAGGCAGCTATAGTTTCCATTGCTATCAGGTTTGCAGTCACCGTTGTTCGTACAAATACCCGGTGGGCAGACTTCTGAGTCACAGAACTCTCCCTTGTAGCCGAGATTGCAGTCGCATGTGTAATTGACTGGCCCGTGCCTACACTGTCCATTAACACAGGACGAGTTGGTGCACTGGTCCACCTCACAATCATCACCAGAAAATCCAAGAGGACAATCACATGAATATCTGTCAAACCATACATACTTAATCAGGGCCTTTTCACTAGCACCAGCTATTGAGATAGAAACATTTTTCACTTACGTCTGATTGGCAAACCTTGAACAAGAGCCTCCATTTTTGCATGGGTTTGGTCCACATGGATCCATTTCGCATTGATCACCATGGAAACCATCAATACAGTCACATTTGTAACCTAAGTTGTTTGAAGCATCAGCCTTGCAAGTGCCGTTGTTTAAGCAGGGGTTGGAGTCACAGATCTTTGTCTGGCAGTAGAATCCCACGAATCTAGTTATAAGATATACACAATCAGCACCAGCACATGATTGAAGAGTACAGATATGATATACTGAGTAGTAGAGACTGGTACCCGGGTTTACAGATACACGCCATTGTTGTAGCACTAAACCGCACGCAGCTTGCACCATTCTGGCACTGATAGTATTGCTTGCAAACATCGATTTCACAGTGAGCTCCACTAAATCCAGTCGCGCACGAACAAGCGTGGCCTCCTGTGGGAAGTGCTTTGCATTCACCACCGTTAGCGCATCCCTTACACATGTCCTTCTGTAACATCAAGCAACATGAAATATATACTAGAATGATTGGTGCTTTCAGAATCTTGGCAGATGAAGAGTTAGTCATCCTTATATAATGTAAGTCAAACTGTCATATAAAGCTATTAATAGAGATAGTATTTTACATACCTCACAGCTGTCTCCTCCAAAGCCTTCTGCACAGATGCATTGGCGACCTCCATTCCTGGGAACACATTGGCCTTTATTAACACAGGGATTTTCTTTACATGAATCCTTCTCACATCTGCTGCCAGCAAACCCTGGCTCACAAGTGCAGTTGAAACCAAGGTGGCCAAAGGCAGAGCAGTTGCCATGGTGCGAACACGAGTCGATTTTACAGATATCCTCGTCACAGAGCCGACCCGTGTGACTGGGATCGCAGACACAAGCAGCAATGTGGCTGCCATTAGTCTGTTGAACCTGACACACACCATTCACACAGCCATAGTTTTTACACGGGTCAATCTCACAGTTCTGCCCATGGTATCCTGGGACACAGCTGCACACCGGTAGGCCAGTACTGGATATACTACAGGAGCCGTTGTTACAGTCGAAACTGTCACAGGCTGACACCTGACATCTCTCACCAGCGTAACCAGGTTTGCATTGACAGTTGTAGCCTGTATTACTGTTCACAGCCTCGATGCACACACCACTGTTTTGACATCGGTTGGTGCTGCAAGGACTGACTTGACACAGCTCACCCGACCAACCCGCAGGGCAGTGTGAGCAGGTGAAACCCTTGCTATCTAGGCTGGGTTGGCACAGGCCACCTAAGGTGAGGAAATATCTATGTAGCTAGGGTCAACAGAAACATAGAAATGTAGCAGTAGACAACTTACCTTTGCACTTGTCATATTTGGTGTCACAGAGCTGGTCCTCACAAGTTTCCCCAAAGAAACCACTGCCAGCTTCACAGTTGCACCTCTCACCTTGTACAGTTTTCACACATGTGCCATTATTCTTACAGAACTTGCCATTACAGGGCTCTCCTAACTTGTGCTCGCACCTATTAAACAATCAGACTGATCTCACTGGCTCCCGATTATGGCTGATTCCGATCTCTGCCGGGGACTCTCTGCCGGGCACTCTCTGCTGGGCACTCCCTGTCTACAGAATGTTTTGCAGATAAAGACATGTTTACCTTTCACCACTCGTGCCGAGTGGACATGAGCAGACCCTGAAGGCCATGCTATCCAGGCTGCAGCTGCCTCCGTTAAGGCAGTAGCTTGTGCTCGGGTCACACTGATCGCAGTACTTGCCGGTGATACCAGGGAAGCAGGAGCATATGTACTCTCCGTAATACGGAGCTTGTATCTCACAGCTTCCAGCGAAACACATGTTATATGAGCACTGATGTCTCTCACATCGCTCACCGTAATAACCTGCATCAATGGACATGACAATCACAGCCTCCTCTCACAGCCTCCTCTCACAGATACTAGCAGCACCTCTGAATCTCGCTACTCACCTGCCTTGCAGGAACAAACTGCTTTTCCTCCAATCACTTGACAACCGGCAGCATTTGGACCACATGACTGGCCAGTAGAGCATATGTCCTTGACCTGGCACTTGTCACCACTGTATCCAGAATCACAAGAGCACTGTGCCACTCCATTAGC
>ERZ1740065.1502-NODE-1502-length-14026-cov-15.507337_pt1 | contig 14026 bp, 14 predicted proteins | sample MGYA00581738_ERZ1740065 | MGnify/ENA primary metagenome ERZ1740065 (study PRJEB43018, sample SAMN04849749) | marine metagenome | isolation source: floating plastic debris | place: Pacific Ocean | collected 2008-09-01 | study: EMG produced TPA metagenomics...
ACTCTCTCTCATATCTAAACACTTAAGTCCCTCCAATTTTCTTACGCACTGCCTTCCTATCTTATTACGCACTTCCTGTCAATAGACTTACGCACTTCCTGTCAATACACTTACTTACGCACTTCCTGTCAATACACTTACTTACGCACTTCCTGCCAATAAGTGGTAGTTTTAAACATATCGATCAGACCAGCAGGTAAATGAGATTGATAGTGTTGTAGTTGTAGGTAAGCATGTGCACAGTATCTATGTTTCAGTGGAGAGTGCAAGTGGTGATGGTGAAGAAAAGGGTTCTAAGACAAAAGCCCAATTGGACTATGGTGATAAGCCAGCCCATCATAAGATAAAGCAGCGGTTGAATAAGACTGTAGGTGACATCGCTGGAAAGTTTGGCTTAAAACTGAAGAAAGTGAGTAGCTTGGACTTCTGATTTCCTTATAGGTTAGATGAAGACTGTCACCAAAGTTCCATATTTTCAACTCCTTCAATGCAAATATTAGCTAAATAGACGCCTAATGGGCTCACAATTTGGACCAACAATCAGACACTCATATTATTCACATATTCTCCATCATTTTGAATACATACATCATCTGGTTTAGGATCTTTCAACTACTGCTGTAAACATATATTTTAGTGTAGTCAAACTATAGCGGTTTCCTCAAATCAGCAGTATTTCTACTAATAGCACCTGGAATTTTTAGCGATTTCTTTCCAGCTTGTATAAAACATAAAGAGCTATAAAAAATATAGCGTTTTCTAGGAGTTGCTATTATTGTGAGGTCGCTAAAATTTCTACGTTTACAGCATACTGCGATACAGCGATTAGTAGTTGAGGACATGTCCGCCTACCATAAACATAAAATACCTTTTTTAAAACAATTTATTAAGTGTTTACACACTAATTTTAGAAAAGAGTCAGTAATACGAAAGATGGTGAAGAAATGAAACCAACAAAAACGGCAAAGAATAAAAAGCCAAAGAAAAAAGATCTGGCTAACATAGAATATGGAGGCACTAGAGTGGCGGTCCCTTTGAAACGGACAATTATGGGTCGGGCGAGACCGCTACCCCAACTACCACCCGGTATCGGCATAGGTTCTACAAGCTAGACATTACAAGTTCTTGGTTGAGGGAAGTATTTTTCCACCAAGGCACAATATTTACGTTGCTAGATGTACATTGGATTTTTAGCTACCAGTTGTATATAAATGGATGCGTCATACAGTATCGAAACTTCTCCTACATTTACAGCTAGGCAGGCCTCTCTACCATCGCTCCGCCAAACCGTAGTCTCTTCAAGTTTTCCAAATGAACGGTCAGTTTCTAAAATGATACACACTTCAGTTAGATGGTGCAAGGTGTGAGTTAACTTCATCCCAAGTTGTGTGCTTAAATCTCTAATGACTCTCCACATTATCACGTCAGTGTCACCTGTCAGGATTCTACACATTCTCTAACATTTCTTCACCTGCGGAGATGAGACATTGCATAACAACGGACACTAGTACTGGTAGAATGTTGGAGCACAGTTCAGAGCATGGGGCTGAGAAGGACACGAGATCTGGACAGCACTCTACATGAAAGCTGAATAGTAAAACTTAAATTCCGAGAGTGATTGAACAGACTGCAAGGCCTTGGTTCAGTTCAATATGGAATTAAAACCAAAGGGTGTGTGTACGTGGAGCAGGAGTGAGATGAATTCGTTTTCTCACCCACAGCGTTGACTCATTACAGCTGCGGTCATGGATTAGATCTGCAGTCGAATGAGGCTGTGACTAATAGCTCAGTTTTCTACCTAAATTCTCACCACATAAACTCGAAGGTCATAAATAAACCATCTGGCAACCATACGCAGGTGGTTTTTAATCCTGCACAGGTTTGCAGCTAAATCACAACACATGCTTTTCCTGCAACCATTTCTAGCAGTAGTTGCAAGTCATATCAAATAGAACAGCTCGTTATAATATAGGATCTGTCCCACCTGGCTATTCCTGTCGATGGCTTCCATGACAGCAGTGATGCTGGTGAGAGGAATACAGGACGGTCGCCCATGAGCGCATTGGAACGGCAATCGGCAACCGCTCAACCTCCTGATCAGAGACACGCATTCATTGTATGTGACCATATCACCAAACTTGATAGCACCTTCAACAGAATAACGATGTCAAATATTTATGAAAACTAGGTGGAAAGCAGCGGAAACCATTTGGGACGATTGATTCAATCAAAATCGTGACAAGACAAGAGCATAGCCTGTACTCTAGGGTGACTGTACTATACTATACTAATGTGAAACAGTAGTAACATCCTTACATCGTCTTATATATTGTCTTACATACATTGTAAAGTACCACCATTTCCTCAAACAACTTTTGTTGTCGCTGACCAAATTTAAAAACTTCTGATTGTCAAAATTATTGTCAATATATGTCAGACAGGCCACAGAGATTTCTTGGTGAGCCAGGTGTCGTAGCCTCCAAATGAATAGGCTTATATCTAAATATATTTCTTATGAATGTCTCTGCCCTGAGATGATGCAATGATATCATAGTGTGAGTAACAGCGATCTACCTCGACAGGCCTGCATGTTCAGGATGTCTGTGGCTGCCTTCGGTCGGTGGGTTACAGGGCTATCCCTCATCTCTGTCACCACGCTGAACAGAAATTCCTGGGATTCCATAAAGTATGAGAATACAAAATTTTCTCCAATAAATTCAGAACTTGAAAAAGATTATATACGTAAAATAACACGTACTTTTAGAAGTGCATAGTCCTTTGCTGGTGAAGTGAGGTAGGAAAAAGGCACAGCATTAACCAGTGCTCCATTCTCAGAGAGGTCAAAGTTTACACCTGGAGAGCAGAGGTAAAATCAAGCAGTTCCAACACGGAACCTTGGTAACCCAGATAGGGCTTATATTTTACCAGTTTTCTTCAACATCTGATCCCGATCCACAGTTTGAAGGAAGCGCAGAAGGTCATCATCTAGCTTTACATTTACTGGATCGCGTAACTTGATGGGCGGACTCTTGCCACCTGTGATCTCTGCATACTGATCTTCCATCATCTCTAGCCTCACTCTCTCGTGGGCCGCGTGCTGGTCCACAGCAATCAGCAGCTCCTTGACTTAAATATTAGCATCGTCATCATGCTTCTCATAAACGATCACTGCTACACAGGTATTGGGTCAGCAATGAATGAAATACAAGAATGCAACAACAAATTACTTCACTTTGAATCTTAGACCGAGGCGTAAAGCAAAGTAGCAAAAACACGAGAGAGAAAATCTCAAGAGGAAGACCAGACGCAGACGACCATCTACTGCCCCACCGTCTGTACGTGTGTAAGTACAATGCACAACTTACACATCCACAAACTGCGCAAATTTATACATACGTACACATATAGCATCATATAGCATGTATACGTATGTAATAGATGTGATAGGAAATAATCCACTGCCATGCTATCTCAAGATAATGATACGGAAGTGCTAATGGCAGCTCACGCTTGCAGTCAGTGGCCCTGATAAGGATGACCTGGTTTCCCCACTGTCCAATCACTGAGCACGTCTTGAGGAGAGATTGAGTGAGAGCAGCTTCAAACTCCATTCGAATAGGTTGAGAGAGTTCCTACATCAACAGCGTCTGTTACATCACGGCGTACACGCAAATTGCAAGCAAGAATAGGAAGGTAAATTCTCTGTATCACCTTCTGGAAACGGATGAAGTTTGAGCTCTTTAATTGATTTCGAAGAAGGGAGAGGGTTGGAAGTGATTTTGGGGTGGTGTATTTGTTCTTGATCCGTTTGTAGGTCATACCGCTCTTGCTTGCAGGAGTCTTAAAAGTTGATTCTGTATCTGTAGACAGAAGGATCATTTTAGCAAAGATCTTCAGACTGGATTTAGAGCGCTAGTTAACTCTAGCAATGGTATACTCAGACTGGAATACTGTAGAAGTAGAAATTTTTGCGGTGTGACTTAAAATGCGTTTTTTGCGAGGCTGCATAGTCACAAAAATAAACTTTTGCAATCTTTCTCCTTTTAGTGACTCAAAGGGTTTAAAAAAAAATCGCAAATAATTTCCGTTCGCAGAATCGGAAAAATCGCAAAAATTTCTACTTATACAGTATTTAAGGAAAATGTTTATAGCAAAATATGATCATACAAAATCTTTTGCTTATTTATCGAAGATGGTAGTCATGAATTTTCACAAAAATCTTTCAAACAAATTTTTTTCAATTAGGTTTTCTGGCGTTTTTGCAAATATTTTCTGGCTCAACAATATTCCAGTAGACAGTATGCCATCTTTCATGTAACAGAGAGACCCTCAAATGGTTTGACATCGAAGGAAGTCCGATGATCAGGATGCCAATAAAGAGGTCACCTAGCATACACGGGAATATTCTCCTGCCACCTTACTCTGAGTAGCCTGAAAAGGTGCAGCATCTGGTACAGCATCTGGCTCAGTAACTTGTTTCTGTCCACACGCCCCTGGTGGAACATCTCGCTTGTCATCGATAGCTTCTGATTCATTGCAGATACGCCTCATTTCCTCACTGGTGAACGATGATATTAGACTATCGCAAGCCGTGACGTGGTCTCCCTTGCCGGAATGTAGACAGAAATGGCTTGATGATGCACTGATCTGAGATGTAGGCTCTACTTTGCCTGTCTGTCGATTATCCTCTGGATATGTAGGAGGAGACAACTCCTCAGTAAGGTTAGTACCGATATCGGGTACTTGGGATGATTTCTTAGTGTCCAATGGAGGGAATTGTGAAACTATTACTGGGGCCCTAGTCGACCCATCATCTTCATATGTAGAATTCTCAAGTTCTTTTAACGACATTGACTCGCTGGCAGATGTACGACAGCGGGTATCAAATTTACATAAGGAGTCTGAGGTATACTGAAGGTCAACGCTTCCAAATGATTCGTTTTCTAGAGAGTCTTTGATTTTGTGAGTTGGAACAGTGTTGCTGAGAGTTGGTGATATTGAAACATCTGATTGATAGCGGTTTGCTGAAGCTGGTTTGTGTGTGTTTGTGGTGAGACTTGAATGACTTGTTAGAAATGAACCACTGAGAACAGCGGACTCCTGCTCTGTAACAAACCAGCACTGAGAGAAAATATAGCACAATAGTTTTGATTCATTCGGGGAGGTAGTGATACACACTGCACTTACCTCACTTACTCCGATGAAATCGTCACCGGTCTGGTGTACATCTCGATTGTAGACACGGCTATGAAGCCTGGACATGGATGAGTAAAGTGTGGTTTGGAGTGGAGAATCTGAAACAAAATTAAACTGCTTGAAAAAAGCCTGCCAATGCAATTCGCAGATAAATTACAATAAGGAAACACCGGTGGGGATAAATATTCTCTCAACTATGCACTGTAGCTGTAAGTGGAAATTTTTGCACGAATTGTTTTTCCGATCATGCAATAAATATTGGCAATCTTAATTCAATCTATCTGACACCATCACATCGATAGTAAATGCACTTGATATTATTCGTGAATTAGCAACCGACAGCTCAATTGCAAAAACTCTAAAAGCACAAACAAAATTCCGTTGTAAAGTACCTTCATCCTCAGCTTGAATCAGATCGTCTTCATCAGTGTCAAAACCATAAGGAATCGGAGTGGAGGGTTTCATTCTGCAGAATTTCGTCTCTCCGCACGCACCGCCATGACATCCACTCCTCCTTCCAAGGTAGGTGGATATATTATTGGCTGAAATGGTAACAGTCCCTTGTAAGAGCAGCTTACTTACACTGGTATGACTTACAATGACTTACAATGACAGGACCAGCATACCGTGTCTGGAGGGTCTACAGTGAGCAGGTCTGCAGCCATGAGGCAGATTAGTTATATCTCTTAGACTTGTACCGGATGTCTTGACTGAGTAGTCTGCTTCGAACGCCTTCACCACATCCCTCCGTGACACACTCTTGGGACAGATGGGGGCCCAACCAGCTGTGGGAGATACATACGAGGCAACCGCAGCATCTGATTGGCCAAAGCTACCCCCTGCCGGCAATTCTTTACTGGTGTCTCTACGTAAATCAGTGTGACGACTACTTTCCTTCACATCAAACAAGTCGGTTGGGAAAGAGATGGAGAAGTGCTGAGCTTCTTTCTTCCTTAGTTTGAACGCAGGTTGTTCATCGAAGCGGTTGGTAGGTAATTGATATCTCTTGTGATGTCCAGTAGATTGGTGATGCGTCACAGGTTTGGTGTCCATCTTTGGAGTTTTCATCTCTCTGTGACTCAGCTGTGCATGCGAGTAGAGCCTGCTGTCAGAGTGGTGACCGCGGAGGTACACATCTAGACACTTCTTCCCAGAGTAAGCCGATCTGGTGAGCTCAGGCTGGCGATTCTCTACTTCCTTAACTTCCCGGTCGCAAGACGCTGAGCCACGATCGCACTGCAGATTTGATAGAGACAGAGAGCGCGAAATCCCATCGCTGTAGTGAGGTGAGCTCATTCGTCTTTGAATCTTCAGTTTACTTCCGAATATAGAAGTAGTAGACTTATTTCCTACAAGATACCGAATGCACCGACTGATCTACCAATCACGACTGATCTAGACACAAAACTGTATAAACTAACCGAAGTTGAAACTAGAGCCAAGTTTAGCAGCAGACGATCGCGTCTGATCAGTCATCAAGCTGCTATTTTGCAGATTGACTCTGATGTTCCTGCTCTTCAAGAAGCCATTGTCACTTGTGTTGGATTGATTAAGACTCAGCGATGAATGAGCAGCCTCGATATCACTGTCCTCTATCATCGGAACCTACAAAGTATGGATAGAGAACGGTGATTCACTGCTTTCGCTGCCGAATACCCGGCAGACTACAACGATCGAATACCTCGTCTGGAACGTGTGTTCTAAGCCAATATATCACATGATTGTTCTCAGTCTGTGGCTTCAACTCATTGCACTCGCATATTGGAGTTGCCTCATCCTGCACTCTAGAAGTACAAGACAATAAATACTACAACAGGAATAATCTCAAATGACTAATTACTATGGTAGAGATGGTAACACACCCTTCACAGTCGGAAGGGATGCTAAGATCCTTTCTACCCAGTAACTTCTTGTTCGACTCTTTCTCGTAGGGATTGTTTTTACTTTCACTTGGCTCTTCCTTTCGCTCTTTGCCTGGCGGCTGATCTACATTGATACTCGTCTCCAGCTTAGTTTCCAGACCCTAAATATGGACCAAAGGTTGGTCAACAAGGTTAAAGGTCAACAACATGATGGAAAAGTAAATTTTTACTAGTGCTGCATTTCTTCAAAATAATTAATCTCGATTAATCTTCCGATTAATATTTCTAATCTTGAATTAATTTTGCCACTGCAATCTAGTTTCTGAGCTATAGAATTCACAACAGTATCATTGCTACCAGCTGCAGCAGCTGACATTGACATCACTGTAACGTCTTTGGTGGGTCATTAGTGGTATTCAACTGCACTGGTGTTGAGTTTGCTTAGATAAATATGCTATCATACTTGTTCACAGATCTTTGCAGCATATTGTTCTTAGTTTTTCAGTGAGATTTACCCTCAAACTAGCCACAAGATTAATCTTGTGGCATGAAATTAATCTTCTGAACAATTAATCTTAGTTAATCTTAGAATAACTCGATTAAAATGCAGCACTAGTTTTTACACACACGCGTGTAACGGATATTTGTTGATACGTTTAGCATCACATACAACCATGCATCAATACCAATACATATAGTACAGAACATGACATTCAATGTCAACGCGATGATTCCCGACTGTACAGTATGGAAACCATTACTGTGTATAGCGTAGTAAGTCACTCCCATACCCGGTTTAGGTTGAACGTGATGAGGAACTTCTTTAGTATCTTGTAGATTGAGTCTAGCGCAGGCTGCCAACTGATGAACTGAAGACTTTTCCTGTCGGACCTGACAGTAAAAGCGTAGAGGTCCTTGGAACATGTGATGTCGATTGCATACATGTAGTGTTTGGGTTTCGTCATTGCTTTCCCGATATCTAAAATCATTGGTCATTGTATACCGCTTCGAACAGTGATAAAAAACGGAGTCAATTCTCTAGTACATGAAATACACATGGTCCCTACCACATCTATCTCTCTCACTTTCGCTGGGAAGGTTGATGAGTGAGGATTTGAGCAGGGAGTCAACGGTCTGGTGGATACGACTGTTCATGACTATCCGGCCATTCAACGTAACAAGTCGTATCTTTCGACCGACGAACGCGATGGTACTGATTACTCCAGAGAGCTTCATCTGGCCATGGCTTCCTCTTAGAGAGCGCAAACTCGTACAATGCTTCTTACCAAAGACTTCCGACAAAGCATCTACAGAAAGATAAGTGATAAAGTATTGTGATAGTGATAGAATATTGTGAAGCTTGGGAAGGCTACATTACAATTCTTGAATGGAGGACAGAAGGAATGAGAGGAGTTCAATGGCCATCCAACTGCTATACCAGCATCAGCAAGCACCCATGTAGTCCAGATAAAATAACATTCATTTTGGGCAAATTAAACTGTTTGATGGATAATGTAAAAGTAAAAGATCATTTTTATGGAAAATGTGATTTAGTCGTAAAATATTTTAAAACATTTATTTGTAACCTTACAATTTTTGCGTTCTTGGTTCAGCCTTAGCTATATAAAAAGACATTGAAAATAAATGCGAATTGAATATACTTGCAAATGGCTCAATCGCAAAAATTTTCAATTCGCAAAATAGTTTCGTTTTACAGTAGGCTGAACCATGGAGTGCAGGTGTTGATAACTGTATTGCATAGTGTCCACTGTATGGGCAAGGTACTGGGCTAGAATGGATGGATGCTGGCGTATCTAGACCTGCCATCATGGTGAGAACTTTAAACCCACCAGAGATAGACTTGCAGTGTGAAGTGTTTAGCAGCACTTTGTTCCTCTGCTCATCTCTGAGTGACAGGGACACTTTGCCCGACAAGGCGACACAAAATGCCTGCACCATATGAGTGACATCAGTAATGACCTGGGCAGCGTTCAACCGCTTGCATCTAATTGGCTGCTTGTGGAACAGGCCATTGATCGTGATAGTGGTTCCACAGCATGGTCGGTTCTCATCCACCACTGACAATTTACCTTAAATCACGAGTTACAGAATGTGAAACAGAATGTATAGATATGGATTTGTACAGATTTGGTAAGATTTACTACCAAGGCCACCGTGGAACGTTTTTCGATAGGTAACATGCTGATCATCTTGGGAACGAGACTCAATCTCCACAGAGGAGCTTAGCTGAATTATGCTAGCTATGACTTCACCCCGATGTCCATATTTGACTTGTTCTCCTTCCTGAGATGTTGAGAGAGTACGGACCTTGCTGGTTGAGTGCCTATCAAACGCGATGGTTATCTGTGATGACATAAGTAGACGGAAAGTACAGGCCTGACATGCAGCCAGCATGAGGAGGATTATCAATGTAGTATCGACAACGATAGCAAGAACAGCAAAACCAAACGGTGCAAATCATGCAACTGAATTCGCAAAAAGCTAACGTGCAACATAAATAATACCTTTCCCCGATTTTCAACATTGAGTTTTTGTTAATTCCTGTGCCATTGTCAACAACTTGTATATTGTACTTTGATGCATCCAAACGAATACTGATACATTTTGGTTGTGAGTCTAATGAGTTCAGAACTAGTTCTTCAATGCACTGTACAACAGAAGTAATTGTGACTTCTGATTTTATATGTGATTGACATCGATCATCTAACTTCTTCTGACGAGGATGATGAGGTCTGCCTTCTTTACTCACTTTTCTCCACTGAAATCACCTCAAATATATTAATCACCACCAATTACGCACCACCCATAAAGTATTTGGGGTGCACGAAAGCTCTTTTACACCACATAGACTAATGACATTCGGATGGAAAGATGAAGAGCTTCAGCAGTAGGGATGGTGCACTTGGCCAATCAACGAAATTGACAAGAGTTTCGTCAAATCTCATCATTCAATTTTAAAGCATGTATGAAGATTCACTAGTTCCATACTCACCATAATATTCATATTCGATATTTGGATAGTTACCCTAACTGCGATAAATTACCTCTTACTGCACATAACGCCATTCATGAAATCCTCAAGAAGAGCGATCATGTTTTAAACTCTCGCGCTACGACAAGAACTGTATTAATTCCCATAGGAATTTTCCACCATAAGTCCAAAAATACCATTTTATCAATTTCCACAACTTTTAATTTATATCATCATATCTATTAAATTTCTGATTTCTGCACTAAGGTACGAATCTGCTCAATTTTGTCCAATTTTGTACCTAAATTGATCAAAAGCGCGTGTGAAGAAACCTCATCACTTATTTCCGGTTTACATAGTAATAATGCCGGGTAGTGTTCACGTGAAAATGACCACATGTCAAATCAAGGAGTGGGCGGGGTTAAGATTGGAAACCTCAGGTCAACGGTTTTCCATTTATTACTGTCTGTCCTGAATGTGGATGAGTGGCAGTTGTGTAAGCAAAGTGCTCCGACCATCTTGCTCTTGCTCGTCATATATTGCCAATTGATTACCTGTTATCTTATTTGCTGCTACCCACCTGTGTTGATATGAATTGGCTAGCTCTCTCACTCCTAACTTCCTGCTTTACCAATCTGGCATGTGGTCTCTTGCCATTCACGGTTCAACCACCCATAATCGAGTGTAACAACGCAGCATCTGCTGAAAGTCTAGTGTCAGAGTCGGACTTGGCATTAATCTACTTCGTTGGAAGTGGTAAGTAGCTTCAAATCGATACACGGATTTCAAATCTCCTGTATTTTCATTCACCTATGTCTTCTCTTTAGATACAACGGACCTAAACAGGGCCAATGATTTCTTGGCTGGTGCTGCCGATGCAAGTAATCTGTTGAATACTTACAAGATAACCATAGGTGTTGTAAGTAGCTTGTGTGCCACCTGGACTTGACTCATAACTGCTGTTACAGCCATGCTGGGTTGGCCTGATATTTTTGGAATCATGTTGCACCTTCCATCTTAATTTTGTGTAATGATAAGTCAGATTGTCAACATAGATAGAATTTTGATTTTGTGTTACAGTTTGACTGTGACAATATGAAAGATTATCGATATTGCACTATGGAGAGAGAACCGGGTAGCATTTCCGCGTTCTTGTAAGTTGACTTATCTGCACCTATGAAATTTGTCTGTGTAAGCACCAATGATGTCAAAAGATTGCAGATCACCAGAGGTTGAAAATTTAATTTTCTTCCAGGAAAGATCACTATCTGACGGAGCTGCCAATGTCGTCACTCTTCGATGAGTCGTCCATCGTGTCTAATGCACTACAGTACGTATTTGTTTTACTATAAAGGCTGGTCCACACTAGACGTATTTTCACGATATTTACGTGACTAATTCCTTTCTATTTTTAGCTTGCGAGCGTCAACGTTGACCATCGCCGGCTCTTTTCAGCATGCTTGAATTTGTAAGCGGCACTTCAGTGAAGCGCTGTTTGATTGGCTATCTAGTTCCCTGGAAATACAGCAATCTTAATTAGCATTAAAACCAAGAAAAATCCAAGAAAGTTCAAAGAAAATTCTAAGAAAATTGCTGATTGGCTCTCCAGATTTTTACAGCCAGTTCGTTTACGCGAGTAACGTCTAGTGTGGACACTGCTGGCACATACAGCAAATTGTCGCCACAACTGACGCTTGAAAATATATCTAGTGTGGACCAGCCTTAGAAGTAACACGTCCTTCTACCTCCCTCCATCCTGCTCTCCCTCCCCACCCGCTCCCTCCCACTCTTCTTCTCCCTCCCGCTCTCCCCTCCCTCTATCCTCCTCTCTCCTCCTGACCTACTCATTATCTACTCCTTGTCTAAATGCAGAATCCTTTCACTTGACTTGCATTGGCTTCTTGATTTTCAGACTGCTGCTGATACACGAAGTCCCTCTGCTGCAGAGTCCAACTCAGGTGAGAACTCAGATGGCCCGAAGCATCAAGTACAAGCAGAAAACCGTCATCATGCAGTGTGATGCTCTCGGGACTCCAGGTATCGAAAAATTTTGTCTAGTCTCGAGGCCTGATGTTAGAGGAGAGGGAGGGATAGTGGGATAGAGATCAATCATACCTGCAGCCACATAAATCATAGCAGAGGCCTAGTGAAGAAATTCAAATTTGTTGCGGCTTGTGGATAAAATGGCGTATGAAGTCATTGATGCGTGAACATCAATGTTTTTGTCTCAGTTAGCACAGAAGATGGGTGAGCTGTAAGGAGTGAATGATGACCTAGTTAAAATCTTATCTCATGAGCTGTAATTAAGTGAGGATGATGATACCTCACGGACGTATGAGTACTGTAGACTGGAAAATGATTGCGATTAAAAATAATTGCAATTTTGACTGGACTTCACAAATTGTAAATTATTTGCGCTGTAAAATAAATGCGAATTTTAGTAACTCACTGACTGAAAGAGAAAATATCGCGAAAGCATTTTTTGCGATTATAGCAAATCACAATTAACGCATTTGTTTTTTCTCGCAATCATTTTCCAGTTTACAGTAGTCATCATAACTCTACCATACTAAACTAGCTTCGAACTAGCTCGTTCCATTATCTTATGCTTGAAAACGCAATAACACAACTTCTTATTCGCGTGATTACTAGATACATAGATATTTCAGCCATAGCTGTCAACCTGTGAGGCTGGAAATACTGTAGATTCTGTTGTTCTGAACTTTGAGAAGTCATAGCTCAAAACCCCTACCCACTACAGCTAGGATTCTGTCATATTTGAGCTCAGCTCAGCAAGATCTAACTGGTGAGCCACAGGAGAATATTAGAAAACCAATAATAGCAATTTCGACCCGAAATTCTGGCACCTAAAATATGGGGAGTCTCCCAGGAAATACAGGAGACTTGACAGGTATGATTTCAGCAGACAAAATATTATATCATTTAGCTGAACCCATCAGGAATTCGATAATAGCCAAGGTTCTCTCCAGCATAGGCACTTGGGCGCTCCGCCCATTTCTCAAATCAATCCACCCAATCAGCTCGTTTGGTTGTAGTAACTTTTTGCCTAGTTTCTCTGCCTATGCGTCTGTATTTAGTATCCTGTGGTCTTTAGGCACTCCCTACATGTGTGAACGTTGCTCAGATGCTATGCTATTAATAGTTCAGTGACGTTACGCATCAGCCACTCAGCTGCACTGCACTAAGCACTAATGCACTAAGCAACTGCACTAAAGGCCGGAGCACACGAAATCAGGCGAAATATGCGCGGTGATCACTCATAGGGGTCAAAAGGTCAAAACTGCACCTACGCTAGGTATCTAGCACTGCTAGATATTTTCGCGTGGTGCTGATTGGCCAAAAGCTCCGGCTGGAGTGAGTACTGCCGTGTGGCAATGAACACTCGCTCATTTGTACACTCGCTCACTCGTACACTCGCCCTACTCGCGCCACACGGGAGCGAGTGCATGAATATTAGAGTGCATGAATATATCCGATGGACAGGCCATGTTGTGTTTCCCAGTTTCCCCAGCACGATCCTAGCCAATCAAATCTGAGCGAGTAGCGAATTAGCTGTGCATACCGAGCGAGTACGAATCCGCTAAATTTGGGCTTTTACTCGCCGCATCCAAGCGGGTCAGCGGTCTACTCGCTCCTGTGCTAGTAGCGGCGTAGGATTTCCAATACGTCAAGACAACAAGAAAACCACGATATGGACTGCTTTTCATGAAGACTGCATCTTGGTCTGATTAGGTGAAGTACTCTGAATATCAAGAATCAAGAAACAATCAATTGTGCAGTTGCATTCTTGCTATTTTGTCTTCGGTTGGTGTCTATTTTCATTTCTGAATGAATCAATGCGCACATCATTTATTTAATTTGTGATTCTATGGTACACAAGCTTCATGCACTACTAGTACGCTGTCAGATCCAGAGTAGCAGTAAACTGCCATCATGATTCCATCCCATCTCTCAA
>ERZ1740065.1504-NODE-1504-length-14022-cov-11.725209_pt1 | contig 14022 bp, 12 predicted proteins | sample MGYA00581738_ERZ1740065 | MGnify/ENA primary metagenome ERZ1740065 (study PRJEB43018, sample SAMN04849749) | marine metagenome | isolation source: floating plastic debris | place: Pacific Ocean | collected 2008-09-01 | study: EMG produced TPA metagenomics...
GGGCCTGGATGGCGCCGACCGACCAGCCCCACGAGAAGTTTGTATTCCCTGAGGAGGTACTCCCCCGTGGTAACGCTCTCTAGTAACTCCTACATCGGTGGGCGCGACCAACAGTCTTCAGGCTTCGCCTGGTGGTCTGGTAACGCTCGTTTGATTAATGTATCTGGCAAACTGCTGGGTGCCCACGTGGCCCACGCTGGTTTGATCGTTTTCTGGGCAGGTGCCATGACCTTATTTGAGGTCGCGCACTTTGTGCCTGAGAAGCCTTTGTATGAGCAAGGCTTCATTTTGCTGCCTCACCTGGCCACTTTGGGTTGGGGTGTTGGCCCCGGTGGTGAAGTGATCAATACGTTCCCCTACTTTGTAGTTGGCGTGTTGCACATCATTTCCTCCGCTGTTTTGGGCTTGGGTGGTATTTACCACGCCATTCGCGGCCCTGAAACGTTGGAAGAGTATTCTTCTTTCTTCGGTTACGACTGGAAAGACAAGAACCAAATGACCAACATCATCGGGTATCACCTGATTTTGCTGGGCTGTGGTGCTTTGTTGCTGGTGTTTAAAGCGACCTTCTTTGGCGGCGTTTACGACACTTGGGCTCCCGGTGGTGGAGCCGTTCGAGTGATCACGAACCCGACACTGAATCCGCTCAGCATTTTTGGCTATGTGGTTGGCTCTCCATTTGGTGGCGATGGCTGGATCATCGGCGTCGACAACATGGAAGACATCATCGGTGGCCACATCTGGATCGGTCTGATGTGCATCGGTGGCGGTGTTTGGCACATTTTGACCAAGCCTTTTGGTTGGGCTCGCCGGGCTTTTGTCTGGTCAGGTGAAGCTTACCTGTCTTACAGCTTGGGCGCATTGTCGCTCATGGGTCTAATTGCTTCTTGCTACGTTTGGTTTAACAACACTGCTTATCCCAGTGAGTTTTATGGCCCGACGAGTTCCGAAGCATCTCAGGCACAAGCCATGACCTTTATGGTTCGTGACTTGCGTTTGGGTGCCAACATTGGTGCTGCTCAAGGCCCGACTGGTCTAGGTAAGTACCTGATGCGCTCTCCTACCGGTGAGATCATCTTTGGTGGTGAGACCATGCGTTTTTGGGACTTCCGGGGTCCTTGGTTGGAGCCGCTACGGGGCACCAACGGTCTTGATCTCGACAAAATGAAGAACGACATCCAAGATTGGCAAGTACGCCGCGCTGCTGAGTACATGACTCATGCACCGTTGGCTTCGATCAACTCTGTGGGCGGCGTTATCACTGAGATCAACTCTGTGAACTACGTGAACCCGCGTCAGTGGTTGGCAGCTTCTCACTTCATCCTGGGCTTCTTCTTCCTCATTGGTCACCTCTGGCACGCAGGTCGTGCTCGGGCGGCTGAAGCAGGATTTGAGAAAGGGATTGATCGTGAGACTGAGCCCGTGCTCGCAATGGGCGATCTCGACTAAGCCTTACACAGGTTTAATATCTGAGTTCGCAATTTAAAAAACCGGCCTCTGTGAGTTTCCACAGAGGCCGGTTTTTTTAGCGGCTGTTGCTGATCTCATTATTGGAGGTTACAACCACTCCGCAGCACAATAGCAGAGCACTCGGCTAACGGTGAGGACTAACAGACCGTTCACTGTCCAGAGCCAGACAACCAGGTTTGTACGTGTTCCCACAAGGCTTGCGGCCCAATGCCGAAAATGAGCTGCAGCGCCAGCAAAATCAGTGCCACGAGCATAGCCGTTCTGAAGGTGGCTCGAACCACCTTGATCAACCAGGTAAAGACCAGAAAAGCCACAACAATGGCGACAATAACGATCGCGATTTCCATGGATGCGCTACCTCAGCGAAATCGCAACTGATTTACCCAGCATGGCACTCACGTCTAACACCTGAGCCCTAGCCCACTGATCCACCGTCAAGATATCTTCAAGAACTGGGTTAGCGTTGAGGTCATTGCGGTGGCGATCGCAGACTTGCTCAATCACCTGGGAAATTTCCAAATAGCTAATTTTCTCGTCTAAAAATAGGGCAACAGCCTGCTCGTTAGCAGCATTCAAAACGGCGGTCATCGTACCACCGGCTCGACCAGCAGCATAGGCAATCTCCATGCAAGGATATTTAGCGTGGTCGGGCGCTCGGAAAGTGAGGTCGCCAGCCTTGACCAAATCCAGGGGCTCCCAATCGGTGTAAATACGTTCCGGCCAAGAGATTGCATAGAGGAGAGGTAAACGCATATCGGGCCAGCCCAACTGCGCGAGCACCGACGTATCTTGCAGCTCAATCAGGGAGTGAATAATGCTTTGGGGATGGATAACGATGTCAATATCGTCATAATCCATGCCAAACAAATAGTGGGCTTCAATCACTTCTAGCCCTTTGTTCATTAGCGTGGCCGAGTCTACTGTGATTTTGCGGCCCATACTCCAGTTGGGATGCTTCAGCGCGTCGGCAATAGTGACCTGGGGTAATTTCTCGGTAGGCCAATCGCGAAAAGCCCCTCCCGAAGCCGTCAAAATGATGCGTCGCAGACCGCGATCGGGCACTCCCTGTAAACATTGGAAGATCGCCGAATGTTCTGAGTCCGCCGGAAGTAGCTTGACACCGTACTTCTCAACTAAGGGCAAGACTACTGGCCCGCCCGCAATCAGAGTTTCTTTATTGGCCAAGGCGATATCTTTGCCCGCTTCAATGGCCGCCAGGGTTGGCAACAGCCCGGCACAACCGACAATACCAGTGATAACTGCTTCGGCATCCCCGTACCGAGCCACTTCGACTACGCCTTCGTTACCGGCGAGAATTTGGGGCTGCGGCTCGACATCAGCGATCGCAGCTTTCAAATCTGCGAGCTTACTCTCATTACAGATAGCGACGATCTCCGGCTGGAACTGTCGAACCTGCTGCGCCAACAACTCGACGTTGTTGCCCGCGGCGATCCCCACTAGGCGAAAATCTTCGGGATGCGATTTCAGAATGTCCAGAGTTTGCGTACCAATGGAGCCGGTAGAACCCAGCAGAGTGATCGCTTTCACGGTGTTACCAAGGTGCAGGTCTTCTCTAATTTACAATTTCGTGGCGGCTGCCCCAACTCCGTCCGTGAACAAGATCCCTGAGGGGTGATGTATTCAAGCAAGCTGCTCTCTCCCTAAATATCGAAATATCCCTGCCCAGCCAGCAAGTCTCATTGAGCAATTTGAGGAGATTTCCAGGCAAGAAAACATCGATAACAAAGGACGAATGAGAACATCTCACCGAGGTAACAACAGTGGATGCAGCGCTAGGCACTGCTCAATGATGTGCATGTTCTGTTGCGACGAGAAACTTTCCTTATGCCTAGATGTAGGGATTGAGCTGGACGATGGCTGCCACCTGGCCAACCACCTAATGAATGGCAAAAGTCACCCATACAGGGGATACCAAAATTCAATTCTCACTCACCTTAAACAAGCCAGTTAAAGAGCAGCACCATCAACAGCAGCGCCCCAGCTAAGGCTAAAGATCCAAACCAATCGGTTTTCTTGGCTGCCGGTTGTGAGGCCGGATATAGCCAGAAGCCCATCACCTTTGATACCAGGGGCATCACCGCCCAGGTCAAAATTGAGGACGTAATCAGATTGTTCACGATCATCGAACTCGGCAATGACCAGCCCTGCATCAATCCCAGCGCCCCAAACACCAACGACTGAATCATCACCACAGGATACAGCCCTAGGATAATCGCCAAGTTTTGCTTCCAAGCGGGTGGCCCTAATCCCATCTGTTCACCGCCACTGTTAGAAGAAAACCAACCCTCTAATCCCGTCGCAAATGACATAAAGCGATAGGAAGAAAATACCCCACTGCCAGAGCCAATCATCGCTTCGCGATCGCGCGACTTGAGCCACTGATTGAGATGTTCAGGTGTATCAAAGTGGACAATGGAGTACCACTTCATTTGGTCAGAACCCTGGATAGGGGAGTATAAATCTGTGCGGAGGTAGCCCTGAAAGGTGCGAGCTGATCGGGTTAACTTACGGTGCCACCATCGGAATGCAAGTCCTTTACCTTTGGAGACAGTGTGCTCTACGACCAAGCTGGCAAAATCCGGCACTGACTTGATGTCGCTCATCGATAATTTCGCTGTTGATCTGACTGATACTGTTGCTGGCGCGACGATGATGCGTCTTGAGACGACGATTGATTGCCTAGGTATGTGTCAGGCTGAGGGTTTGACGAGTTGCCCTGCTCTTGCTGATGAGCCGGTTGGATCGACAGATACTCTAACTGCACCCAGCCTGCAGACTCTGGGGAGCCCTCAAACTGGATGCGATTCCAGGTAGTGCCCCCATTACTACCCGTCTGTTCCACCACGGTGACGGCATCGCCATTGATCCCATATCCAACCCGAGGTTTTCGAGTATTAGGTTGGGGGTAGATGTTGATCTCCATATCGGGATCGGGGGCCACGAGACTTGCCAGTTGGTGCATCGCCTGGTTGCCCTGATAACCACTATCGGTCTGAGCCAAGACGACTGGCGTGGCGATCACCCAGCACCAGCCCCCTAAAATCAACCCAATGATTACCCGCTGCATGTTTCGCATCTCAGTCAACCTCACTCAACTCTGAGGATACTTACCAGGCACCATTTTTTCTCCATCAGCTTGCCAGGCAAGCATCCCAATCCGACGTCTTTCAGGCATAAAATCACTCCCCCCAAACTCTAGCCTTGGCAGGCTTGGAGACTAGCCATAAAACACATCCAGAGTGGCCATTGAGGCGACGGATGAAGAGCGTTCAACGGACTCGCAAAATTGCACTTTTGCAGTCTATAACAGCGATGCAGATCTGAAATGTAGCTAGACCCAACAATTTGCGGCCAAATCCACCACCGGCCTCGCGAAAGATGACCCACAGAAGCCATCAGGAAGACTAGAATGGTAACAAAGACTACAGAATTTCATGATTTCCCCCAAGACCATCTCAAATAATCAAAAAAAATTATCGGACAATCGTTTTCGTGTTTGGCGACAGCAGCTGAGATTGGGCTGGCAAGCGGTAGCTGACTTTATGACTCACAATCCTGCCTATCGACCGACAAGAGAGATTCAACCAGATGCCGAATACTCGATAACTGCACGCTTCTATCCGTTCTATCCACCAGTGGTTGAACACAAGGCCTGGTTAGAAAAGTGCTATCAGACGTCGGGCAAGTTCTGAAGCTGTTCAGCAAGCTGAATCAGTCAGATCGCAAAACTTTCTGGGTCAAACTTTGAAGACTGGCATCCCTGCTGAACTGCAGTTCAGCAGGGATGCCAGTCTTTGTGATGTTTTGCAACGTTTTGAGTAGCGCCCTTCAAAATGCGCCATTGCTCCGCAGTCTTTCCTGTCAAAGCCTTGCCAGGCAAATATTTCAAGCTACATGAGCAACAACATCTAGATAATTTAACAACGCCACAATTGCGATCGCAGCTGACAACGGTATTGATTTTGACAAATCAATTGATAGTCCGTTTGTAGTGTCATGAGAAATTAATTTTTTTGTTGAAAGCACAGTGAAGAAAGACTGTTGTAGACCTTGATCGACAACGACTCTCCTTCTGCTCTGTTCTCAAAAAAATGTTCTGCATGACTTGGATGGAGGTCTTTGATGAGTCAGAGCGATGTCGAACTGCAATACGCCCCAGGCAAGCCCCCATCGCCTCCCGAATATGAGGGATGGCAGGCAAAAGTTGCCGAGTACTTCGATTTCAAAGGGTACAAAACGGGTTTCCGCACAGAAATTTTGGCGGGGCTGACCACCTTTATGACCATGGCTTACATCTTGGTGGTGCACCCGTTGATCATGTCAGATGCCGTCTTCTTAAACGAATCGGGTGATTTGTTTCGAGAACTCGTCGTGGTCACCGGTATTACGGCGGCAATCGGCAGCCTGGTGATGGGGCTCTATGGCAAATATCCTTTTGTGCTCGCCCCTGGCATGGGCACCAACGCCTTTTTTGCCTACTCTGTTGTCCTGGGATTGGGTATTGATTGGCGCGTTGCCTTAGCCTGCGTCTTCGTCGAGGGATTGGTCTTTGTCGGTCTGACCGTGACCGATATCAGGCGACACCTCATTACAGCAGTGCCTGCCTGTATCAAGGGCTCAACCACGGTGGGGATCGGCATGTTTTTGGCTTACATCGGCTTGGCAGGCAATCCTGAAATTGGGGGAGCCGGGCTGATTGTGGCGAATGAGGTGACCAAAACGGCCTTTGGCAGTTTTCGGGAGCCCACGACACTACTGGCCACCTTCGGCATCCTGATATCGGCGATGTTTATGATTCGCCGCATTAAAGGGGCCTTGCTGTGGGGAATTGCGGGTACGGCCATCCTCGGCTGGATGTTTGGGGTCGCGGCCCCCCCCAGTGGCATTGTGGCAGTGCCTGTCTTTCCCAGTAATCTGGTCGGAGCGGCTTTCACGGGTTTTAGCGGCATCAATGCGGGCAACATTATCGATTTCGTAGCGGTGTTGCTGGTGCTATTGTTCGTCGATATGTTTGACACGATCGGGACGTTAATGGGCGTGGGTGCTCAGGCAGGTTACATCAATGATGATGGTGAGCTGCCTCGGGCTAATCAGGCGTTGTCTGCCGATGCGATCGCCACCACTGCCGGTGCCGTGTTAGGCACCTCCACCGTCACTACCTTTGCCGAGTCCGCTTCTGGCGTCGCCGAGGGAGGCCGCACCGGGCTCACCGCCGTCACCGCCGCCGTGATGTTCCTCATTGCGTTGCTATTTGTCCCCATCTTTGAAGCGGTTCCTTCCTTTGCCACGGCACCTGCGCTGTTGATTGTCGGCGTCTTGATGATGTCTGGGGTGGCGAGTATCCGCTGGGGTGATCTGACCGAGGCAATTCCCGCCTTTGTCACAATCTTCTTTATTCCATTGGGTTTCTCCATTGCCGCCGGTCTCTCCGCTGGCATGATTTTGTATCCCTTTACTAAGCTCGTGAGCGGTCGCGCCAATGAGGTTTCCCTCGTCACGTGGATTTTGGCTGGGGTGTTTATTATCAGGTTTGTCTTCACCACAATGCGATTCGGTTAAGCCGGAACCGCGACTGTATTTTGCAGCGTCAACATCGTGACCATCCCTCCCCTAGACTTCAACTTTGCCAAGCAAGAACCTTTCTCGGAAGGTTCCTGTTTTGGGTAGGCATGGAAAATTTGCTCAGACTTTTTCACCCCAATACCCAGACGCCTCTGAGGGCAATGTTGTGACTAGTAAACTCGTGCCGCTGATTTCTGAAGCTGACATTGCCAGGGCGCTTCAAACCCTTGCTAAGGAAATTGACCAAGACTACGATGGCAAACCATTAGTCGTGGTGACTGTTCTCAAGGGAGCCTTTATTTTTGCCGCTGACCTGATTCGCAAAATCACCACCCCGATTAGCCGAGTTGAGCTGATTCGCCTTTCTAGCTATGGTTCGGGGACAAACAGTTCAGGACAAGTGAAAATATTCAGCGATCTGGCTCCAGAGGCGATCATCCGCCAGCATGTCCTCCTGGTAGAAGACATTGTCGACACGGGTCGCTCTACCGCTACCGCGATCGCCCTGCTCAAACAACACCATCCCGCCTCCGTTAAGCTTTGCAGCTTACTCGACAAACCCGCTCGCCGCATCGTTCCAGTAGAGATCGACTACCTTGGATTCACGATCGAAGATCATTTCGCGATCGGCTACGGCCTCGACTGGGACGAACGCTATCGAGAACTGTCAGGAATTTATGCTGTGGAAGAGGAATAGAACAAAGTTCTCATCTACTCCCAACCTCTATGACCGCACTATTTTGACCACGCTAACTCTCCCATCACGTAGGTAGCGACAACAGTGCGATCATCTCCCATGATGACGAGGGCAAAAGCCAATTCTGTCAGAGCTTCTAGGGTTTGAGCCGTAGGCTCTGGATTCCGCAAAGCCATTAAAGGCGTCGCTTGCGGGTCAAGCACCACAAAGTCAGCCTCTTTGCCAGGGTCAAAACTGCCCAGGGTATCGCCTAAGGCTAAGGCTCTAGCCCCACCCAGAGTCGCCAAAAACAGCGCCTTGAACGGAGATAGTTTGTGGCTACGCAGCTGCGCCACTTTGTAGGCTTCGTTGGTAGTTTGCAGCATCGAAAAGCTGGTGCCAGCTCCCACATCTGTTCCTAAACCAACTTTGACGGGACAATCGGAGGACTTAGCCTGCTCAATTTTGAACAGACCGCTGCCAAGAAACAGGTTGGAAGTGGGACAAAAGGCGATCGCAGCATCGGCTTCCGACAATCGGGCAAATTCGGCATCCGTGAGCTGTACGCCGTGGGCAAACACCGATTTATCTTTCACTAACCCAGCCTGATCGTACGTGTCTAAATAGCCATCGCGATCAGGAAAGAGCTCTTTGACAAATGCGACCTCATTCACGTTTTCCGACAGGTGCGTATGCATATAGACATCGGGATATTCTGTCAGCAATTTTCCGGCGAGCTGCAGCTGCTTGGGTGTTGAGGTAATGGCAAATCGAGGAGTGACCGCATACAGCAATCGTCCATTTTTATGCCATTTCTCAATCAGTGCTTTGGTTTCTTGATAAGAAGAGTCGGCGGTGTCGCACAAGTCATCGGGGGCGTTACGATCCATCATGACTTTGCCCGCAATCATTCTAAGGTTGCGAGCTTGAGCCGCCTCAAAAAATGCATCAGCAGATTGGGGAAAGACGGCGGCAAAAACCAGTGCTGTGGTCGTGCCGTTACGCAACAGTTCATCTAAAAACAGATCGGCAACTTCACGGGCATAGCCTTTGTCTTGAAACTTACGCTCTGTCGGAAACGTATATTTATTCAGCCATTCCAGCAGTTGTTCGCCATAGGCGGCCATCATCGCCGTTTGAGGAAAATGGATGTGAGTGTCGATGAATCCGGGCAGAATCAGGCGATCACGATAAACCGTTATAGGCACATCAGCATATCTATCTTGCAGATCAGCATAAGCGCCAAAATCGTGAACTTTTCCTTCGGCATTTAAAACGAGAAGGCCGTCAGAAAAATAGCGGACGCTCTCTGTCTCTAGCACAAAAAAAGGATCATCTACAAAGTCCAAAAATGCGCCTCGAAAAGCCTTCATCGTCAGCATCCAAGAAAATTCCTTAAACCAGATATTTCAAACTAAATCCAGATGAGAAACGAGCACCTTTTTTTATAGAATCTACAGTACGCATCGCGCATTGATGCAATAGAAAGCGAGATCACAGCCCATCCACAGATCTCTTTCTATTTACCGCCATCAAGTCACTCAACCATAAACATAAATTTTTTCATCGAGAAGTCGTGACTTAGAGATTCGAAAAGCACTGTTGATATTGTCTGAGGCATGACGACTTCACTTCGTCATTCAGCTTACAGTTTCATCGAAAAATCCGGCGTTGCTGAATTACGGCATGAATTCGCCCCCCAGCCCCCAATTCTGGGGGAGCCGGATTTCTCAAAGTCCCCCAGAATTGGGGGATTTAGGGGGCAAGATCACTGACAACTCAGATAGATTCATATTTCGATTCAGCAACGCCAAAAATCCTTATTCGAAAACTTCTGAAATATCAGCTCTAAAATTCAAACCTGAGCAATCTATCGCCCTTCAAGCAGGCCAATTAAGAGAATATTTATAGCACTCGCCAACCGAGTCAGGATACTCAGAATCTAGGCAGCATAGGCTTCGTGAAGCAAAAATGTCCTAAAGACCTTAGCTGTGGCTATACATCATCAACATATTTTCTATTCACCACAATAATTCTAATTATTTGAACTCTGATCTATGACCACCACATGCTGTTTCTCTTTCATCTTTAGAAAAAATTTTAGCTACTAGGCAGAAGCACTTTTTGAGGCACTCCTGTATAGTAGCCAATGCGACCTTCACTCAAAGAGAGCAATCTACTCTTTAGATAAAGTCTCCGAGAAAGCCAAACCAATTCAAATCAAAAGATTAATTTTACTCGGCTTAATAAGCCTGCTGCTGATTTTGATCTTCATTTTGAGGGGTTTGGCTCGACTGCGAAGAGTCTTGATTAGCCTCATTGTTAGAGTAGCTGTAATCTTCTTGCTTTTGACTATACTCTCCTTGCTCAGTCTGACTCGATTGCTGCGTTTGGGTATAACTCTCTTGCTGACCAGCCCAAGCCACCTTAGAGGTTCCCAGCAGGGTGAAAAGTACTACGAAGAAACTAGCCAAAACAGCGAAAAAACAACGATGAGGCATAACGATATTCTCCTCAAAAAATTAGTGTCAAGGTAAAGGAAAGGGCGATCGCGTCCAAGCAGATCAGAAATTCTGAAGTCGAAAGCTACTCAACAGCAGTCGAGCTACTCGTCGGGGCCAACGACTTCCGCTTGAGTCAGCCCGGCCATCATTTCGTACTGGTCAGTGTCTCTTGATCATCCTCTACCTTAAGCCCAAGGCGCTGCATCCAGCTAGTGACGGCTTGACTAATTTGCTGACGTTGATTGACCAAGTACACGCTGATGAGCGTCAGCACAACTCCGCCCCATTGCAGTTGAGTAAGCGTCTCCCCTAAGAAAACGCTACTGAACAACAGCGCAAACACCGGCGTCAAAAAAATGAGCGCACTCACGCTGGTCATATTGCCATTAGCGGCTAGGTAAAAGAACATGCCATAGGTCAGGGCCGTGCCAAAAACAGTGGCGTAAAACAGTCCCAGCCAATCTCCCGCTAGCAAGTTGCTAACTTGATCAGTTTCCCAGAGGAGAGATAACGCGAACAACGGTAATCCTCCCAGAACCATGTGCCAACCCGTCGCCACTAACGGGTCGGCATGGCGTTTAACATACCCCACAATGATGGTGCCAAAAGACATCGACAGCGCCGACAGCAACATCAATAATTCACCACTATTGGCTAATTGCGACCAGCTAAATCCTTCCAGATTATTGGACAAATTTCCTAGGGGAATTCCTGCATTAAAGAGCGCATAAATCCGCTCTTCGGGGAGACCGCATAGGCCAATACCGGCAATGCCGATCGCTAGCCCAAGCCAGCCCCACAGACCAATTTTATCACCAAAGAAAAAGCGCGCCAGAATCGCCACCACTAGAGGCTGGGCATCAATCAGGACAGCGCCAATGCCCGCTCCGGTATTCACTAAACCGGTCGTCAGCAGGCCCTGAAACATAGCCCCATCAACCAGGGCAAACAGTGTAATCCACAGCCAAGCTGTGAGCGTTTTAGGCTGTGGTAGTTTCAACACTGCCGCCAAAATCAAAATCAGCCCGCCAGCAGGTAATAGCCGAAAAGCCGCCAAGAAGAGCGGTGATGTATGGGGAATGATAAATTTCATCGCCACCATCGCTGTCCCTAAAAAGAAGAAAGGAGCAACAAGGAATAGCGGTGATTTAGCTAACTTGGCAATAATATTGTCATCTTCTCCAGTCAGAAGCTCAGTGCTATTGGTCGAGTCCATAGATTTTTGTCAGGTCAACAACTTTACTTCATGCAAGGCGTGGTTTTCAGTACCACGAATTCTTTGCACAGTAGCTTCCCTAATTTGTGAATAAAGCTAAGTTAGCTACGGAGACCCAAAATCTATCTAAGTGCCTGTCAATCTAGTCAGGCAATATTCCAAACCGTCCATCTCGTGAGAAAACGCAGCAAAACATCTGCCAAAATTTAGGAGCAGAGGGAGGCAGAATCAGAATGAGTGCAAGAAACCATCGCGAAACGCACGGTAACTCAGTGGCGGATCGCACCTCACGGTCATTCAATCAGCACTCACGTAGCCAAAGCTTTTAACTTTTAAAACAGCAACATCGCTTAAGAGGCAGCTTCTACAGGTTCAGGAGTCGCTACTGCAATAAGCGCTAAATCAACTCGATGTTCCTGTGGTTCTTGAATGTCGGCACGAATATTAGGGCCAAAGAACTTTTCGATTTTCTCTTGCTTCTCAAGCCATTTAGAGGTTGGCATCAAAGCGGATTCAAATTCCAGCACCAGGGCATAGGCTCCGTCCATTTCTTCTTCACGGACGGCCACTAACTCAGGGCGCTCTTCATCTGAAGGAGCTAGCCCGAGCCGTTCTAGCACTTCATCCAGATGGGCATCTTGTCCATAGCGATAGCGCGTGACGTCACTACGTACCTGCTTTTGAGTCGGAGTTGCCTGCTGTTCGCGGAGGGCAGCCACTGCAGGCGTCGTTGCTTGTGAATAAAGAGCGGGCTCTAGTTCAGAGGCTCGCAACGCCAGCCCGCCCAACAACACCGGAATACCGTAGAAAAAGCCTACTAAGTTGAGGGTGGAATTATCTTGAAAGTAAGCCACAAACCCAACTACCGTCAGAATGCCACCGACAGTCAGCAGGACATTCCCGAGGGAGATCTTCCGAAACATGATTTTTTACTCGGCTTTACTGGGTAAATTGTATCGTTCTGTCTATGACAAAAGCACCTCACCTTGCCCAAACACGCCCGGTTAAGGGGGATAATTAAAGACGTTAGGCAATTGAGCATAGAGATTTTCGGCTCTTGAGTCCAACGGCTGAATATACGGTGTTGACTCACTCGATGGCTACCGGTCTCGATGGCTGCCAGTTCTAACCAACCCCGCCGAATCGCTAACCGCGCGGCCTGACGAAGTGGCAAAATAAGCGAGGGTCTTCCTTAATAATTCTTGATTGGCGCAGCCTGTTGCGATCTTTGCTGACCCCTTCCCGCTTTGAGGCTATTTGCTGAACATGTTGCGCATTTTCACCGATTTTGACGGTCCTATTATGGATGTGTCGGAGCGGTACTACCAAGTTTATCAGTACTGTCTTGAGGCCGCGCGCGAGCCAGGTCAGGAAGTGACTCAGCTACCCAAACGGGAGTTTTGGCGGCTCAAACGGGCGCAGGTACCAGAGCGCCAAATTGGCGGTATCTCTGGGCTACATGACGATCAGGCGCGACGCTTTGCGCTGCTACGGCGAGAGATGGTGCACAATCGCGCTTACCTCAAATACGACTGCCCCGTGCCCCATGCAGTTGAAGCCTTGAAGCGCATTCAGCATCTCACTGACCATCTAGCAGTGGTCACCATGCGACGGCAATATGCCTTGGGCTTTGCGCTGTCACAGTATGCACTAGAACATTTTTTCCCCCCTAAGGTGCGCTACTGCTTGCCTGATGTGTATGTAAAAAGTCATGACGTGATTGAAAAGACTCGTCTGGTGGGCGAGGCCTTGGCTGAACTCTCACCTGTCTCAGAAACCTGGATGGTGGGAGACACAGAAGCTGATATTGAGGCCGCCAAGGCACACGGTTTGCCGATGATCGCAGTGCTGAGCGGCATTCGCGATCGCGATCGCCTATCGGCTTATAAACCTGACTTTATTGTGGATAATCTGCAGGCAGCGGTCACGATCATTGCCGAACAAACGCAATCCTCATCGAAGCCATGACGCGATCGCGAACAAGGGTGTACAGGATGTCCTGACTTCAGTGCCAACCTGCCAATGTCGGCAGGTTAGGCATTGGGATGAGCTTTAAAACTGCTGTAAAAATCTCAAGTCGCTGCTGTAAAGACGGCGAATATCGTCGATTTCATGCTGCACCATCGCCAAGCGCTCGACTCCCAGTCCCGCAGCAAAGCCGGTGTATACCTCTGGGTCATAGCCAACCGCTTGCATGACATTGGGGTCAATCATGCCGCAGCCCAAAACTTCTAGCCATTGGCCATTCCACTCGACATCCACCTCAGCAGAGGGCTCTGTGAACGGAAAGAAACTGGGTCGAAAGCGAATGGGAATATCGCCGAACAATGCGTCAATGAACGCTCGAATCGTCCCTCGCAGATCGGTAAAGGTAATACCTTTATCAATTGCGAAAAACTCGATCTGGTGAAACACTGCAGCATGGGTCGCGTCGACCGTATCACGCCGGTAGCAGCGCCCCGCCGCTAAAACCCGGCAGGGCGGCTCATGCTCTTTCATATAGCGAATCTGCACGTTGGAGGTGTGGGTGCGCAGCAGGTCGCCATTGGGCAGATAGAGCGTATCCTGCATAT
>ERZ1740065.1505-NODE-1505-length-14021-cov-12.513461_pt1 | contig 14021 bp, 18 predicted proteins | sample MGYA00581738_ERZ1740065 | MGnify/ENA primary metagenome ERZ1740065 (study PRJEB43018, sample SAMN04849749) | marine metagenome | isolation source: floating plastic debris | place: Pacific Ocean | collected 2008-09-01 | study: EMG produced TPA metagenomics...
CCTCCCTCACTCTCTCTCCCCCCCTCCCTCCCCTCCCTCCCCCCCCTCCCGCCCTCTCTCTCTCTCTCTCTCTCTCTCACTCTCTCACTCCCTCCCTCACCCTCTCTCCATCCCTCTCCCTCTCTCTCTCCATCCCTTTCCCTCTCTCTCCCCCCTCTCTCCGTCTCCTGTTGCACATCACTATTGATTTTGAAGATCATACATCGTGATATAAAGCCAGAGAACATACTAATCAGCAAGTCTGGGGTGGTAAAGTTGTGTGATTTTGGATTTGCCCGTCTGCTCGCCCAGCCTGGAGAGACGTACACTGACTACGTAGCGACCAGGTACGGCATTACTCAGGCAGCACTCTGTCTGCCGGTCACACCGACCTCACTTCCTCCCAACTGTTTACAGGTGGTATCGCGCCCCAGAACTGCTTGTCGGCGACACTAAATATGGCCGACCAGTCGACATGTGGGCCATTGGCTGCCTGATAGCCGAACTGCTCACCGGCGACCCGATTTTCCCTGGAGACTCTGACCTAGATCAACTTCATCAAATCATCAAGTGTCTAGGTACGCCATCACCCGATACTAGCCCCCCCCCCTCTATCTACTGCGCCATATAGAGATATCGGACTGCCATACTGGGACCAGTTCACCTCCTGCAACTTGAAGTCTGCAGTAGAACTGAGACCCATATCTAGCAGCTCCACCCTATGGCTAGAGCCCAGGCTAAACCCTAAACAAGCTGCTTGTTTTCTATCAATAAAGCGATCAGTTCCCACAGGAGGCCCATATCCTGAAACGTATTGGTACTAATATCGATCCAGAGTTAACACCCGATCACTCACCTCCTTTATATGCTGTCTTTATTTCAACATTGTTTAGCAAACACTGCCCTATATTCTATTTGCGGTATCACACCAATATTGTCCATTTACTCTTGTGTAAGTGATGGAAATAACGCTGCCGGACGTAATGTGACTCCATTCCATTATCTACTGACTGATTTGTTTTTCTAGGAAACCTGAAAGCCCAGTACAAGGAAATATTCCTGCGCAATCCTGGCTTCTCTGGTATGAAACTACCAGAAGTTGGCAGAGTGGAGCCGTTGGAGAAAAAGTTCCGTCGCTGTTCTGTACTGCTGATGGATATAATGAAGGTGAGGGTCAGAGGTCAGAGGTTACCAACTCCAGAACAGCCAATGGCTGATTCACACAGTCGGCACGCTAAGACACAATCGTTGTAGAAATGCCTCGCTCTCGACGCCGACGTGAGGCCCAACTGCTCGGAGCTTCTGCGTCACGACTTCTTCTGCCGCGACGGCTTCTCACAGAGGTTCATCCAGGAACTGAAGATGAAAGTAGCTAAGGAGAATGAGAAGAAACCTCTGAGCCACAAGTCCAGTGCGAAGAGTGAGCAATCGTCAGCCGACAGCACCGGCCGCGGCAGTCAGAAGAAGAAGAAGACCAAGGCTGGAGAAGTGAAGTTGGGACGTAAGGTTGGTGCCTCAGTTCAGATGGAAGGGGAAGGGGTTGAGGCTGATAGCAGTCGCTGTCTATGGGTGCAGTGGTGTGGGGGTAGGAATGTCTGAAGCCCTGAGTCCATGTGTCTCCACGCTGCTGTAAAATGCTTGATTGTGACGAATCAAATCACCAACTGTTATTATTAACTCCCTAAAGCCTTTATCATTCAACAAACCGTAGCTAGAATAAAGGAGGCTCGGCACACGTTTGATTTAAGTAATAATAATTGCATTGAGGCGGCTGATACAATGAGTCTGAATAAAGACTGACCCTTTCAAATGCCCTCTTACACAAGTGGCGTGGTTAGTGCAGTAGCTGGAGAAGACGACTCCCATCTACTGCGATGATTCTCCTTATAGCCGAGCTTTGATGAGGCTGATGGGAAGAGTAAGATTGGGGGGGAGCTGACTAGCCAGAAACAGACAAAGAAACAAGATAAGACGCCGCCAAACACCGGTGCCCACATGCCACCAATAAACGGAGGAGTCAACAATCTATCTACAGTTGGGTAAGTGTACCTCACCACCCGTGACCCGCTGCCCGTGACCCGCTGCCCGTGACCCGCTGCCCGTATCCCGCCACCCAATCTTAACGCTAGTATGTTGGTACGCTTGTAGTAAATCAATGGATCGGAGCGTCCAGAAGAAATCCGTGCAGCCAGTAGCCGCCACGAATCTAGTGATCAGAGGTCGGTCGGATAGCATCAACAGCAACGACAGCATGGACCTCGGTATCAAATCTGAGAAATCATCCATACATGAGAGGACAACTCCCACAAAACCCAATGTAAAATCTCATGGTGCTCATAGCGAATCGAATGTCAAAGCCAGTGGTGACACAACGGCCGGTGTATCACTTCCCGAACTCAGATCTGGTGCTCAAGACTACCGTAAGTAACTGGAGATTGTCTCCGCTGCTAATGATGCTGTCGATGCTGATAGGGATGTTGTTTTACCTTGTATTGTATACAGACCACGGTGAACTGACTCACAAGAGTGGAAAGAAGTCAAACGTAACAATCACAAGTTTATTTGAGTCTCCCAGAAGTGTGAGTATCTGCAGATGTCATCCCAATGCTTACGACTCTCAGCATATCTCTCTCTCTCTCTCTCTCTCTCTCTCTCTCTCTCGATGTCTGCTCTCACACTCTCGACTTCTGCTCTCACACACACTCTGTCTGTTGTAGGAGTCGTTATCCCCTGGAAGTTTACCATTCGTCTGACACAGAGATGATACCCGAGTATCAACCGATTATGGACCTTCATACCTCTGAACGTCACACGAGTTGTTAAATAATGTACATATACCTCCAGGGGTGGATCCAGATTCCTCATCCCCCCTCACCTAGCTTTTCTAATAGACCATTTATGCTGTTATGCATCTTGGGATTATTGTATCAGTAAGACAGCTGAGAATTCCACTCACAACAAAGGGAGTTGTCTCCCCTTCCATTAATCAAAGCGCTGTAAACATGGCAGTACTCCGGTCCACGCTGAGCCTCTTGTGAGTGAGCAGTGAACTGACATTGGGTTCATCATTTGCTAAAATGCTGCCAAAGTGCCACTACTACTGCTGCTACCCATCTGCAGTGATGTCATATCTATCTCCGCCCTCCGCTGCTACACATCTGTAGTGAGCATGTAAAATAAACTATATCTCTATGAAAGGTATGCACTGCATGTACAGGTGATCGTATCCTAGCCAATCAAGAAATCTTGCTCGCGCTATCAGTGTCATGAATGTCTCAGCAATTCATTGGTAGTAAGGGAACTAGTATGACACTATATATGAGTACGCTGGTGGAGTTGAGGTAAGATAATATGTCACCTATGCTGTGTGTCATCCTCCAGTCAGTCTTTGAGTGACAGCCGAGATGTCTAAGGGGTTGGGATAGGCTCTGGTTGAGTAGAGGAGTCAGATAGACTATATCTGGGTTGTGGTGTTTCATTGTGTGAGAGCGCCCCCTCCCCATACTGCTCTGGTAGACTGATGATCTCAGATATTACTGGTTCTCCAATGATGTGAGGGAGAGTTTAGATTTGTTGCCATAGCAACAGTAGCTATGGATGATGTAGATGATATTGTAGCTGTGAGTGACTTTAGAGTAGTTGAAGTTCCACATCAGCTATCGACCACACCTAAAGCCCATAGCCAACTACAAGTCAAGATCTGAGATCTGAAATGCCTGCAGAGGCACTACACAGTCCAGCAGGCACAGTTGACCTGTTTAAATCAGTTCTAATTTCATACAAGAGTTTCAGAAAGGATGGTTCTGCAGAATGTGTGGGTGGGTCATTGCTCATTCTGTCTTGATCAAGAGAAACTGCTATGATATATTGAAGATCTACATGGGGAATCTAATGAGCCCATATGAGGTTTATCTCCCCTGATCTAACAGTGGGAGCTGACAGGTGGGCTACTCCTGTTCTATCAATCACTACTACCCAGAATGAAGCTGCAATTACAGCTCATGATCCTGCTGATCATCTTCTTAATTCAACCCTATCAGGTAATTCCTGCTGTTTCCGCCTCTATCTCTGTCTCTATATCCGCCCCTATCTCCGCCATATGTGCCACTGCTGCCTCAGCCACTGATGTCTCTTATTGTACTCGCTACCCACATCTATGACATCCAAGTACCTGCTAGTTCCATGTCATACAGGCAGAGGTGTTCAGAGACATAAAGCACTGTCTGGAGGATGATGACTGTGGAATAGGTGAATGTTGTCACCATGACAGAGCTGTGGGAGAGTGTGTACCAAGGAAGGAGCGAGGCTATTTCTGTGACTGTGGCTGTCAGCAAAGCCTCCAATGCATCAACAGTATCTGTGGTTAGGACAGGACTCCGCCTGTTCCTGTTTACACAGTAACTCCTGTATGCTACAACATCGCTTCTATTGAAATTATATTTGTAATCAATTCACCATAAGGACACAAAAGGGGATGAAATCTTTTGATGTTTTATATCACTGATCTTCTTTGTCCGATATCGCAGAGTAGACTCTGTCCACTTGCGCTGAGTGCCGGCAGTCTGCTGTTTCACCATCTTACTCTCCCCACCTCTGATTGGCCGAGAAGTCTCACGAGAGGCTCTTTGAACTGGTTTCGCTATCCTTGCAGACTGCGAGGAGTTGTTATCCCTTGACACCGATTGCTTCGCTGTCTGCTGTTTGCTCATTTCAGAGAGCTGATTTGCTGATACCTGAGTAAAATATTCAAATGGAAAGGTCTCATATCTAGGTCAATATGACCTTATCACAGATTTGACCAATTACACACATTTGATCGCGGAATCTTGACCCTAGTGCTTTGCTGAGTAGAAGACTGAGTTGGATGTCTATGACTGAGTGTCGTTGACCTCAGGGACTGTGATCTTTCTATACCTGCTCCTTGATTGCCAATTTGCACTGCGACATAGATACATACTAGAAGGGCACATTCAGTCACCTGCCGACTACCTGACAGCGTCTAGTACATACACAAAGTAGGATCAGCTCCTCGTCTCTGATGAGCTGAGCGTGATACAATGGGCGACTCAGGATTGGACGAGCCCCTCACTCCCTCAGTCCTGTGTCTGAGCCCCGGGGCTGACTGTGACATCAGTCCATCCACATTATCTGTAACAACAGGAGCGTCAAATACATCTGTCACAAACACTGCCATGTCATCTGGCCTAACCAGGCTCGTCTGGTAGCTCGTGTATTGTAACTGGCCGGCGCCGGGGCGTCTCTATCTCCCCAAGACTGTAACTCCGTGTCAGATGTTCAGCCAGCTTCGTCTGTCCCTGTGAGGAGATTCAGCATCACGTCATGACACAGTGCCTCTGACGTCACAACCTCAATGGCACAGAGACTGACCTGAATGGCTCCCTTCAGGGCCAAGTTCATCCCCTGCGCTCCCGCATTGAGTAACACTGAGCAGCCCTGAGTCTTCACCTTAGCAATTGTCTCCTCTATCTCCTAACAACAGTATTCGGAAGGTTAGTTGGGAGTGAGAAGGAGGTCACGAGACATTGAGGAAGATACAAGAATAGGGAAGAGAGAAGATAGACCTGCTCGTGTTCCAGTAGTTTGGGGTGGACGTAGAGGCGATACAACACTTCAGCCCCCTGTGTGGCCGGCGAAAGAAGCCAGAGCAGAAATATAGCCTTCAGTTCATAGTACATTGGTAGCCTTCAATAAGAGTGGCGATTGACATAAGGGAGCTAGACATAATCAGAGGCGTAACAGTTGGGATACTATTAGCTACCAATGCTACGTTACGCACACAGGATTTAATTAATGTTTCATTGTGGACTGAGGCAGCCAGCAGACTTTGGCTGACTGCAATCGAACACTCACACTCATTCCTCCATCATCTCTACCTCTCTACCACAGTGTTTTCTCTGAAGGAGAAACGGCGGGCTAAGAGAGGTAGTGGGATAGCCGTAGTTGAGCATATCCGAGGTCATTGGCAGAGTAAAGGTGTATCATGTCAATTTTATGACTCAAGTATGACTCGATGTGAGCTATATATGATTTGTTATGGCACAGGTTGGGAACGTTACCATGATATAAGCAAGTCAGCGATGGTCTCTACGTTGTAGAACAGGGCAAAAACTATCCAATACATCATCCATTTCACATAGAGGGTGACATTGCGAGTTTTTATGGCTTTGTAGGAATTGTAGGCAGGGTAGAGAAGTCCGAATACAATCCTGTAATAACAAGCATAAGATCATGTGCTATACTCCTGGGGCTTACCCTTCAATAGCTCGTGTCAGCAGCGTCAAGAGTGTTTACATAATGTATCTACGGTTAGAGCTCTATAAGTACTTTGACTTTGAAACCTCACTCCATTAGTTGAAGCATAACAGAATTATAGTTAGCCTATGAATAGAGGATGTGTGGGCAGCTGTAAGTGGTAGTAGCTAGTGCAGAGCGTATGACAGCAACCAGTTGATGGAGCTATATACTCACACAATGCTGCGTGCTATGGCAGCAGACGCCATGGCTCTATACCTGGTCTACTCCCATTGTATGTTAGCCGAGTGTAGTGTAGTAGTAGTAGTAGTAGAGTGAGATGGGAATGATCTGCTGATTGATCCGGTCATGGCTATCTGTACTCTGTCGATAGCCAATAGAAGTACTACTACTTACAGAGCAGCCAGATTTAATGAGGAAGGCTGCAATAGTACCGCTCCTAGATATCAGCCAATGGGGTTGCAGCTATTATTGGTAGGGGAGTACAACTCTTAATAAGAGAGCATACTTCTTGTGTATAGTCACTGCAAAGATTGTGGATTTCAGAAGGCAGCAGCGATTCCTGATCCTGATTGGTCAGTTTAGTGAGGGTGTAACACTCAATGAGGAGTTGTGTGCTCCTGTTGTGACAGAGAGTCACATCTACAAGCCTTATCATTAACTGATACACGTCAGCACTTTGCGTTGAGCCACAGTTGAGGTGTGATCATTGCCGCCGCACAGCTGACTATTACAGCAATGATTGGGCGATTGCTGCTTATCCTGGCGCTGACTCAGGTACGAGGGGACACCCCTGATCTGCACAAGAACCTGGGCACCTGTAAGTGGTATAACGAGACGTTGGAGCCCGCGTACCCGTGTGGAGCGCATGGGTACGCTCTAGAACTTGGCCACCATTTCTGCTTACGCTATGAGAAGCTGAACGACTTACTCTCACCGAAAGGGCAGCAATTCGTTCTGAAGGCAAAGACATGCCTACAGGTGGAGCTGATCAAGGGGCTGTACGACGGCATCTCATGTGACGATCTGATGACGAATGCATTTGCCACGCACGTCACGTGTTACTCAGAGGACGGGTACTGCGACCTTGGATTCAGAGACATCATGGCTGTCTTCGACATAGTCGGCCCCATTCTCCAGTACAAGTTCTGGTCAACCATCGACACATTCGCTGAAATTGTCGGCAGGTGCTGGTTCAAATGAAGATCTGCATCGATCGTTCGATCACGCATTAGATTGAACTTATCGCCAATCGTTCAGATAGATTGAACTTATCAATAAATGTTACAATATCTACGATCTGACTTATGCAGCCACAGAGTGCTAGCAATAGAATGCTGACTTGGTGACTATGTTTCTCCATTGATGAAACACAGCGCTAGTCTCGACATCTACATCGTATGGTCACATTTAGCTGTAAGGAGACTTATTGGCTGATCCCAGAGCAATGCAAGGGTTCAGTATGTCCTGACAATATCAGCAATAGCTTCTCCCTATATGAAGTTAAAATTTATGACTGACGTCTGCTAGCTACGTAGCCATTGTTACAACGCTGACCAGACCAGTGACATTGTCAGACTATGATATCCTATACCAACACATCACACATTGACGTCAAGTCATTGCTGTTTTTGCTCACCTCTGTGAGGTGGTGAGGGAGGGTTGAAAGTGTACTAGTACTGAAAGTACATGTGACCTGCAGCCAGATGTGTGAGAGAATAGATAAGTGGTTGATGGGGATACTAAAGTAGTCCAGAGATAATACCCGCAGGTAATACTGCAGGTATATGGGTATGATATCATCCGTAAAATTCGCATTATCATATATTTGGGTAAAATGCTAAAATAACTTCAAATACTAAGCCTCTGTAGCTACTAGTACTAGTGCACGGCACATGCTACACATGTATCTGAAATAAGGTATAAAATCGTTACAAATAGTCTGATATCAAGCAAACTCTAATCACTTACAAAGACGGCACTTCGCCTCCTTTCTGGGGCTTTATGCTGGGAGAGCCTGAGGTATTCTGGGATATCTCTGACAGCATGGTCAGCGCTATGCGCCGCCGCTCCTTCTTTGGCTGATCCGGAGATTCCAGAGTTATCAGCGCAATTCTCCTCGGAGCTTTCTGAGACAAGCTATTCTCTTCTCTGGTGCTGCCTGCAGACTGTCCAATCACAGCAGTGGGAGGATTGACGCTGCGCACACTGGTCCCACCCCCTGCAGACTGTCCAATCACAGCAGTAGAAGGATTAGCTGCGACGGCAGGTTCAGAGTGTTCGGCGACGCTGTTAGAGAGCGTTATCAGCTGGACTCTCCTCTTGGCAGGCGGAGGAGGCGACGCGACAAGCAGTTGATCTGCGGTACGGCCCAGAAGAGGTGAAATGATAGGCAGTTGATCTGCGGCACGGCCCGGCAACACGGCTGAAGCGCCAGCACTCGGGCTGCTGGTAGGAACGTCTGCTGATTGAATGAAATCCGTCAGCCTCTTCTGGTTCTTACTGAGGGGAGTAGAGGCCGAGTCTTGGGGCTTCTTCTCTACAAAGGAGAGAAACAGCAGCAGTGCAGACAGCTGTGTCCAATCATCCAATCAGGAGACGGGAGAGATACCTACGATCTGGAGAATCCGTAGAAGAGGCTTTGTCCGATTGGCTGATGGCTGGGCTCACTGTCTGAGCCGACCCAGCATTGTATACAAGCAAGTGTGAGAGGCCGTATTTCTCCAACACCTTCTCGTCCACATGCCAACATGACCTCGGACGCGAAGGTTTCTTGCAATAGTTAGCAATCGAGCGTATCGTAGTCTGGACAAGGCGCTTCGTTATTACCTCCCTACAACATTCCATTTCTCTCCTGTTATCTGACAACAAAGACCTTGACCTTCGGTATGAAGTGGGCAGGAGAGAGGCTATCATTCTTTTCTCCCATCCTCAGCCAGAATTTCCATTCAAACAAACGATCAAAGACTGACTTTGATGCGTGCCATGTATTTCTATAGTCAGCAGACAGGCAGGCCAGTAATGATGACGGGCTGCTGGTGAGTAATCTACTCACGTTGGAGACACAGAATTCCATGCCTCGAGGAAAGACTTGACAATGAAGGTCGAGTTTCTCACGCAGCCATGGGTCACTTTTATCAGTTGCACCATCGCTATGATAACAAACAACACATAAATGTAGATCAAATATTGTTGGTATGAAGGCATCAGACAGGAAACGCTAACCTTCCTCGGAGAGACTCTGCACTGCTTTACGGGAGGAAGAGCTGCCGTCAGGTTTATCAGGTGACAGCCTGATTGCAGGGGCAGTGAAGGTGATCGGTAGGCTGCCCAGCACTATCGCCTGTGACCAGACCGACATTACTAGTACGCCATCTGGGCCAACGCAGAACTGACGCCTGAATATCTATACTTACAGCGAACTGGGTCAGCATGCTGTACTGCATGGCATCACCAACAGGCTCCGCCTCCTCTACATAAATTCCGTATACGACAGGCTTCAGCTTGTTCTTCTTCTTACGCTGTTTGCCGTAGGTCCTGGCGATCAGCTGCTTCGTCTTACAAGCAGCCAATGAATCGTCTCCGTCTGACGAGTCTCCTGCAGCAGACAGAAGCAGTGTCAGTTCTCATATCAACAAAGCAATGAAGCTGCCAATCCTGACAGGAATAAATACTACCTTCATCATCTGAGAGGTAGTTGTGGTCGACGAGAAACCCATCTTCTCTTAACTCAGGATCAAAATCGAACTCGTCTTTCTCTTCCTCCTCCTGTAAGAGAGACAGAGGATTATAACAATAACTACTGCTTACACTAAGCACTCACAGCTTCCAGTAATATAATGAATTCCGCTGTGCTAACATGTAGACAACAGATATGGAATCTACAAAGACAGCTAGAGGCCATGAAGATGATCCCAGTTTCATTACCTCATCACCACTGTCCACACTCTCTCCAGGCTCTTCCTCCTCCCACTCGTCAGCGCTGTCGACCTCATAGTCAAACAGCTCCTTGTCTAGACCGAGTGGGCGTCGTGCTCTCACCGCCACTGATTCCTTCCTCCACGTACCAAAGTAGGCGGGTCGTACGTCTGTGTGAAACTGCAGAAGCTTCGCCCGGTGATGAGTGCCGAGTATCTTGATATCATCATCCTCCTCCGCCCTAGAGTTCACCAGTTATAAGATTATCGTAAGCACTGGCAACCCTACCGACTCTATCACGCAACCTTACCACGGCCATGTGTTAGCGGAAGACCTAGCCTTAGTTTTGATTGCAGTGAGGTACGGTGTTGCGGGGCTGGTCTGCGCAGAGAAAGCGCAGTCAAATTCGGCAACCTGGATTGGAGGCCGTCTTGTCAACGGAGCCAGTTTGGTCTCCGGATTCAACTGGAATGGCTTGAACCTAGAGCAACACGCGGCTCCCTCTTCTGGCTGGTCAGATTGTTTCTTTGGGGCTTGTTCGAAGAAATTCCGGAAAGCATTCTTCTGAGCTTCCTGTTTCTTCATCTGTAAATGGTGGATACAGTTATAGCAAGCCTCACTCAGAGCCCCAATGACCTCTACAGTATCTGTACCAACTATTCAATTACCACAGAGCTTAGCACACGCATTCAAATAACTAAACGACCTTCACCTTAGCCTGCTCAAGTCTGAGTCGTTCCTCTTCTTTCTCTCGCTTCTCTTCCTCCTTTTTATGTTTCTCCTCTTCCTTCAGTCTCTTTTCCTCTTCTCGTTTCTTTTTCTCTGCCTCTTTCTCAGCATTCTTAGCACTGATTAACATAGCAAACATTTGAGCTTGGCAAACGAGGAAATCATCGATACATCCAACACACCAATACTTCCAATACATCAAGCACACCCACACACAAATACATCAAATACACCAATCTAAACCAATACAGCCAATACGCCAATCTTAACCAATACAGTCAATACACAATACATGGATCTACTGTAAAAAGAAGAAATATTTGCATTCATCAAAGTTTAGCATTCTTGACTGATTGTCCAGACAAGAAACGCAAAAGTTTCCTGTTTTACAGTTACAGATTGTGCCATACACCAATACATTCATTACACCAATACATCAAATCAAATACACCCATACGCTCATTACACCAATACATGGATCTATATTAAGCCAACTCACTCAATTTCAGCCTGCTTCTTTGCTAACATCACTGCCTTCAATCTCTGCTTCTCTTCTCTCTCCTTCTGTCTAGCTAATCGCTCAGCTTCTTTCTCCTTTTGCTTGGCCAATCGTTCTGCCTCCTTCTTTTCAGCTTTTATTCTCTTCTTCTCTTCTATTTCTTTAGCTTTCTTCAGCTACAGGTGGTACATAAGCAGAGTAACTCCCATAACAACGAGGGCAGCAGCAGCAGCGTGGTGTATAACTACTCACTTTCTCCTCGTTCTTCTGCTCCAGTTTCAGACGCTTCTCCTCATTTCTTTTGTCAGAGACTTTGTCCCGATCCTGCTTCCGCTTTTTCACTGATTGTATTGGCTAGAATTTAAGAGGATCGAGAATAGTAGGCAATAGTAACAGACTCGGCAGTATCAGCAGAACTAGAGAAACCATCCCACTACTCACCTCAGCGTTGTCTCCACTGACAGCATCGGCAGACATGCTGCAGTCTGCTTGTTTATCAGAACTGTGCCGCGACTCCTCATCGATAACTATCACCTCATCCTCAGTGCTCGACGTGACCTCAGCCTTGGGGCTGCTGGCCGGAGCCACTTTAAAGAACGCGTCTAGGCTGCTGTTTGCTGACACGTGACCCGATTGCAGCTTGGTATGGCAGGACTCAGAGCTCGAGCTCACCTCTGTATCCTCTGCGAACATGGATAGCAAAAGGATCAACTGCACTATCACCGACTCATAGGCACGAGAGATCAGCTAGAATGTGGCCAACCATGAGCAGAACCCGCCTCCTCAGTTTTGAGATTTTTAGGTTTTTTGGCTAGACTAGGACTAGTATCAGATGGTGCAAGAGTTCTTTTCTTGCGACCACGACCAGACGTACTGGGCAACTCAACTTGCTTCTCATCATCTCCACTGGAACCAGGGGCTGGCTTGGGGGTGACAAAGAATGACAGTAGAGCTGAAAAAGTAAAATCCTTATGTGGCCACGAAACAGGTAGGTTTGGAGAAAACGATAAACTCAGTATGTACACTATGTGGGGCACGACACTCTGTGCACTGTATAAATAGCTCAGCATACATACATTGTCGTAACTTCTTTCCAGCCTTGGCCGACATGATAGTAATTTCTTTCAGACCGAACTACCTGTCAAGAAAGGATAGTGAGCGAGTCTACAATTACCGCGATATACTATCAAGGTTTTGACAGCTTATAATTATAGTACAAATCATATGGCCAGCCTTTCTCTAATACTATGGTTTGAAAGGGAACTGGAGAATATTCCGAACACACGCGTATGCGAACAGAACATCCATGGAGCGAAGGCAAATCAAAGTCGTTCGTACCAATTTCAAGACAGAACATACCTGGAGCTAGACGCTACTTTGGCCAACGCTTGCAGAGTACAGCCACAACATTACATTTTCAAATGCAAGAGGAAATTAAAGAATACATGAAAAAAGAAATGTTTGGCGCTGATTGCGATCTGTCACTAGCGATGAGAATTTCCCGCCAGATTGGACAAGCCAAACACATACACGACATGACTCTTATCGTTGAGTAGTAACGAGTGAAAAATCGTATGGTAATATTATAATTCCACGATGATGCGGCATTGGAACCAATTGCGCTCTCGACTTTCTGGGCCACGTTTTCTTCAGACAACGAGCGATGTTTTTCTGTTTACGGCTCAGCGATAAACTTTTTATATCGTCATCTGCGTTGAGCTGTTTTCCGGCAGAAAATCTTGAAAATAAAAGTTTAGAGAATAAAATCACCTCCAAAAGCTTATCTAGGAATTATATACCGCGATTCGTTGATCTTTATATCATTTATCTAAAATAAATAAAGAAAGGGAAAGAGTATATAACTCCCAGTAGTGGATTATAGGCAATGTGAAGAATAGTACTAGCAGTTGTCTTCCCTGTCGTTTGTAACCGAATGATGGCCAGCAACTCTTGATTGCTCCGGCTCTGGAGATCGCGTGCTTAAATCTAATCTGGAGTGGAATTCATCTACAGACGTGGCAAGGGTATCTCTCTCTTAAATCATCACTATTGTAGATCATAATATGAACACCGAGCAGATACTTCGCAACTGAATGCTGAGTGTATCCTTTCTGCTCTGCAGTCGTTTAACTATTAGAGAATTATTTTGGCAGATGAGACATCGAGCAGTGATTTTTGTCGTAGCAGTAATAGTAACTGTTCTTGTCTCAGAGCATTGTCATATAAGCATTTTATGTGACGTGCCTACCATTACCAACCAAGCATTAGTTATGTTTCCAGGTTCTTCTGCAGACTGATGTTGATGTTTACACTGCTGAGAAGAGCTCATGCTTCCTTCCTACCAGTCCCTGCTCACATCAGGAATGCGCTGGCTGTACTCGGAGCCTCAGAGTTGACTATGGTATACTGGTATACATGTAAAGGAAAATCCGTCTAGGTACATCACCCAGTGTTACAGGTGACAGAGGCAGTCACATTCTTCTGTACATCAACGCTTTCTTCCTATCTTCTCTAGCCAAAGAGTTGCTGTTCAATGGTCTGTGCTACCAACCACCATACCGTAGCTGTATATTCATGTAGTTTCGTGCAGTGCTGCGAGATGGGGGGGGGGGGGGGGGGGGGG
>ERZ1740065.1506-NODE-1506-length-14014-cov-12.262913_pt1 | contig 14014 bp, 6 predicted proteins | sample MGYA00581738_ERZ1740065 | MGnify/ENA primary metagenome ERZ1740065 (study PRJEB43018, sample SAMN04849749) | marine metagenome | isolation source: floating plastic debris | place: Pacific Ocean | collected 2008-09-01 | study: EMG produced TPA metagenomics...
CCCTCACCCTCTACAGCCCCTCACCCTCTACAGCCCCTCACCCTCTACAGCCCCTAACACTAAGTAACAGGCCACTTATAGCCTTAGTAGTACAACCGCTTCCTGTATTCTCTTCTGTATTCCCTCACCTATGAGACACGTGTCTAAGGAAGTGAGGGATTCCTTCACCTATAAGACACGCCCAAATCTTAGTACAACATCAATACTGATTTATGTATCACTATTGTATAGAGACCATCTTAGTTTCACAAGGGAAAGCTAATTTAGAATGACTAAACAAATCAACTACTAGCCAACAAATAAAGACAAATTAAAGACTACCTCACTTCCTTAGGCATGCGTCTTATAGTCAAGGGAATACCTCACTTCCTTAGGCATGTGTCTTATAGTCGAGGGATTACAGTACTTGTCTGGCAGTGTTTTCGTTGTTCATCAGTTGGCAGGTACATAGCACCTTGTTTCATGACCGTAGATGATTCGTCTGACCACGTTGCCATTGTCGTTCCACAATAGGTACTGAGAGATCTCACTTCCTGCGCATGCGCTTCCTTCACGAGTGCCTCGAAGACCTCAACCGTCAGCTCATGAACTGTAATGGTCGCCTGTACACGTTTCAAGGCGACACCGTCAAGACGTTACGTCACATATTCGAGGTTGGCCAGCGATTTTCAACTCGCCTTTGTTTCAGGTTACCTACTGGGTTTGATATTTCGTAGAGGTCATTTGTTATCATTTCATTTGCATGAAGGCCCTCGAGGGAATTCATGCTGCTATTCTCAAGGCCATCCATCTGCTTTGTATATTTGAACCAAAGCGCTTCTTCTGCACTCAAGGTCATGTTGTTCAGGGATATTAGCCAGAATTCTGGTATTTTTTATGTGTAGGAGTGGGAGGGGGGCGTTAGTCATCAGCCCAGTCTCAGCGTATCTCAGCAGGAATCATGGCTATTGGTACTGAATGTTAGCCAGAGTTCTTGTATTGTTGTTTGTAGGAGTGGGGCGTTACTCGGCTGACATATCAGGAGGAGCCTGAGGCTATCTGGAAATCGAGGGATGATGCCGTCACGTGTCTGTGCGAGGAGTGCGGCGTAGAGAAGATCTCCCGCAGCGGACACACTCTCTGGGATCCTCACGAGTGAGTTGTAACTTCATCTTTATTCTTCTTTGAGAAACAGTCAGCTCGCACTATCTGAGCCACTAGTAGATATGTTTAGATGTTGTCACTGTGTGACGCCATTGTGACGGTTGATGCCATCACATTATGTGACATGTGATGCTGTCATGATGTGTGACACCATTGCAGTGTGTGACATCGGCGTGACATGTGACATTCAGCTACCGTCACAGTGTGTGGCATTTAATGTCACTATTTTTTGTCAGTAACTCAGTACGGTTGGGTGGATGGTCGTGACGCTGTCATGATGTGTGACATCGTTGTGACGTGTAACGCTGTCACAGTGTGTGTGACTTTTGCTGATGGTTGGGTCTTTGCTGTTGATTTATAGCTGATAGGTCAACGGTTTCTCATCAGCAGCGTACATGCACTAGTCTCAACCTGTCCTTTCCACCACACCGCAGTGTATTAAATTATACTGGTAAAACATTCAACCGCCTATGCTTGTTTATTCAGGGTCATTAAGAAAAATGGTGGCACACCGCCGCTGACGTACACAATCTTCTGTCACGTCACAGACACTATGGGACTGCCGAATAGGCCGGTCGATGATCCTTGCTTCGGTTCAAGGCTTGCCGTATGCAAGGACTTTGACTCGCGCTTCTCTCTGCCACAGTACAGCGAACTGGGTACACTCTCTCTCGCACATTGCTGGCATTGGCAGATCCTCTATTAAATACCAATCGATCCCTGTATCTATTGCACACATGGGTGACCTGACCTGTTTGCTAACGACTGTACAGTGGTGACTGTGAGTTAAGCTGGTGAGAAGATCTGCTATCTGTATTTAGAGCCAATTACTGACAAGTAATTCCCAGCCAGTTTCCCCTGCATCAGGTCATGTGACTACCCGAAAGGATTTCTAGGGTTTCAGAATGAGGCGTCGGAACCGGACAGGAGGTTTAACAAATGGCTCGGAGGAGAGATGGAGGCCCTCCGGCTCGTCGAGAAACGTCTTCTTGCCGAGAAACAGGTACCATACTCCCCCTGTATTTCTCACAGCGCCTCAACACCATGTTTGCATGTAATAGGCTGGCTGCAGTGGCACCACTAGTATTTCACCAGACTTGGGTGAGAGCGAGTCCTGTACTTGTGGGCTCTAGGTATCTCTGCGGTTCGAACTGAAATCCCTGTGGGCCGACATCATCTTCATCATCGCCAGACCTTTACTTTGGCTTTGCTTCTGTCGCCGCCAATGTCGATGATATTGCAGGCATATGTGGGCTTGTGAGATAGAGACACAGCCGTCTGGGTGGCTGAATGCGTCTCCGTTTTCCCTTCGGCAGTCGAGAGAAGTCTAGGGTTGGGCAGATCTTGTCCTTGTGACCTTGAAGTGGTTTTGGTGTCATTTCTCTGCCTCGCCCAGCTGTGATCAGTTTCACATGACTGACTGCCACCACTCGACTGATCTCCCGGTACCGGTTAGGTTAGCTCGCTCTGGTGCATCCTCTTGAGATTTCAAGGACATCTGCCTGTAGCCCTTTGCAGTCATTGCTGTTATCAAAGACCTTCCTTTTCTAAGATGTCAAGGCGACCTGGTTCAGAGTTGTCTTCTTCCCCATCTGGCCCGGTCGAATTGAATGAGCTTTAACAGGCTCGGAGAACAGCTTATGAGTGATATATTGGCTTGTTATTGTTTAATAGGTGATTGTATGCATTATTAGTGAAGATCAGTAAGATTCACCCAGTAACTTGCGAGATTGATTAAATTCAGACGCAAATAAGAAGAGCTATGGTAGTTTTCCCCTGCCCATTGTCCGAGTTTTCCCGCCTGTGCATGCGCGAAATAATACACCGTACTTGAAAAAAAAACTCACCGTACTCGTAAAGTGGCCGGGCCAGATGGGGAAGAAGACAACTCCAAACCAGGTCGACTTGGCGTCTTAGAAAAGGAAGGTCTTTGGCCATATGCTTATAAGTGACCTTGACAGCTGGTACCACCGCTACATCCTCCTGCACTATGGCTAAACAGCTGCACTGGAGTCAAAATACAGCTGACCACTCAATACAGCGGGTCATATCCTGACCAAATAACCTCAAATTGCTCATCAACAATTTTTTGCACTTGTGGAATGGTTGCCGCAAGACGACTGCGCAAATAGCTGGAGACGCCCCTGGGAATAAATACTGGCCTGTCTAGATGTTGGCTTTTTTATCAACATAAAAATCATGTTCATTGTTTGCCTCAACAAATGTTCAGCAGTGGAGCATTGGTACGCAATAATTTCTATTTAGCTTCATGAAGTACTGATTGTGATGTATTACAGGAACTCAGGTGATGATTATCGACATGTGGAAGGAGCATGCCAGTGGACCTCTGCACCTGATTCATCTAGGATTTGGAACAGGTGCACTCCTCCTGCCACAAATTATGGTCCATTTCACTAGCAACAACTTGCCAAAATCAAAGGACAGCAGAGATGTGGACGGTTGCTTAACAGGAGAAAATCTAACCAATCGAGTCAATCGGACCACGGAACTAACCAATAGAATCAATCTGACCACGGAATTAACCACTCAAACGGCAGGTGCAAATGCTGAAGCTTCAAATGTTTTACAATATGGATATTGGATTTTTTCTATCGTCATAGTAATCGTCTCACTGATCTGGTTTGCTTACGGGTTTCTGGAGAGGAACAGAGTTGCAAGAGGATCAACTTCGGTCTCAGCAACTCTAAAAGAAAATCTCAACTTGAACTCTTGTGTCCCTCACCGTCCTGCGTGTGCTTTTTTCCTCTACAGTGTAACATTTGTTTGGATCTTTGTTGCAGTTTCTTGTGAGCTAGTACTTGGCCAGTACCTGTACACTTATGCCAGGACTGTGTCTTGCTGGTCAAAAGCCGAGGCAGCGAATTTGCTGACAGCGTTTTGGTTGAATTTTACTGCTGGCCGGTTTATCGGATTCGTGTCAGCCAACTTCATCCACATGAGGTACATCATATTTGTCGAGGGAATTGGAAACGCCATCAGCGCTATCGTGCTGTTCTTTTTCAGCTCTAATCGTTACGTTCTATGGGTGTGCGTGTGCACTTCGGGACTTCTGATTGGTCCTTGCTACCCATCAACACTTGCCTGGGCGAATCGGTACATGATAGTAACTACTACCGGAGTGGCTGTTTTAAATACTTTCTGTGGGATAAGTAACATACTCCCTCTTTCTATTGCTGGCTGCTTCATTGAGTATGGAGGTATGCAGGTCATAATCAGCCTTCTACTCATGCTTGGAATTACATTTGGCATACTGCCATTTGTCATGTCCAGCGCTGCTTGCTGGTTGGGTGACCGATTTCAGAGCGAGGTTCCGTACGAAGAGCATTGACCGATAATCTAACTTAAAGCTTTTCGCCCAGACTGGATGAGTGGCAATGCTATCTCAAGCTTTAAAATTCTTATTGTGACTTACTCCTTTACTTGACATCTACATTCGCAGGTGCCTCAGCCAGCCATTGCATGCACTTCGAAGTTAATACACCCAACACTTCCACTACTACAGGGACAGCTGTGGAATTTTTCTCTCATATTCTTTCCAGTTCCTTCCACTGTGCCTGGTACAACTCTGCTACCTTCTCCAGTTCTTTGAGCTTGGTTTCGCGGTCATTCAGTACATCTATTATGGGGGTTTGCATAGATGTAGAAATCCCAGAGAATCTTGGTACAATCATTCCCAACTATTTTCTCCATAGAAGACATCCCACAATTTTTTCTGCTGAAATAGGCCGGAATGTTTGTAGATAGCTCTGTAGGTGACATTTACCACCTGGATTTTCTTCTCTGCGTATTTTTCAGAGGCTGATTGGAACCATTTGATGACTATGTGCTGCATTGTATGTGACAACTGTGCATCTATCATCTTCAGCGCTTCGAATTTATGCTGACCTGAATTAATTCCCTGTACAGAGCCTCTTCCTATTCTCCTATAACATGCAGTACCATCAGCATTGATGGCGTGTCTATCTCAAGTTTTTATTTTCTTTACGTACAATTTATTAGAAATAACAATTCATTGTACACAGCCAACACCAACTTGTGCTCACACGCAAATTTCTCTCCATCTCTTTCTTTCAAGCATCTGTGATGCTGAAAGAGCATTTGGCTGTCAGTAGAATCTTGATGAACACAACTGCTCAGCTACACAAATCTGATAGGTCCTAAAGCATTTGTGAAAGTGTTGGTGACCTTTTACTACCCTCTCCGTGACCCTTCATTGACATCTCATTGACCTCTCATTGGCACCTCAGTGACCTCTCAGTCCCCTGTAGATGGCGGTTTCCTGTGTGTCACCATGCTCTTGAATTATTTGATGTGCATCAGGCACACACGTAGCCTGAATCTGCCATCTTCAATTAAAAGCACTTCCTTGCATTCAAACAGGATTCACCAGCTCCATTACATCAATATGTTACCTCACACAGGATTGATCACCCATCGCAGGATAGGTCCTCTTATGGAATTCCGTTCAGACATTGCCATTCAATCCACCAAAGAACTCCACAGATGAGACTATGATACAATCACTGGTAACACACTGTTTGTCTCATAGCATGCGAGTACTAATGTACTCGCTATCCAAACATAGTCGAATTCAGTTTACTTTCATATAGTAACTTCTGAGTCATCTTCTGACTGCTACTATTTCTATGGTGGTTTATCTTAGGAAAGAGCCACAGGAAATTTACATATGCTGGTAGTACAGCTCACTAACACCCCCATATTGTACCTGCAGCCTCCACCATCAAAGGTCATAACCCCGATGTAAATCCATGTTGAAGCGTCTTACATCACCTTACTGTCTTCTGCTCACTTCAGGGGAGGGAAGAGCTTCATGCGTGTTCTTCCTAGTAAACTTACTCATTGTCCTCTGACAGTATGGCACTAGTCAACATGCATTCTTCCAGAGAAAGTGAAGGACTTTTAGAGGTCGCTGACAAGGTGACAGAGACCAAGCAACAACCAGATTATTCATCAGTCTACAAAGTTCTCAAGACTGTATCTATGTTACTCATATACGTGTGTAAAGTACGTAAGACTTGATCTAAAATGTAGTATGAATTCACAAAAAAATTTACTTAAACATTTTCTTTCAGGGTTCGTGGATAGAAATAAGCTCATCCGCTCTGCCAGATCTGATCTACAGGATGGACTCAAACTATGAGGTCATATCCGAGGCGATTTCCATGAGAGGTGCAGGCAATGTTATCGGTTGCGTACTGGGTGAGCCGTCTTAAATATCGAAATTCAGTCTATTTCTTATTCTTCAAACAAATGTTTTCAATCAAATAGATTTTATGCTTGAGGCTGTACGAAATAGTGTCTAGAAATTACGCTGGTGCTACTACTACCACTGGTACCATCACTGTTACTGCAACTATCAGCCCCTCCACTACCACTTCCACTGCTTCTTCTATCTCCATGATTATCTACGCTGCTCACTACTCATGGATGACAACTCGTCAGCCGTGTTTTATGCACTATCACAGGAGCAGGACGAGTCATAGACAAGTGCTATCACCGAATCGAGCTTCTCATCGCTGGATGCCTGCTGACGTGTGCTATTTTAAACTCTCTACCTCCGCTCCTCACATCAGCTATTGGTCTGTTCTTCATCGGTACCCTGCAGGGTCTGTGTGAACCTTTTCTATGTATAGGTAAGTAAAACCGATTCCCATAGGCAGAACACGTACTCAGATACTACACTGACAGTATCTACTCAGATACTACACTGCCAGTATCTACTCAGATACTACACTGACAATATATACTCAGATACTACACTGACAGCATCTACTCAGATATAGCACTGACAGTATCTACTCGGATATAACACTGCTTAACATAGCTACCAGGTAGGGGTGTAACAATTCTTAATTTTCAATCCGATTCTATTACAGTTAGTTTAAAAAAATAATCTCTGATTCAGCGATTCAATTATAAAATATGTGACTCGATTTGTGTACATGAAATCTACCATGAACTTGCGGACAACTGACCTGACAACAATCTCAGCAGCAATTATATGTCTTTTCACGCTTCTCACACATATTAAGTTTCCTGCATTATTTATCACTCTCTCACAGCAGTTGCTTAGCGTCATCATACACTGTGTATTACTCGCTTGCGCACTCAGAAGGGCAAGACCCTATAGCACAGGGCTTTTGAGCCAGTTGCTTTTCACTATTCTAAACATACTTTGCAAACACCCAAAGACAGCATGATCTCTAGTAGCCTAGCAGTTAGTATCTTGAGACCTAGTAAAAACTCATTTTTTCATTAGCAAAAATCCTGTTAGCAGACGAAAGTAATCGCTTCAGCATCATTACACAAGTAATCGCTGACGCACCAATTACGCATGGTGACACCCCTACTACCAGGATAGAGAGGAAATGAATGCTGACTTGCCTCTGTTGTGGCTTACTCATAAATATTCAAACATTTTTCACTGTGTTTATCTCACAGTGTTGTTTATGAGTTGAACACTCATATGAACTGGGATGATTTGCAGGGAGCCAAGTGATGATCATGGACATGTGGAAGGAGCACGCCAGCGGACCTCTGCACCTCCTTCATGTAGGATTTGGGGCAGGTGGGCTCCTTGTGCCACAAATCATGGCCCATTTCACGAGTAACAAGCTACCAAAATCACGAGACAACCCAGCTGTGGACCACTGCTTATCAAGAGACAATCTGACCAATCAAGTCAATCGCACTACTGTCCTAGCCAATCAAACAGCGGCTTCCATTGCTTCTAACGCTACAACATCAAACAGTTTACAATATGGGTATTTGATGATTTCTGGTCTCTTAGTAGTTGTTTCAGTCATCTGGTTTGTTTTCGGATTTATTGAGAGGAAGAGAACTGCCCAAAAATCATGTCTGATCTCATCAACTCTGAAAGAAAGTCTAAACTTGAACTCGTGTGTACCTGGCCGTCCTGCATGTGCTTTTTTCCTCTACACTTTAATTTTCATTTGGAGCTTTGTTTCTATTGCTAGTGACCTAGTACTTGCCAAGTACTTGTACTCTTACGCGAGGGCTGTCCTTTGCTGGCCAAAGTCTGAGGCGGTTAATTTGCTGACAGCGTATTGGTTGAGCTTCACCATTGGCCGATTTATTGGATTCATTTCAGCCAACTTTGTTCATATGAAGTACATCATACTTGTTGAAGGAATTGGAAGCGCAATCGTTGCCATAGTATTGTTCATTTTCAGCTCGAATCGTTACGTTCTGTGGGTATGCGTGTGCGCTTGGGGACTGCTGATTGGTCCTTGCTACCCATCAGGACTTGCCTGGATTAATCGGTACATGATAGTGACCACTACTGGAGTAACTGTGATTGAGATTTTCAATGGGATGAGTAACATATTGTTTCTTTTCATCATCGGTTACTTCATTAAGTATGAAGGTATTCAAGTGATAACCACGTTTGTCCTCGCACTCGGAGTTCTAATCGGTACAATGTCCATTGTAATGAAGAGTGCTGCTTGCCAGTTGGGTGATCGGTTTAAGAAAGAGGCTGAGTGAGATGAAAATTGGAAGTATTTAATGAAAATATATTGGCTTTGTCATTCTACCGTAGATATTCGTGCATCAGCACGTGCGGGAGTGAGAGGGAGTGAGCGGGAGTGAGCGCGAAAATAGACAGGCGAATGACAAAAGCCAATATGTTTTATACTCAGATATAATGGGCCATATTATTCTCTTGAGCCTGACAGCTCCCTCCAAAACCCCAGGAGCTGATCTTCTGTAGTTCTTCTTTGCAGCTACATTCCCAGGTGCCTCTACCAGCCATTGCATGTGCTAGGATGTTACTACACCCAATACTCTGACCACTACAGGGACAGCTGTGTAAGTTTTTCTCAGATTTTTTCTAGTTCCTTCCACTGTGCCTGTTACAACTCTTCGACCTTCTCCAGTTCTTTTACCTCGGTGTTGCAGTCATTTGGTACTGCTATATCTATCATCCTGGTGTGTTTGGTACCGTTGTTTGCATGGATGTAGAAGTCCCAGCGAAAAAGTTTTTTGTCATGCTCTCTCCATATCATGAAGCAGTATCTGGCACTCATCTCCGCTTTCAAGCTCTTTGACTTTAATGCTGCAGTCTTTATGTACTGCGATATCTATTAAGGCTCGGCTACACACTAGCACAAACCTGCGAATTGTGATGCCTAGTAGCACTCGAGCAAGTGGTTGGGGTGCTACACACTAGCAGCTTTTCGCAGAATAATCCCTTTGTTGCCAGCCAGCTGTTTGGTGTAAGCTTAGTGCTTAGGGAGTGCTAGTTTAGCCAATCAGCGTGTTGCCTGCAAATTCGTGCATGGCAAAGTTCAACATGCTTTGTGAGTTGCGAATAGTGGATTCTGCTACATTACTCGCAGATTTTCTGCCATCCACAGCTTTTCTGCTAGTCTGTAGTGTAGCCTATCCTTAACTTAGTCGTATCTTGTGCTCGCCACGCTGTCGGACTTGTTGGCAATCTATCATCTGCTTTTCCATCCCAGTGGAGAAGTCTTAGAGAGTCTTGGAGTGATCATTCTCAACCAACTTCTCTGGGAGCTCCCACCATTCTGTCGGCTGACTTTTTACATACTGTTTGGAGATGGCTTTTTAATCAATGTTTGTCGCCTCTCCATTAACTTCTCAGTGCTCAGAAGGTGCACAGTCTCTTTCTACTGTTAACACAGCTGACACCCACCATACCCAATGGTGAAGTATATGCTGGTGTGAATAGATGGCGTGTTCAGAGCTTGTTCTGTAGTTTACTCCTGACCTTCAGCGATATGACGCATTACTTTCATAGTCTCACTACATTTAATTTTTAGCTTGCTTGCATACAAATAAACGTAATGGTTGCACGTTATCATTGTGTATAACAAACACTAAGCCATACTCAGATGTGTTTTGCTCTCCAACTCTTTCTTTAAATGACATACCATAGTGCACGAGCAATATCTCCAAAGATTCTTCTACACCATTCAAGCCATGGCTCCACAAAGCGATTTTTGCATAGTTTGGGCCAGCGATGCGGTTAGCCACAGCGCCGGGTAGCCACAGCACCGGGTAGCCACAGCGCCGGGTAGCCACAGCGCCGGGTAGCCACTGTTTTCAGGCAAATGGTGTTAAATGAAGCGCTTCGAACGTGATGCTAGATCCTGATTGGCCGTTTCTAGTTAATGGCTGCCTAATCACTGGAGTCATGTGTTTGAGCAGTGACAGCCATACCGCCTCCCTCTGGTAACTTTGACTATGCTTGCTGAATGGGTATTATGTAATTGGTTGACCAGCCGCTCTGTGTAGCCATCATGCCTTTCCGACCCTAAGTATTTCTTAGCTGTGTGTAGCCACAGCTTTAGTCTGGTTTCCATATAGCTCCACAGGTGCCATCGATAAAGCTGCAGTATGCCTGGTGATATATGGAAACCAAAAGACCCACAAGTAGCACAAGCTTGCCACCTCAGCTTGTCACAAGTAGACATGTCTACTTTGCGCAGCCGCCAATTGTGATTCTTGCGGTTGTGCTGCGCCTGTGGCTATATGAAAACAATGCTTTAAAAATATGATTCCCTGAGTATATGAACTAGTACTGTATCCGTTGGCCAAATCAGGCAGTACATCTGGTAGGGCCAAACCACTTAGTCTTACAACTTGCAAAAATGATTAGGAGTTTTCTTCTCGTTGGAAATAAATCTGGGAAAGCCAATAGTATTTTGTGGCATTGTAGGTCACATGTGACTTTCAATTATCCAATGATGATCAAATAGAGTTATAATAACTAAGATATGGCAAATTACTGCAGGCAGTGCGGTCAAGAATCTCAAGGCTAAAAATAGCTTGTGGTGTGCTAAAAAGCAAGTAGTGTGTGAGTCTTTCAAACTGTTCCATTCTGAATATTAAAGTGATCGCTACACAGTGACAGGATGTCAGTCAAAACAGGTCGAAGCTGTATTTTCAAAGCGGATTCTTGCTAAAAAAACATTTATACATCAAATGCCGTGTGTATAAGTTGTTGCCGGTAACCTAGTTACCAGTTGAAGTTCCAGCCACTCAGCGTTCAGTGGGCGGTACCGGATGGACGTAATGTGAAGGATGATATCCTCTTGCGAGAGTTAGTGCAAGAATAGCCAAAGAACCAGCAAAAATTATGGCGCGGTCCTGCATTTTACTCACGTGATCACGTAATAATACGAACAATGACCAATGGAGCTTTCTCGCTGGCATGAGGCTAGTTTGCTTCATCCTCTGTCGCTTTCACAGGGCGTTACGAACGAATTCACTGAATGGGTGTCTTCACTGGATATTACTCTAACTGTTACATAGGATTACCAAACAGATTATATCAACATTCACTGATCTTGGGACTCTCAAACATACTCTTTCCTTGCATATACTAGTTCACTGTTCGTAGGTGAGAATATATTGTCCCGCCCATTTTATTTTGATAATTCTTCCTTCTAAGTCGTAAATTGCTGTGTTTATTTGCCGTGTTCATATACTGCATCAAAAAAAGCTTTGTAAGAAATCCATCGCTCGGCACATTCTCGCCATAAACAAAAACCACAGGTCAGCTGATTTTCCGGGAATTCAAGGGGTCACTTGTTTTACATCATATCTGGTTTCACGCCAGCATTAGTCTCATTGACGACAGTAGTCCCGGGAACGCTGTACAGTAATCTGCCGTAGGAAACGGGATAACATATGTCAAGTGTATACATCATAGTAACTGCTTGTGTGCTGAATCCAAAGGGCTGTAGTTCCTTTAATGATGGTGTGCATTTTTACCTTCAGTGACTGGTCAGTAACCTTTCAGTGACCCTTCAATGACCTCTTAATGAGCAGCCATGGACTTAAATGGTAGGCGGAGCTTAAGCTTTGAGCAGACAAGGGGTCATTCCCATTAGTATGAGAACTGTGATGGAGTTACCAAGGAGAACTTTGGGCACTCTGTCTTATCAGCAACAGATGTACGTGTAGATCAGCAATAGATGTATGTGCAGATTGGGATGGCACAGCAAAACCACTAGCTGAATAACAGGATCTCGGCATTGTTTGGAACATCGCCAGTGAATGTAGCGCAGACCATCTTGTGACAAACAGGGAAACGTACAAAACTAGATAGATGCATTCATAAAGAAACAGCTGATAAATGGTCTCTACATAAAACGTAGTATAGGATACAGGTATCCATAAAGATCAAGGCTATGGCAACCATAGTAACCATGGCAACCATAACATCTCATCTCACTGCATCTCACAAAGCGCTTGAAGCTCAAATGATGGTACCATAACTATTGTACATGCTGCAACCCTAGTCTTGTCTCAGGGAGCCTCAAAGTCTAGACTGTGTTGGTACGAGCGTATCGTACATAAATCAAAGTGATGGCTAGCAGTGCTGCACAGGGATTCATGCTGCATTTTACTACTGATCCGAAACAACAGGAAGTTGTTACAGCCATCATTGCTGTCAAGCATGTATGTAAAAAATCTAACTTGACAATCTGATTGGTTGAACGGTCTATATGTTAGCGCACCCCATCACACCATTCATATGTACGGTAAAGGAAGAGGGCACTATCAACTGAGTGGATGACACTGATGGCGTTCTGTGCCAGACCAAACCTCTGGCTGCTATGACATTGCAGCCGTACTTTCTGCTCCTGTATCAGACTCATTAACCATATCCATGCTTCAAATGAATGATCAACTTTCTAAATCTTCGTTCATGAAGAGGAGAAGGAGAGCATGATCCTATGGGGCTGCTGAACAGCAGAAATCGACTTGAGTATGTAACGTGATGTTTTCTGTCATCCAAGGGCAGCAAGTGTTCATGGGGCTCCTTGCATATAGCTCGAGCCATTATTGTCAGCACCAGTAGGCACGGTATCGCCAGGTCATCCTTTCGCCATACTTGGGAGGCTCTTATCTTTATCAAAAAGCTGTCGATGGCTCTGAATTGAGGCTGACTGTAAAATTCACTGTACAAATAAGATGAGTTCAGCTTATCTTGAAGCCTATCATGCAGTAAATTGGTTTGGGATAAACACGCTACACCTTTCGATTACAGGCTACAGTAAAGTCCCAATTAAATGCCAGCATGAGATTAAAGAATGTTATCACGTAATCATGGTTCAATCGGTGTTTTTGTGGAAGTGAAATTTTCCCATCAATTAAATCAGTTCCAGCAGTTTAGCAAGAAATTACGAGATTATTTCTCCTGTTTTGTGGTAGGTGAGGAGCCCTAGGGAATTTATGGTTTTCATGGTGGGAATCGAATTGACCAATGACACTAGCTTATCATTTTAGTGACAAACTACCCAATTAGAGACAAACAGCTATAAAACTGACACCTAATACTAATGCACTCATATTTTCATGCCTTATCTGTCGAGTTGAACTAATATTGTGTCTTTGAAATAATTTTTTCCCTAACTATTTGGTGGGCAGTGATTGAGAGGCTAGTATGAAGTCTTTTATAGAGAAACTGGAAATAGAGGATATAGCGCGTCATTCAGTGGAGCAGCCAGCACATTCCATCACCTACAAAGTCATCAAGACAGTCTCTATAGTGCTAATATGGATGTGCATCGTACGTACTTCTACATCTCATCCTACTCCTGAGTGTACATAACAAGTCTCCCACATTTAATAGGAGCCGCCTGTGTTTTCTCAGCACGAATTTGTAGCAAAAATTGCTATTATTGGTTTCCTAATGTTTCCCTGTGGCTTGTTGGTTAGATCTTGCTTAGCTGAGCTCTAATATGGCAGAATCTTAGCTGTAAGGGGTAGGGGTTCTGAGCTATGGGTGGGGGAGGGGGATAGGTTATAAGCTAAGAGAGGTGTGTTAGGGTAC
>ERZ1740065.1508-NODE-1508-length-14009-cov-11.940662_pt1 | contig 14009 bp, 14 predicted proteins | sample MGYA00581738_ERZ1740065 | MGnify/ENA primary metagenome ERZ1740065 (study PRJEB43018, sample SAMN04849749) | marine metagenome | isolation source: floating plastic debris | place: Pacific Ocean | collected 2008-09-01 | study: EMG produced TPA metagenomics...
CCTCCCTCGCTCCCTTCCCCTTCTCTCTCTCTCTCTCTCTCTCTCTCTCTCTCTCCCAGCGAATTTGATCACACCGAATCACTTTTGAGTCTAGGTTGTGTATCAAAGGGTTCAATTACAGCCGATGTCAGATTTTGTACGTGTAGCTACTAGCTTACTTACTCACTGCCATTCAATGTTACAGACATCCAGTATCACACCACTATTAATTCATCACATTCATGCTCTTATCATCGTCCTGTATTCAATGTATAGTTACAGAAGAAGAAAGTGACATTGATTCTTCTCAAGGTCAACTTATTTTTGTGCTGTCTCCCCCCAATTGCATTGTTTCAGCAGTGTGTTATTTTCTACCCCATTTACTGTGTGTCCCTTGCTTGGTCCTGAGGTTATATTGCAGGGTTTCTAAGGTTACCGTTACTTTCAGTTCCACTGGCTTTATTCCCAATGATGCCCACGTTCTGCTTTGTTTGGCATACTGACACTATTCACTCATCCTACATGTAACGAATCCATGGTGCCATTGTGATATCATGCAGGTCACTTGTTGGAGTTGTGCATCCATGAAAAGGGAGAACAACTCACTAACACCCTCAGAACAAATGTCAACAGAGTAAAATATCTTACAAATGGTGTAACTTGGGTCGTTGACAGTGAGTGATTCGGAGGGAAATGAGTCTCTGGCAGACGAGATCCCCGATGCTCCTCCTCCGCTACCATCTGACGAACATAGCCATGTATTCATCTATCATTCCGCCAACCCTGAAGACACTGATAAAGTGGAACACTACCTGACCATCATAGAAAGCACGTAAGGGATCGTAACTCCCACTTCTCATCATCAAATACAGTAATGAGTGATGGTGCAGGCTGGACGTTGTAGACCTCATGAGCTCAAGGCACTGACCAATCACAGAGATTTTGGCGATGAAGAGCCGGCCATCCAGGGCGTCATGCGCTCCATCAGGTTTAGCCTCTGGACCGTGGTGCTGTGTACACAAGAGTTTGTGGACCGTGATCTGGAGACCCTCAGTGCAGCCATAGCGGAGCTCCATGACGACGTAAGACTCTGGCCTCACTCCGCAGCTGCTGGTTTCTATCACTCAGTATTTCATTGTTTCTCAGTCGACGATTTCTAAGAGAGTTATAATACTGCTGGGAGAGAAGGTGTTGCTACCTGAGTCGCTCACTCAGTTCCGTCTCAGGATTGAACTCGCCGACCCTAACTGCTTCGAGAGACTGACTATGCTCCTACTCGCTGGTGAGTCAACCAATCGTATCCCTTGCTGAACTAGCGAATCGTATTCAAGCCTGAGTAAATTTGCTATAGCTAGCCAATCAGTTGTATATGGATGTGAGTGACTCCCACAGAGTACAGGCGGGTAGGGCGGTTATAGAAAACTAGAAGGTATGAGTGACAGGAGAGCGTCTAACTTCGTATACGCAAACATAAAAATCAAAGCCATAGCTTTGAAATGGAACTAATGGGCTCGCTGTCAGCTATTAATCACAGTCAACAAACAAAAAGCATCGAACTCTGCACAGCCTGTATTTCCTCTGTTGCTGGAGAAACGGGTCACAGGAGAAGATAACTCTCCAAATGAGATGTAACTTGTCTCTTCTACATTGATTCAGTTACAGCAGCTGTGACAGCAGCGGGCGTATCAATACCATTTATCTGGTAATGCAGCCCCAGTGTGGCTACTGTATTCCCTCTACTATGAGATGAGTCTAAATACTATAGAGGCCTACTAAGTCCTATAGCTTCATCGTGAAGTTGCTATATATATACCGGAGACAAAACCTCATTTATAAGACTGAAAAGGAAAATCTTAATAAACTATCAGCCCATCAATGAAGCGAGATTCAGGACAAGCCTTCTTCCTTGGATACTGTAGAACCGGATTTGATAGCGCTGGTCTAACGGCTGCAAAAATAGCGGTGAAAAATGATCGCTATAGTTGGAATTCGCTATAGAAATTATGCCCATTATACCTTATATAGGAGTTGTCCTCCCATTTATGGGATCACTATCAATAGATCGCTATCATTTTTATTTCTTGATGATTTTAAAGGAAACGCTAAAATTTTTGTCGCTATCAAATGTGGTTCTGCAGTAAGCGTCCTATTGTCAGAGAAATAAGGTGCTGACACTACAGATACGCTGATCAGCCATGATAGATCGATAGCTGTGCATAGGAGGCTTTCCCCGGCAATGGTGTTTACGGGTCGCTCTCTCCATCTACGAGAGAGACAAAGGCCAGTCTCCATAGTGAGTGCTCCAGTCTCTGCCAGGCCTTGGCCTCCAGCTGGTTGCGTGGCCATCAGAAACTGGCCGTGATCTGACGTCACTGCCATGACTTTGACGCATCCCACTCTATTTCACGGAGTGCCATATCCTGCCGAGAGAGTGCGGTGGATAGAGCGCGGCATGTGTGTGCAGTCGATAGATCTAATGTCTCTAATTTGGGCTACTGAGACAAACAAACAGTGTAGCGTAACAGACGCACAGACGGACGCGCTGACGGATCGGCAATCAATAAGGCTAACCTGCGTTTAGCTGCTTATTGAACACCTTCACTATTGGTACGGCTGCAGTATCGATCGCTACCATAGTTGCAGCCCCCCACTATAACATATTTAGCTGTGCAGAGAGGGCCTAATTAATATGAGTGATTACCAGCTTTGGCCATTCCTGCCTGATCCTGCGAACGCCACAGTCATCCACTCTATCGTCGCCTACACTACCTCATCACCTGCTCTATCGTCGGCTACGCTACCTCGACTGCTGTAACAAGTGAAGCTGAACGCCATCCACCACAGAGTCGTCAATTGTCGTCCCTTGGGAATTGAGGCTTTACCAGGCTCTATCCTCTACAACAAAGGGCACCCGTCCTGGAGGAACAGCGCCATTGTCGCCGTGGATAGAAGGAGCGCAGTCTGTCAGCCGCCAGCATGAGGAGCGGAGGGGCAAAAGCGGGTCTTCGGAACAACATCAGGTCCAACTCAAAGTACCAGTCAGCTGCCAGTGAGTATTCAGAGATGTACATGACAAGATTTTACGGACGGTACGTCAATGCCATGGCGTGCCTGGGCTCCTCTATTGATGAGGAGAACGAGACGTCTTCATTGGCCGATAGGGAGGTCAAACTACAGGAGCCGACCGGCGCTAGTGACACAGGTAGCAGCGTGTGACCATGTGGTAGAAGCTGTTGTCCCTCGGCTCTCTGGCACTGGTAGAGTAGAGCACTCCACTCTGCGATGGAAGGTGATAGAAGCTGGCGTCTCTATGTCATCATACGCACGTACACACACGTGTACATATATGTTGCACATCTCAAAATATCACTGTGGATAACGAAAATGTATTGCACACACGGCCAATAAGATACATTATATCATAACAGTCTTAATTCAATTACGATTAGCTAAAGGTGTTGCGTATTATTGATCCATTACCGTCTCTTGACGGAGGTAGGGCGCTAGTGTATAGCGTTGACCTAGCACCCTACTGTTTGCTTAAGCTCCCAGTCTAATTAAGTGTCAATATTGCTGTCACACTGTCTGCTGTTCGTCCGCTAATCATCGACTATGGCAGCCATCATAGCAAATTAAAGTTTGTTTTTAATAAGCCGCTTCGGGTCAAGCCGGCAACCAGCCTCATTCCTGATGACTCAATCCATGCTGAATTCATTACTGTCTCATACAATCTCACAAACACATGGTATAAATGAGACACAGGTCTCTCAGTCAGGTGACATATTATGTAACTCAGACTACGATTGACTACTAGCTCTGCTGACTCTGTGGACGGCTTATGCTCAATGACGAAGAAAAAGAAAAGAAATGTCAACGCGCGACGTGTGAAGCAGCGGCGACACCAGAGGGCGTCTCATAGCGGTGTAATCGGCTCGTCAGACGCCGAGAGCGATGCCAACAGTTTAGACAGTGTTTTGTGTGCTCTGGGAATTCCAACGGGAATTGACCTTGCCAAGCTTGGTATCATAGACACTGAGAAGGACACTGCTGACTGCAGTGAGTACGATGGCGAGAGATATACCTGCACCATAGACGTCTGGATCCCGTAGTCTAGTCCTCGGACTACTAGTGGAGCTAGCATTGTACCTTAGGCCATTGTGCCAACGCATGTCTTGCAGAGCGCTGTTTTACTTCAGGGCCTGGAATGAAAGACTCCTCCATGCCGTCTGGTAATAATACAACAGAGCCTACAGCACCGCCTCCAGATGGCGCTGGTGCTACACCTGGACAGCAGCACGAGAACAATGTCACTACTCAGGAACCAAAGGAACCTACAACCAGTAAGATATCATCTCCACTTTCTCTCATTATAAGAAGAGAGTGTGTGGATGCCGTATGAGGATGATTGCATCCCTGGTGATATTTCAATTACGTTGCGGTACTGCGCAATGCTTAGCTACTCGCTGTGCTGTAAATGTCATACGGGTATGTTCAATATCAGTTTAATAGCAATGTCGGCTGTGTTCCACTAAACACTGCAGCCGTCTGTGATTCCATTTTTATATCACTTAATGTTCTGCTGCCCAGAGCGTCCAGTCAGCAGCCTGCGGCTATACGTCTGCAGCCGTCCAGTCAATGAAAGCGTTGATACTGGTTCAACATCTGTACCAGTGTACGTGGACGGTCATGTTTTACAAACATGTGCTGTAGTATACCCTAATGGATACATGGTGAAGAAGGTAACCGCCTGCCGGTACGAGCGGCTGGAGTCAGACGCCGAGATGAACGCTTGCGTTACATACTGTCCGCAGGCGGACCTGCTCTGTCCCTCTCCCGACCCAACATACAAGACTCCTGATTGTCTCAAGAAGAGAGGCCTACAGGTTGGCTGTGCTGATACGGTAGTACCTGGTTGTATATCACATGCGTGGTGGGATAACTCCTACTCATTTGCTGATTCTAGTTGATGGATGAAGAGTTTACAGAAATCATAACGTCGCTGACGGAGGCATCAAATGTGACTTTCTTCCAGAAGGCTGTCGACTGCTCTATGCCGTGCCTGTATCTGGCAACTGTCCTAGTGAGTGACCTTTGGCACTGTGACCTTGACCTGCTGTTGACCTTGATCTGAATAGTGTTTCCTTAAATTAAGTGAATCGTCTTGCAGACTATCAGCTTTGTGAGCTGTGTTATGTGGTTCCTGGTGGTGGGCGGAATCGAACATCACAGCGGGGGCGTGGACAAATCCGCTTCAATTTTCTGGCTCTTTATCATGTTCGTATTTATCATTCCGTGTGGCATTGCACTCGTAATGCTTGGTGTCGTCCTTCACCTGGTCAACTATGTAAGTAGCCTTCCATTTTCATTTACACTCATGTGGAAGGCGGGGCAGTGTGCAATGTGTCCCACACTCTACTATTGCAGAAGTTCCTCAAGTACAGGCTAAAGATCCGAGAATTCAACAAGCGATTCCGAGAGACCAACATGGTGCTACACGTCCGCCAGGGTTTCTGGATGTGCTCAGGAAAGCTGAAACTCTTCTTCATCTTTTACGACTTTGAGGATTGTCAGGTAGGCGGTGAAATCTGAGCACTGGAGTAGATACAGGCGTAGGTATAGTATAGATGACCTGTGACTGTATTATAGCAAACGCTTTACTGTCACGTCCACGACAACATGGGTCTCGCCAATGGCTCAGTATCTCCAGAGAGTGAGAGACTCATCAACGATATCGCAACTGTCAAACTAGACAAGATCATGGTACGTACTCGACTATACTGCCTTACATTTACGTACTCGACTCTACTCCCCTATATGTGCCTGTATGTTTACTTAGACTTACTGAATAGTTTACAGTACAAGTTTTATGACTGTCATATAGCGTAAGATTTGGAGGGGTTAAGCAGTATTGCTCACATTGTTACAGAAGCGTGTGAACACACTGATCAAGAACTACGAGTGGGACTACTTCGAGGCATTGACAACTCAGAGGCTTCCCAAGGTTGAAGAAAAGGAGCACAGAAAGAAGGTAAACTTACTAACTGCTGACTAGTGGCTTGTCATGGCTCTGTGACAAACTGCTCTGTGACAAACTGCTCTGTGACGAACTATTTTGTGACAGACTACTCTGTGACGAACTGCTCTGTCACGGACTGCTCTGTGATAGCAGATCACCTCCACTCAGACAACGATACTTGTTTTACAGGGCATGTGTTTCTGCCAGTACGTGTTGTATCGAGAGAAACAGCCGCTGATACCGTCGATAATCGAGCAGGTTAAGGAGCAGGTGGGATCTATGAGGAAGAATGCATTACAGAAAAGCCACAGACGGCGCAGCTACAGGGCATCTTCACGCACCCCCAGCCTCAACTATTACACTCCCACCACCTCACCTAGAAATGGGTTAACTCATGTATAGAACACTGCGTCCAGCCCTCCCCCTACTTCCCTGCCAGCACTATCCACTGTGTCATTATACCACTGTTGAATATAGATGGGTTTTGTACGCGTCCAGTACCATAATTTGAAGTCTCGTCAATGTCAATGGATACATAGACCTGTGAGTTACCCGATCCTTGTCTCAAACTGCTACTTGGATCGGTCAGGACACAACACTATCATCGTGCAGTCTGGAGGACGAGAAATGACAAACGCAAGTTCAGATCACATAAATATTTAAATATCACCACAACTGACAAAGAAACTAAAATGCAAGACAAGACTTATATCACAGCATATAAACAAAATATTACTGCATAGAAAAACTAGTAAGCGAATTTCTGCCGGCGATTGGATTCCATCCTGGATACATGTCAGCCTGCGGCACAAAACTAATCGACTAGAATACTATCATAATAACAATAGCAGATACACCGCCATACAGCACTGGTCACATGACCAGTCGGATCACTGGTCACATGACCCATCAGATCACTGGTCACATGACCAGTTGGGTCCCTGGTCACATGACCAGTTGGGTCCTTGGTCACATGATCACGTAACTCTTTTGGTGAGTACTTTAATGGAGCCTGTGTAGTCAGCCGTGACGAGGACGTAGCCGAGTACAGGCACCAGTCTCTTCGTTAGGCTGTTAGCCTTTGACCTGCCCCAGCTGCCTCCGCCACTGGTAGATTTCATAGACTTGCCACTGTCAGTCGTACTGCTGTGTGCAACGAGGCTGTCGCTGGACTTGAGGCTGTCCGACGTGTCCTTGAGCGAGGTCACAGCTGAAGGTCTCTTGAAGAAGAGGTTAGGGTTGGGGGAGAAGATGGCTGACGTGACGACAGCACTGTGAGCTGTAAACCGTGAGAACAGTAGATCAATGACGCGTAGAACTGGTTATACGATGGAGTATAGAGGGCGCTGCAGAAGTCATGATCTCAACGTAACCATAGCACCATGCTGCTGTATATTACTGGTAGCTGACTGAGAGCTGTGTGATATTTTAAGTTAGCTGTCAACCGGGAAGAAATGGTTTCTATGGCTGAAACTCAGGAGTACTGACATTGGTTAAAGAAGAGTGCAATCACCAGCAATCCACGTGTACATACACTGATCTGATGTCTTAGAATCCCATTCTGAGTGAGGAAACATCATGAGGTAAGTCAATGTTGAGAAATCAAGCAAATAAATTCGTTTAGGGACAACGTAGATTTGGGACGAAACACGAAAATGCTTTTAGAAAATACGCTGTTGAATCACTGTAAAGAATCGAATTCAGATGCCTAATAGCGCTGTAGTGTAGCATGAAAGCAAATTTGCATTATTCCCTTGTAACATATCAAGCTAGTTACGTATTCTAATTGAGAATACAGCTCTACACATATCTCCACTATCAAGTACCAAGCAAACCACAGATAAACCGTAAACGACTGTGGAAACTATTGAATCACTAATAAGGTTTAGTTGTAGACTTTACACTGAGAGGAAAAGCACAACGCTAACAAATGGAACACTAGCATTTTCTGGAAACATGGAAACAAGGAGCTTATCTCATAGCGCTATTGTACACTCATGCAGAGCTCGTAATTTAACAAAAGCTAAGCGAAAGTGAAGTAGCCGAAAACACACGATATTCGTAAATAAATGGCAAGTCTCGCTGTACTATCAAGTGGCCGCGACTAAGGTTGGCTTTGCATCGACATAGCTTCTACTCAAGCTACCCAAATACAATGGCATTGTCAGCATGTCCTGTGAGCATCAGTATCAACATGTCTATCAAGGAGGTTTGACTCTTCAGTTTCCTTTTATTAGGAACGAGATCGTCATATATAACACATAGCCGTACCGGCTTTGGCCCTTCACCTACGTCATCAGTAAGGAAATTTCATTGGCTGATTTCTCAACACTGTTTTACCTTCTGATTATTTCACATGTAGAATGGGATTCTAAGACATCAAATAAGTGTGTGTACAGGTGGATTTCTGGTGATTGCAGTCTTTTTTAGCACATGATGCCAGTGAATCAAGAAAATATGGAGTTGTCTTCTCATTAAATTTCATAGTTCCAAAGGCCACCTGAGATTTCATCAGATCTTAGATTATCTCTCTTTGTTTCTACATCGTCTCATTTACGAGCACAAGTCAGATGATCTCCGAGAAATGAACAATTCCCTCCAGTCCATCTGTGTACTAGTGTACTGCGTACTAGTGTACTGCGTACTAGTGTACTGCGTACTAGTGTACTGCGTACTAGTGTACTGTATACTAGTGTACTGTGTACTAGTGTACTGTATACTAGTGTACTGTGTACTAGTGTACTGCGTACTAGTGTACTGTATACTAGTGTACTGCGTACTAGTGTACTGCGTACTAGTCTCTCTTTTACAACAAATTACGGCATCTTTTACTCGTCTATCAGCCCCCCCCCTAGGATCACGCCTAGATGAGTACAACTAGAATTCAGCTATATTACATGAGCATTTACCAGCAATTCTATTTCTTCACTCTATCGAATTCTAAAGCAAATCCAGTCTTGTAGCGAGTGTCCTTTGAAAAATCATTTAGAGAATACAACTCCAATTATTCATGCCTGCAGGTGTTCAGCCGGCTTTAGTCCAAACTTAGTTTGCACTTGGTACGCATGAATAGTAAAAATAGGCGAAAGGTTTTCCCAGTGAATATTCCGCCCTCTAGGGTACGAGGTAATAAATGTGGATGAGTAGAAACAGTGTCTGCTAAGAACTACGCACCATGTATTGCCTCCCAGTAGTCGCTTCTGTCACGGCGCAGAGCGGCAAACTTAGACAGGTGGTGGTGAGTTCTCCAGAAGTAGATGCTCTGGTCCTCCGAGCCACAGAGGATGTACTCTCCGTCGTGGCTGTAACAGCCAGTGTTAGTTACACGTCACGCCATACCCAACAAACTGCAGTAGACTTGACTGACAAACCTGAAAGAAGCCCTGATTTGGCTGCTGCCATTGCTGTAACCTTTGTATTTACATGTCAAGGACAAATCTCTGAGGTCGTAGAGTCTCAGCCGAGAGTCGTTCGTAGTAACTAGGATCTGTAATGATGGCGAGAATTGTTAGATGGATGCGAGGACGCATTGCGAGTCGAGATCAACTCAACGGGCACCTTGTCTTCGTGTGGCAGGGGTTCGATGCCTGTAACTTTGTGTCCAGTAGCATTCTTACCGCGAGTGGATCGTACGTTGATAGTTGTGAAATACTTCAGTTGCTGTGATACGCAATGATTAACATCACGACCTACTCGTCGTGTTCAGACTGCAGTGTGAGGAGTCCTCTTACCTCAATACTGTAGAAGATGCATCTGCCGTCGTACGTACCAACGACGGCGAACTTGCCATGCTGACAGAAGTTGAGGGCAGTGATAAGCTGCGTCGGACCCGTTACCTCGTTCCATATGGCCACCTTCTTGTCTGGTATACTCCAGAATCTCAGCCGACCGTCCAAGGATCCACTGAGGAAATACCTGAGGCAGGAAACCGTCTTCGTATAGCCGTCGTCACGTAACTAATACCGAATAGTAGGCGTCACACAGCAAACATCACATGGCAGACATATACCTGTCATCTCTGGGGTGAAATGCGATCGCAGTGACAAAGTCAATGTGCTGGAAACAGCAGAGACATTCCTCACGAGATATGTGCCAAAGTCTCACTGTCTTGTCCATTGACGATGAAAGCAGGAAAAAATTCTTTGACCATGAAAGGTCAAGGACATCTGCTGTGTGGCCGCGGTAGGAAATGAAGATCTGAAATAAATACAGCTGTTTGATTTACTATCGCCACACTGTCGTCAGTCATACGTAGACGTGGGTAAAACCAGACGGGGATAAGACGCGGACGTGAGACAGGCAGACATGAGACCGACAGACTTGAGACAGACAGACGCAGACATGAGACAGACGCAGACGTGAGACTGACACAGACATGAGACAGACACAGACGTGAGACAGACATGAGACTGGTGCAGACGTGAGACAGACGCAGACGTCAATGTAGTACAACTCACTCGGTTCATAAATGGACTCTCTGTCACCTCATCGTCAGTGTTGGACGGCGCCAGAGGTCCACAGTCTACAGGCGAACCCATAAGACCATCCAGACAGTCGGAGGAACTCGATGGCGTCATATGAGCTGTAAATGATCATCGATTCTCATCTCCACCACCACTCAGTCAGCAGATGTATTCAGCATATGGCTGCAGACGTAACAGCAGATCTGGTGACTGTATTGTACAATTATAGCGTGACCTACTTTCATTGTACTTCTGTCGCATATCTTCAAACATCTTGAAATAGTCTTTCAGAGCCCAGACTCGGATGACAGAGTCCTGACCTCCTGGAGCAGAGAGTTTGTGGTGATAGTACAATACATGACAATATATAATACGGATACATGAGCTGAGGTAGACTGAGAACCTGTGGCTAGTAGGCGACCGCAGGTAGAGAACTTTACAATCCACACAGGTCCATTGTGTTCCCCAGACATATCCTGTACGAGCTTCGTTTTATCGAAGCTGTACGGACCCTTGTGGCTGCCAGAGGGCGACACCTGGAAATCGTGTCAGGAGAAACTTTGTGAGCTACACAAAAATATGGACGATTAAGAAACTTAGGCTATAGGAAATAGATGCTTCAGAAGAATAAAAGTTAGTAAAACATCTCACAATATTGAAGCCTCCCTTTCAGCTTGAGTTTAGGGTTGAGTTAAAGAACAAACCAAGAAGCTTATCTACAGAATAATTTCATCAAAGGTTCACATGTAAGCCATTGTCATTAGTCAGAATAAATCCGATTGGCCACTATTGGTATTTTGACCGAATCGCGGCTTGTGCGTTCATAGTTACGTTGTGTCAGCACACAATGCCGGCAGACAGCATTAGTTTATACTCCATTCAATAGCTGATTACCCGGAACACAAACGCATCATCCATATCCTCTTCTCTGGCAAGATGATGTGAGCTACCACTTGTGCTGTTGACACCACTAGCAGTTGCTCCCAAGGTGTCTGCTGCCTCTTGTCTACCCTTGGCACTGCGCCGACTGATTGCTTTGCCAAGTAGCTTCTTCAGTTTCTTCCCTCTAGGAGACAAGAGCATAGATTACTTGTGAAGTGTGACACAGATTCTGGGACACCGACTAGCTGAGTGAGTGAGGCACCTCTTCCTATGGCTCTTCTGAGTGGAAGTTGAGCTCGTGGAGACACCAGACACACTGCCCTCCCCGTCCGATTCGGAGTGTTTGCTAGCTGAGGCCTGGGAACCTGACTGCTGAGCTAGCTTCATCATGTGGACCGAAAGGGGACACGCCCCACTATCCTCCACCTCCTGCCAAGTACTTCAGTATGATGGAACAAAGTCTAAGTTCAAGAAGAAGATCAGCCACATAACTGACCTGACTGCGGGCAGGAAGTGTGTCTCTCAGGTGATAATCGTCATCTAGATCATCATCCTCCTGAAATATCGATTGGACCGCTGTATGTGTGACGCTGTGGGTGTGACATTGCAACTGTGACATTGTATTTCAATGCAATATTTCCAGCCGTACCTGCGTTGTGACGAGTCGCTTGCCCAGGGTGGCTGTCTTGACTGTCAGCGACCTCTCTCTACCGGGATTGAACATAGCCTCAGAATCATCGGGCAGCATCGAAGGGGGCAGACCGCGGATTTCACGGAGCGTCACTGCGAATATTAGACAGTCTACGTCACAGTATTCAATGCGTGTCAATATATCCGTGACATAAACAGTCACCGTCATCAGAGGAGTCATTATCACTGCAGATCGATGTCTTAGAGGAGGCATTGCTTGTCATGTCAGAAACAGCAGAATCAGACGGAGTGATCTGATTGGATGACGGTCTCTCCATCTGACCGGGCGGCGATGAGCTCCTCAATTTCTTTTTGCGAGGCGGAGCCTTTGGGAGGTCGACATACAGCTTCGCTAACCTGAGAGGAAGGGGGGGGGGAGGAGAATAAAATGATGACCAGAAGAGCGGAGATTAACACAGATTGCAGCCTTTGTCTTACTGCACTGTGTCACTAGAGTGCAGGTGCTTGGTGGGCGGGTCTGCGTGGCAGGTGCTCTGTACCAGATCGGGCTGAGTAGGCCTACAAACATAACGTCATAACTACAGACTACTGTATACGGGAGAGAGGTATATCTATACAGGGAGTTTTCCCTACCTGTTAACCCCGAGGAACTGATCGGCTGCTGTCTCATACAGGCTATCCTGGCTACCCCTCTCGCCCTCACCCAGAGACTGAGTCTACAGAAATAAGGGAAACACTCTCTACACTCCACTTGACAGGTATATAACCCATTCCACTGGAGTTGTCTTCCCTTGTCTCTACCAGCCGCAGTCAATAGCTACATTCCACAGCTGTGTACTACATGACATACTGATCTATACAGACAATGCTAGCACTGGTACTATGTCTACACAGCTGTGATAGACAACAGATACCAAAACCACAGACGGTGGTACAGCCCTCGCAATCTGACCTTCACCTTCACAACATAAACTGCCGATGACAGATGTTACCTCTCTGGCTAATGCTAGATATATCTGTAATGATACGTAACTTAGTCCTCATTCATACTGAGCTCAAATGGTATCAATACAGCAGGAAACCAAAATGGAAAGGAAACAAAACTGTCGCACGGGCAGAATGGTAATGAGCCAGCTGCGTACTCAGAGATAGACTGATTGATACTTAAACTACTCTGTTTGTACGAGACGCCATACTGGAAAAATGGAAACCAGAAACTGGAAACACTTTCTTCCATAGCAGAGAGCATGGAGCATAAGCCAGCGAATATAAGGTATCTATGACAGAGTGACAATATGAACTGCTGGCAACGCCTGCATCATGACAAACAGCTACTAAACACACATAATCATAGTGAATGTATGTAAACTGTGCCCATTTCACCCAATACCCTGCTGTCATCGTTCTACTGCGAAAATGATAGAAACTGACTAGAAAGGCGAGAGCTAGACATGCTGCTTCCTGCCTCCACAAGCAAGATACCAAGATACCAAGATACCAAGATACCAAGATACCAAGATACCAAGATACCAAGCCGTTCTCAGCACATTCTCAGAGCTTATATTGATTTTTTGTGGAGTGCTATCGTTTCTACACACCTTCACTAACGTCATACCTTCACTAACGTCATATCAGGTCTGAGAACGTATTTGCCTGTTTGCCCCTAGTAGTATGAACAGAGCTGAGTCTATTTTTGTTCACAGCGAAATGTTTTAGGGTTATTTTCCAGATAATTTCATCCTGTAAAGGGCTTATACCTAGTAACACTCCTCAGCTACCAGGTAGGGAGCTCAGTCTGGTATAGCTAAAGGTTTTAACTAGATAATTGTAGTGAACAACACCGAGTACTCAGAGTCGATGAGTGCCTCCCAGGAATACTGTGGGAATACCTTACCCCCACACTGTACACGTGAATTCATCTGATTGCTATCGAAACAGTCGTTCTATAATCAGAGACAGATACTAGTAACAATAGTAACAATAGTAACAATAGTAACAATAGTAACAATAGTAACAAT
>ERZ1740065.1509-NODE-1509-length-14008-cov-4.039920_pt1 | contig 14008 bp, 4 predicted proteins | sample MGYA00581738_ERZ1740065 | MGnify/ENA primary metagenome ERZ1740065 (study PRJEB43018, sample SAMN04849749) | marine metagenome | isolation source: floating plastic debris | place: Pacific Ocean | collected 2008-09-01 | study: EMG produced TPA metagenomics...
ATACCCCACCTTGGCAGCACCGTCATAATTAATGGCTGAGCCAATAATCACCGCATGAATTGTGTCGCGATCCGCGATCGCCTCGGCTAAACGCTTCAGCACCACCACACCAACACCGTTGCCACTAATAGTGCCTTGAGCCTTCGCATCAAAGGCCCGACAATGGCCATCGGGTGAGCTAATCCCGCCCGTTTGGTAGAGATAGCCCGTTTTCTTTGCATAGGTGATGCTCACCCCCCCTGCCAGCGCTAAATCGGTTTCGCGTTCCAGCAAACTTTGGCAAGCTAGATGAATCGCCACCAGGGACGTGGAACACCCAGTTTGAACCGTAATGGCCGGCCCATGCAAATTGAGTTTATAGGCCACACGCGTAGCCAAATTATCGGGTCGATTACTATGCCTAATTTGACTAATACCCATCAAATGGATGATATGGGGATTAGTCAAGAGATTGTATAAAAAGTAACTTCCTACGCCCGATCCCCCATAAACACCTACATAACCTTCATAAGTTTGAGCGTTGTAACCAGCTCGTTCCAGAGCTTCCCAAGCAACCTCCAAAAAGAGACGCTGTTGAGGATCCATAATCTCTGCTTGTCGAGGCGTGTAGCCAAAAAAGTCAGCATCAAAAAGATCGACATTTTCCAGAACGACAGAAGCTCGAACATAATCAGGATGATCCAGTAAGTCGGCAGGAACACCCGCCGCTGCCAACTCGGCGGGGGAAGAAAACGTGATAGAGTCAATTCCTGCGGCTAAGTTTTGCCAAAAAGCGGCTAAATCAGGAGCCCCTGGGAAACGTCCAGCTAGCCCAATGATGGCAATTTCATCCCCTAGCAACGCTGTATCCAGCTCACTCATGGGTCTCTCCTAGCGATACTGATTTGGGACTACGCCGCCGCGGACTTCTTTGTTTACGGGCTGCCAAGCGACTCTCGGCCCGCTGTTGTGATTGCTCCAGCGACGATTTCTCTGGCTGGTCTTGATTCAGGTGATTGGTCAAAGCATTAATCGTGGGATAACGGAACAGATCCGTAATTGTTAATTCCGTTGCTAAAGCCTGGCGCAATTTGCTATGAACTTGCACCAACAGTAAGGAATGGCCACCTAAATCAAAGAAATTATCCTGAATGCCAACTTGCTCGACTCGCAGGATTTCTTGCCAAACGCTGGCAATCGTCAGCTCCAACTCACTACGGGGAGCTACGTAAGCAGATTCCCGCTCGGGGCGCACGGTACTGGGGTCAGGTAAAGCTTTACAGTTAATTTTGCCATTGGGCGTCAAAGGGATTTGCTTCAGTGCGATGAAAAGAGCTGGCACCATATACTCTGGCAGTTGCTCTCGCAAAAAGATACGTAGATCAGTGATGCTAGGAGACTGGTCGCGCTGCCAGACAATGTACGCGACTAAACACTTGCCTGTTTGTGGATGCTCCCAGGGAATCACGACTCCCTGTTGGATATCAGGATACAGAGCAAGTACAGCAGTAATTTCGCCAGGCTCAATGCGAAAACCGCGAATTTTCACTTGATGGTCTGTCCGGCCTAAAAATTCGAGGGTGCCATCAGCTAAATAGCGTACGCGATCGCCCGTTTTATATAGACGGGCACCAGGTTCTGAACTAAAGGGGTGCGGTATAAACTTGGTCGCGGTCGCGGTTGGTTGTTGCCAGTAGCCTCGCGCTAGATTCGCTCCACCAATATACAATTCTCCCGGCACACCAATCGGCACTAACTGCAACTGCGAATCAAGCACATAAGTTTGGATTTGGTCCAAGGGGCGACCCAAGGGCACGGTTACGGTCTGATTAATCTGGGGTGAAGCCTCCAGGGCATAGGTTAAAACCCCGACAGTCGTCTCCGTAGGGCCATAGTGATTCAAAATTTGATAATCGCCTAAGGCCCGTTGCTGCAATTGTTGCACCAGTTCCCAGGAAGCCGCTTCTCCGCCCAAGATTAAACGTTTAGGCAACGCTATGGTTTGATTGGGGATAGCAGCTAGCAAGCTAGCCAAATGCGACGGCACAATCTTCAGACAATCAACTTCATAGCGATAGAGATACTCAGCCAGAGCTAGGGGATCACTAGCGCTAGCCTGAGAGACTACATGCAGACAGCCACCACTACAAAGGGCTGGAAAAATACTGGTATTACCCAGGTCAGCAGCAAACGTGGAAACAATCGCAAACTTAGATCCGTTGGGCAGAGCCAAACGTGCCTGAATGCCATGCAGATAGTTCAATAGCTGGCGATGTTCAATCGTCACGCCCTTGGGTTGTCCCGTCGAGCCCGAGGTAAACATGACATAAACCAGATTCTCTGAGGTTACCTGACTGGCAGGATTAGCCGTGTTGAATTGAGTCAGCGTATCCCAGAAAGTATCAACACAGAGAACCTCAGCTATTGTTGCCGTCAGAGTCGATCGCAACGATTGCTGCGTCAGCAAGACCGGGGGTTGAGTGGATGCAAGGCGGCGTTCGAGGCCGGCCACAGGCAACACCGGATCCAGCGGGAGGTAAGCTCCCCCAGCTTTGAGGACAGCCAGGATGGCAACCACAAGGTGCGGCGATCGCTCCAGATAAAGTGCCACCACCACATCGGGACCAACGCCTAATGACTGGAGATGATAGGCTAGCTGATTGGCCTGATGGTTGAGTTCTTGATAGGTAAAGACTTGGTCTTCACAAACAAGGGCCGGATGGGTCGGGGTCAGGCGGACCTGGTTTTCAAAATAGTGATGAATACAGGGAAAAGCAGGCGCAGCAGACGGCGGGAGCGGCGGCGATACGGCAAATTCGTTGAGCAGTTGATGACGTTGGCGATCGCTCACCAGACCTAACGTTGGAACGATGGGATTACTGGGTGAGGCGATCAGGTTGGCTAGTAAGGTCTCAAAGCATTCTGCCAGGTTTTGAATATCCGCAAGTTGAAATAACTGAGGATTGTAATGAAACTCGGCAACCAGCTGATGTTGCCGATAACTGCAGGCAAGGTGGAGTTGGTAACGGTCTGAACACACAGACTGATGGTCAAGCGCAAATGTCACAGCCTGAGTCGTCGCTACGGCGTCTGGCCAAGCAGTAAACTCGAAGCTTATAGGGGCATCAACCACATTCGGCACAGACTGATTGAGCGGTGCTTGCCAGTGAAAATATTCTTGCTGCGGCTGGGCTGATTCCAACGTTGCTGCAACTTGCTGCAGAACTTCGCCAAAGGTTTGTTCGGCAGATGATTTAAATGTCAAGGGCAACCATTTAATTAACAGTCCCACCGTATCTTGCAGCTCTTCGTACTCTCGATTGTCAAAGGCGATGTTGAGCACGAAGGTAGATTCTTGCAGAACCCGCCCCAGTAAAATAACCCAACTGGTCAACAGAATATTTGCCAGTGAAGCTTGATAGCGTTCGGCGATCGCCGCTAACAGGTTGACCGACTCAGTCGGCAGAGAATGTTCCCAAACATCCGTCTGGAATGGCCTTAAGGCCGCAACCTTAGCGGCAAACGGCAGCTTTAGAGCAGCTTGAGTAGCCAACGCTTGCTGCTGCCAATAAGCGATGCCCGCAGCCGCATCCGCTTCGTCGGCCAGCAATTCGTGCTGCCATTCCGAAAACTGAAGATATTGAGTGACCGCCGGGAAGTCATTTGCACCGGATTGTAAGCAGCTTGCGTAGGTCTGGCTGATGTCGTGCAGCAAAGTGTTCAGGCCCTGGCGATCGCAACACAAAGCAGGCACTGTTACCCACAAAAGATGATTTTGTGGAGCTAAAGCCAACAACGCAGCTCGGAGTAGGGGGCCACGCTCAAAATCTAATGAATATTGCGCCTCAGCCTGCAACAGATGCTTAACTTTCGCAGGCTGAGCCTGAGGCAATAGTGTCGTTAAATCGATGAATTGCCAGCTCGGCGGCAGCCGATCCACGATCACCTGAATTGGCAAGCTAATTCCAGGTTGACGGTGGAATGTCGTTCGCAGGCTTTCATAGCGCTCAATAATTTGCTGTAAAACAGTTTGCAGCATCTCAATCTGCAGGTCACCTTGGATTTGGATACCTGCTTGGGCTCGATAGGGCAAGTTGTCTTGTTGCTGCAGTGTCCAAAGCCGAGCCTGCTGAGGTGACAGTCGATACCCCTCTAACTGCGCCGAAGGAACCACCTCAGACACGGCCTGTACCGCCAACCCATCTGGATCGGGCGGCTCCTGTTTCCCTAGCGGCTGCTCAGAATCGGCTGGCTCACAGTGATCTTGTTCGGAGGGCAAACCCAATTGTGTATTCGATGGCATCGATATCTATCACACCTCACTCCCAATCATTTCACCCATGGCCACGACAATCTTACGAGGCCCCTGATAGGCATAGCGACCATGACCAATTAGCATGTTATCCAGCATCAAAACATCTCCCTGCTGCCAACGAAAACTCACGGCAGTTTCCTTATAAATAGTTTTCACGATCGCAATTTCATCCGGTTCAATGGGTGTGCCATCACCGTAGTAAACATGGCGAGGTAGGTTGGCTTCTCCCAAAGATGACAAGAGGGAGGTTTGAGTCGCCGTATCCAGGCACGCAAGATGGTGCAGCAAAATCTGATTAAAAAATACCTTGTCGCCTGTCTTGGGATGGTGAGCGATCGCCGGACGAATCTGATAAGTCCTTAAATCATCGGGTTCTTTCCATTCAGGTAAAATACCAGCCTTGTGGCAATAGGCTTCAACCTGCCTTTTATCAGACGTATGGAAGAAGGATTGCCAGCTCACATCCAATCCTTCGGTATAATTACGCATATATCTTAGCTGTTTTTGTTCAAATTTTTCTCTCAATTGGGTGGGTAAAGCTTGATAAACCTTGCGACCGTCTACAATCGGCGTTTCCCCTCCTTGTTGAGCCGGTTGAACACAGAAAAACCAGATTTTGAGTGGCCAACGGCTTAGGTGAGAGCTTTCATGGTGAAATCTGATCGCCTGATCAGCCGGATAAGGGGTCGAACCATAAACGTTACCTCCGACACTTTCGCGTGGTAAATCGCCATACTCACTGAATAAAGCAGGACAAATAGCCTGGGCCAAACGTTCAAACGTTTCGACAGAAGTAAGCTGAAAGCCTCTGAACAAGAGGGCCCCATGCTGCAATAATTGCGTCTCCAGGGTGGCTCGATGACTTTGAGCCCAATCAATTAAATTAACTCCCGGATGATCCGGCTCTAGCACTAAGGGCAGCTCTGGTTGGGACGGCAAGAACCCTGTTTTAATCAGCGCTTTTTGCGGCAGCGTAACCGTCTTAGGCTGCACCCGCATAAACTTTTTGCGCTTTTTCTGAGTTTTCTGAGCTGCTAATGCTGCTTGTTGTTGCTTTTCCGCCTCACTCAAAATGTTGAGCGCATCAATGCGGGCCTCTGGCTGACGAACGATATCCTCTAACAACGTCTTAAACTGCTCGGACAGACGAGCAATGGTGTTTGCCGCAAATAGATCAGCGTTATATCGCCAGCTCCCAACAATCCCATCTTCTGTTTCGGCAACAAATAAAACCAAATCGAACTTGACCGTCTCATTGTCAGTAGCAATGGGACTGAGCGTTAATTCTGAAAACTCAACCGTCGTCACCGGATTGTTCTGCATCACAAACAGAACCTGGAATAAAGGCGTAGCGCTAGAATGACGGTCCGGTTGTAGTGCTTCTACAAGCTTCGAGAAGGGTAAATCTTGGTGAGCATAGGCTGCCATAGACACATCAAAAACACGGCGCAATAATTCCTGAAATGTTGGATTACCCGCTAGGCTCGTCCGTAACACAACGATATTGACAAAGAAGCCAATCAACTGCTCGACTTCAGCCCGGTTGCGGTTGGCAATATCAGTGCCCAAAACAATATCGGTCTGCTTATTCTGACGATGGAGCAATATCTTAAAAGCTGCCATCAATGTCATGAATAATGTCACCCCAGCTTGACGGCTGAGACCAACTAATGATTGAGATACTTCAGGTGAGAGCTGCCAGGTATGCGTTTTGCCGCGATAGCTGGATATTCCTGAAGGTGAGTAATCGGTCGGCAGTTGAAGGCTGTTGCTCCCAGCAAGCTGTCGTCGCCAATACTCGAGATGGTGCTCCAGGTTTTCATCTTGTAGCCACTGCCGCTGCCAGAGGGTGAAATCAGCATATTGGATCGGCAGCGGCGGTAAAGAAACGGGGCGACAAGCAGCAAAGCCCTGATAAAACACCGCCAATTCGCGAATGAGCACCCCCATGGACCAGCCATCGGAGACAATGTGATGCATTGTGAATAGAGCAATATGTTCTGTCTCAGCCAGCTTGAGGAGCGTACATCGTAGCAGTGGGCCTTGCGTTAAATCAAAAGGGCATCGTATTTCTGTATGCACTAAGTCTTGCACCGTGGCTGCTTGCACTGAGGCCGCAAGTGCCTGGAGATCCACAACGGGTACAACCACATGGGCGGTAGACTCCAAAACCTGCATGGGGTGCCCATCAATGACCTGAAAAGTTACGCGTAATACTTCATGCCGCTGCACAATTTCATTTAAGCTCAGCTCCACTGCGGCGACATCCAACGGTCCCGTCAGGCGCACAGCCGTTGGAATGTTATGGGCAAAAATACCGGACTGTAGTTGCTCTAAAAACCACAGCCGTTCTTGCGCAAACGAGAGTGGGTAATTGTGAGTCCGTTCAACGGGCGTAATGGGAGGTGTAAAGGGGGCGTTCGCTTGGTCGATCTGCCGCTGCACCATTTTTGCAAATTCTGCAACAGTGGGAAACTCAAATAGATACCGCAGCGGCAGATCGATCGCCAGATTTTGTCGTACTCGCGACATGACCTGAGTCACGAGTAGCGAATGTCCGCCCAGTTCAAAAAAGTTATCCCACACGCCAACTTGCTCGACCCCAAGCACCTGAGACCAAATATCGGCCAAGAGCACTTCAATAGGTGTTCGAGGGGCAACAAACGTTTCGATGAGTTCAGGCCGGAGTTGGCTAGAAGCTGGTAAGGCTTGACGATCAACCTTCCCATTGGGAGTGAGGGGAAACGCCTGAAGCAACATGAAAACAGAAGGGAGCATATATTCTGGCAATTGTTGCTTCAGGTAATGGCGTAACTCAGACGGCGTTGGGGCATATCCAACGGCTGGTACCACATAAGCTATCAGCCGCGTTGGGGCATCCACCTCGGCTTGGGCCACCACCAATGCCTGTTGAATCGAAGCATGGCCATGCAAAGCAGCTTCGATTTCCCCTAACTCAATGCGAAAGCCTCGCATTTTAATTTGGTGATCAATTCGACCCAAGAATTCAATCGTGCCATCAGAGCGATAGCGGGTAAGATCGCCCGTCTTGTATAGCCGACCGGAACCAAACGGATTCGCAATAAACTTCTCGGCTGTTAACTCTGGTCGGTTCAGGTAACCTCGGGCCAGACCGATGCCGCTGACATGTAGCTCACCAGGTACACCAAAGGGGACGGGTTGACCATAAGCAGCAAGTAGATAAACCTGAATATTGGCAATCGGGCGGCCAATCGACGGCAAAAGACGATTATGCCGCTGGACATCAACCTGGTCATAGGTTGTTATCACCGTACATTCCGATGGCCCATAGTCATTGATAATCGCGAAGGGAAACGCGACTTGAGGCACGCTTAAAAGCGGCGCTCCACCTGTGTGTAAGGTTTCTAGGCAATGGTTAGCGTCGGTCCACGGGATGGCTAAAAATGCCTCTAAGACAGGTGTTGGCAAGAAGCCAACAGTGATTTGCTGCGCGCCAAGCCACTTCTGGAAGGCTAAAGGCGAGAGTCGATATTGCTCAGGAACAATGTAGAGCGAGGCACCAGTTGAAAGGCAATGCCATATTTCCCAGCTGGAGGCGTCAAAAGAAAGACTCGCAAATTGTGAAACCCTGTCTTCGAGGCTGGGACGGAAGGTTTTAGCGTGCCAAGCAACTAAATTATGGAGTGCGACGTGCTCAATTTGCACCCCCTTAGGTTGGCCAGAAGAGCCTGAGGTGTACATCGCATAGGCGAGGTTGTGATGCGTGACCAGCGTTGCCGGATTTTCCCGTGACAACCGTGCCATTGTCGACCAGTCGCGGTCCAGGCATACGGTCTGCAGGTTTCCTTCATAGCTTAAGTCCTCTAGCCGCTCTAGCAGATGCTGCTGCGTAAGCAGGACATTCACGTTGGCATCAGCCAGCATAAACTGCAGCCGCGTTTTGGGATAGCTAGGGTCAAGTGGTACGTAGGCTCCCCCCGCCTTGAGGATGGCAAGCAAACCGACAATCATTTCAATGGAACGTTCCATATAGACGCCAACCAGAGTTTCCGGTACGACCCCTAATTGACGTAGATAGTGCGCCAGTTGATTAGCGCGTTGGTTAAGCGCCTGGTAAGTGACGGAATGGGTGTCTAAAACTACCGCGATCGCATCCGGCGTGCGTTCTACCTGGGCTTCAAATAGCTGGTGAACGATTTCGGAGTGAGGCGTATCAACTTGGGTCTGGTTCCAATCGACCAACAGTTGTTGATGTTCGGCCGCGCTTAATAAGTGTAAATCGGCCAGAGGCAAATCGAGATGATTAACCGCCCCCACAATCAAAGTTTGAAAATCTAGACCCATCCGGGCAATAGTAGACGCCTCAAAGAGATCAGCGTTATATTCCAGCAACCCTTCCAAACCAGTCTCGGTTTCCCATAGCATGCAGGAGAGGTCGAACTTTGCACCTCTATTCCCCTCATTAAAAGAACTGATAGTTAGCCCTGGCAGCGACTGATTATCCATAGGAGCACGCTGCAAAGTAAACATAACTTGGAACAAAGGATGATAGCTCAGATCCCGCTCGAGTCGAAGCGTGTCAACCAATTGCTCAAAGGGCAGGTCCTGATGGGTATACGCGCTCAGGGCAACCCGACGCACCTGACCTAGCAACGCTCGGAAGCTTTGATTACCAGAAATGACACTGCGCATGACCAACGTGTTCGCAAAAAAGCCAACCAGGCCTTCTAACTCGACACGATTACGATTAGCGATAGGAGTCCCTACCAGAACATCGGCTTGACCTGTATAGCGATACAGCAAGCACTTAAAAAGCGTTAGCAGAGTAATAAATAAAGTGACTTTTTCCTGGCGGCTGATTGCTTTTAAGGCCTCAGTCAATGAATAGGCCAACTGCCAGGGCTGACCTCCTGCCAGACAGTTTTGGCGAGCCGAACGAGGATGGTCAGTCGATAATTTTAACTGGGAGGGTGCCTGGCTAAGCGTCTTTTCCCAATAGCGTAATTGGTTGGCTAAAGCCTCGCCTTGTAAATGTTGTCGCTGCCAGACAGCAAAGTCGGCATATTGGATGGGCAGTTCTGGTAAGGGACTGGGATGATTGGTCGAAAACGCCGCATAAAGCGTTGTGAACTCGCGGATGAGAACCCCATTAGACCAACCATCCGAAATGATGTGGTGGGTAGTTAATAGCAGAATATGCTAAAAGTTTGCTAACTTCAGTACTGCAACTCGCAGCAAAGGACCGTTGACAAGATCAAATGGGACTTCTGCTGCTTGCGCCGCTAACCAACGAACTTCCTTCTGACGCTGAGCCGATGACAAGGCACGTAGATCGATGACGGGGATAGCAATGAGGAGCTTCGGTAAGATTATCTGGACTGGTTGCTCATTAAGGGTCGAGAAAACAGTTCGCAAAGATTCATGTCGCCTGATAATCTCCAGCAAGCTCTGTCGCAAAGCTCTGATATTCAGTTGTCCGCTTAACTTGAGCGCCGCAGGCATATTATATGCAGAACTGTTCGGTTCTAGCTGATCTAAAAACCATAGTCGCTGCTGAGCAAACGATAAGGGAAAAATATTGGCTGCTCGACTTTGACGCTCAATCAACCGAGGCTGTTCTTTTGTCTGCTGGCGTCTTTGCTGAAGTTGCCGGAGCAGTAATTCCCTTTTCTCTGGTGAAAGTTGAGCAATTTGCTCAGACAAGTTACTCACAGCTAGCCTCCTGGGCAATCGCCTCTTCACCTATCATCGTCAGGGCAGTCTCAATCTCTTCTTCAGAGAGCGTCTCGATGTCAGCTAAGACCTCAGCCAAATCAGCTTCACTTACTTCTGCGGCTAACTGCTGAGTAATAATTGTGGCAAAATCGGCAACCGTAGGAGCCTCAAAAACCTGTAGCATACTCGGCTCTAGAATGACCGTAGCGCGCAATCGAGACACGACCTGGATAGCTAGCAGGGAATGCCCTCCCAAGTCGAAGAAATCATCGTAGATGCCCACTTTGTCGATCTGCAAAGTTTCAGCCCAAATGGTTGCCAACGTTGCTTCAACCTCAGTGCGAGGAGCTACATAATCGGCCGTTAATTCCGAGCGAGCCACACTGGGAGCCGGTAGATTTTGGTAATCAATATTGCCATTAGCGGTTATCGGCACCTGCTGCAGTGGGATCCACGCCGCAGGCATCATATAGTCGGGCAGTTCCTCCCTTAAAAACTGACGGAGATCAGCGATCGCTGGCAGTGGCTCTGGTTGCCGAACCACATAGGCTGCCAGGCGGTTATCGCCAGGCTGAGGCGTCCAGATAGTAACGATGGCCTGGTTCACCCCCGGATGCTCACCTAATTTCGCCTCAATCTCGCCCAACTCAACCCGAAAACCCCGAATCTTTACCTGCTTGTCTACACGCCCAAGGAACTCAAGTCCCCCATCAGGAAGATGACGAACGCGATCGCCCGTTTTGTAAAGGCGGGAAACGGTGAATTTTGAATTTTGAATTTTGTAGACCCCTGAGCGGCTTCCCGAAGGGTATTTTGAATTCTGACCCTGGACTCCCGACTCCTGACTCCTGACTTCTACCTCCTGGCAAAATGGATTAGGAATAAAGCGCTCTGCGGTCAATTCAGGATGATCAAAGTAGCCTCGGGTGAGCCCAGCGCCGCTGATATAGAGTTCACCAGGAGCCCCCAATGGGACCGGTTGCAGGTATTCGTCTAAAACATAAGTCACCGTGTTGGCTAGGGGATAGCCTAGGGGAACGGTCTCCGTGCCATGATAAGTGGGTCTATCGCGGGTTGCGTAGGTTAAGACACCCACAGTAGTTTCCGTAGGGCCATAGTGGTTGAGTATATGAAAATCTTTGACTGCTCTCTGGCGGAGTTGCTCAATCAAATGCCAGCTTGTGGCTTCACCACCCAAAATTAGCTGCTGGGGTGGCACTATTGACTGGCCAGACAAAGTCCCTAACAAGGAACCTAAGTGAGAGGGGACGATTTTGAGACAGTCAATAGTGTGTTGATGAAAGTAATGTGCCAAGAGCAATGGATCACTGGCTCTATTGGCAGCAATTACATGCAGGCAGCCGCCTGAACACAACGCTGCAAAAATAACCGTGTTGCCCAGGTCAGCAGCCACCGTTGAAACAGTGGCGAAATTGGCAGGTGTTGGCAAATTTAACCTGGCTTGGATACCCTGCACATAGTTAAACAGTTGACGATGTTCGACCATCACAGCCTTGGGTTGCCCCGTTGAGCCAGACGTGAAAATAAGATAGGCCAAATGTTGAGGAGACAGCGGGCAAGCAGGAAGCGACAAAGCGCGCGCAGGGATGTCTGTATCCAAGCAGAATACAGGTGTAGATACATCTAAATGCGACGTTAGAGACTGCTGGGTAAGCAGAATTGGATATTGGATGACGCTCAGACGATAGTCTAAACCAGCCTTGGGTAAAGCCGGATCGAGTGGGAGATATGCGCCTCCTGCTTTGAGAACCGCCAGCATGGCAGTAATCAGCTCTAAGGATCGCTCTAAATAAATCGGAACAACGACATCAGGACCGACCCCCCGACTCCGAAGGTAGTTAGCCAGCTGAGTCGCCCTCAAGTTCAGCTCAGCGTAGGTAAGCTGCTGATCTTCATAGACAAGCGCCAAGCGATCAGGATGCTTAGCAGCTTGAGCTTCAAAGAGAGTATGAATGCCCGGAATGCTAGAAGTGAAAGCAGGTGCTAGCGAGACCGTCGATGCGAACGAGTGGAGGAGTTGTTGACGATGGCGATCGCTCACCATATCCAGTTTTCCTATGGGTGCCTCAGGAGTAGTCGTGGCACTCATAAGCAGTTTTTGAAAAGCCTCAGCCAACTGTTGAATATCAGCAGATAAGAATAAATTTGCATCGTAATGAAACTCAGCCGTGAGGACGTCTCCTTGGCGAATACAATTGAGCTTGACTTTGAAGCGATCAAAATACGTCAATTGGTGATGCAGAGAAAATGCGATCGAATGCCCTGCCCACTGCTCTGGCCACTGATCAAACTCGAAGCAATAAGGGAAAAAGGGAACATGACTAGAGTCAGGATATTGTTCCGAGAAATCTTCCCAGTTGAAAGACTCTTGCCATTTGGCAGCCTCATTGAGCGTTGATGCGACTTGCTGCACAACCTGCATTAAAGGCATAGAACCCTCTAAGCGACAAATAATTGGCAGGTGTTTGGCAAAGAGGCCAAAAGCATCTGTCAACTCTTCATAATTGCGACCGTTAAAGCAAGTACCTATCAACAAGTTAGATTGCCCGGTAAATTTCCACAGCAACACCTGCCAGCAAATCAAGAGAAAAGTTTGGCTAGAGGTCTTACACTGCTGTGAAAAACCATCTAGCTTGCTCAGGATAGGGCTCGATATATCAACAGTGCAAACTTGAGGAGCAAATTGGAGTGATTCTGGCTGACAGTTATCGTACGGTAATTTCAGGTTAAAGTGAGCACCCAAATCCAAATTACGCCAGTAGGCTTTCCCTAGCTCTCCTTCCTTACTCGTGAAAAGCTCATTTTGCCATTCTGCCAAATCAGCATATTGCAAAGTGGTCTCAATTGAATTCTCCTCTACTGTCTCAGCTGCATAAACACAATAAAGTTCTTGGATAAAAAGCTTTACCGTTCCAGCATCGGCACAAAGTGCAGGGAGAGAAACCAGCAGTAGATGTTGCTGAGAAGCCATTTTCACTAGCAGACTATGCCAAAGTGGAGGCTGGCTAAAATCAAAGGCTGGTTGGTTTTCAGGCCGTTGCAGCGCCTCAATCTGTGCCGCCTGAGTCGCAGCTCCTAAATGACTAAAGTCATGATTGTGAACCAAGGGTAAATCGGCCTCGGCAATGACTTGCAGCGGAACCAGCATCTCTGGCAGCACTTGAAAGGTTGTGCGCAGAATTTCATAACGATTCGCAAGATGTCCTAATGCCCATCTGAGACGTTTCTCATCAAGCTGCCCAGTTATCAGCAGCGAAAATTGCGACCGATAAGGTAAATGGCGATGAACTTGCTGGACTAACCACAAATGTTTTTGCTGTGGTGATAATTGAAATCCTTCTGTCGATATCTGATGCATCCCTATCACCTTCCTTCTGAATCTAGCAAGCTGACGGTCAGAACGTTAACTTGCTAGGGGGGGGGTGAGCACGCACATCATAAAACTCACCCAAAACCTTGAGCATGCTTTTCCTGGGAGCGCCAACGCCAAGGAAAAATCGCATAAAATCAACGCATGTCAACAGGTTGGCGTCATCAAACATTTTTAACACTAACCGTCAATCAATCAAGCCTCGACTAAATTGTTGCAATTATTGCAAGTTTCTATACCTCAAATGCCTTTGCTGGGGTTCGCATTCTTAATGACAGACAACTCGCATCGAGACACTTCTTAAGCCGCTCCCTTAAATCTCGAAAATCTATCCGCAACCTACAACCGTAAATAAAGGTCTCATACATAGATGTAAGAAGGCAACATCAACAATCTCTTTAGCTAGAAGCCTCAAAGTAAATAACCTCTGCCTTAGAACAATAGAAGCTAACCAAGAGGCTACCGTTAATCCTCCTCAAGCCATTCACTTGAAAGGAGATTTAAGTATAAGCCTTAATTACCATAAGGATATTGAGAATATTTGTCAATAACTTTCCAGGGAGTAAGGTCAATATAGTGATTCTAATTAAGAATGAGAATCAGGTGAGACTCAGGCACATCGATAG
>ERZ1740065.1510-NODE-1510-length-14007-cov-10.457569_pt1 | contig 14007 bp, 5 predicted proteins | sample MGYA00581738_ERZ1740065 | MGnify/ENA primary metagenome ERZ1740065 (study PRJEB43018, sample SAMN04849749) | marine metagenome | isolation source: floating plastic debris | place: Pacific Ocean | collected 2008-09-01 | study: EMG produced TPA metagenomics...
TTTTTTTTTTTTTTTTGTGTGTTGTTTTTTTTTTTTTTGCTTTTTTTTTTTTTTGTTTGGTTGTTTTCTTTTTGTTTTGTCTTGTTTCTTGTTGGGTTGGCGGGCGGTAGTTCAGTTCATTAACCAGTTCTTTCTATTTTGTGTAGAGTTCAGTTCAGTTCACAGTTGAGTTCTGTTCAATTCCGATTCCCTTCAATACTATGGGGATTCGTTCTGGAGTTCTGAAAAAATAAGGAATTTTATTCAGTTCATGGGAACCAATTCCAAATATCTTCTATTTACCTTCAATAGCAAACAAATCTTTGTCCCACATCTTCATGCTTGACCAAATATGGCTGTCAACTTGGCTCATGAATGAAAATTCAAATGCATGGAATTTCAGCTAAAGTTTTCAGGCAGTATAACACCCATCTGACTGCACTCCGAGTAGATCCGAGTATAACACCCGTCCGACTGCACTCCGAGTAGATCTGAGTATGCTCGGTTCTTTTCACCTCTCAATGTTGAGAGCCCTGTGATATTTGATCATGAAATATTTCTCGAATCTCATTGTGTTACTAGACGTTACTTGAAACAAGTGATCCCCTACTAGTTGTGTCTGTCAAGTCTTCAGTATTAGCCAAGAGCCTCTCATATTTTATTTGCCCAACTTTAGGACAGAAATTGATATTACGGCTTTTCTAATGTTCATCAGTTAGATCTTGCCGAGCTGAGCTCAAATACGACATAATCCCAGCTGTAGGGGGCAGGGGTTTGAGCAATGGCTTTTATAGTATTTTTAGCCTGGCAGGTTGAGAGGTATGCTGCTAGTATTGGTTGTTTTTTCTGTCCCAAACCAAAATACGACAATATTATCAATTACAGGTTACTTTAATTCCTTACGAATACTTGTATGATTTGCTGCTCTCCAGATAAATTCCCTCCTTCATGTTTGTAGAATTTTGGTCAAAACTTGACTAGAATGTCGCCGAGTTCAGGTATGATTATCTCAAGCGCGCTAACACTAACACATCCTCGTACTGCGCATAGTTATTTATACCTGCCAGCAACTTTATTTCTATCCAAACATCCAAACATCAACCGTTGTGTAACAGTAATATGTTGTTGCGAGAGGTGGCGGTACCCAATGTAGTGACAGTGCCCCCACAGATATGTCTAGTTCTAGCTGTGCTGCTTGCCTCTGGGTGCCCCTCGAATTCGAGCCTCATGGTTCACGAGTAAACAAGCAAACATCAGGCAAACAACTGTTAGTGATTCACTGAAGCCTGTTGTTTGGAAGTGAAACGTGAAATTGAAATCTTTCAAATTGAAATCACTGTTCAGTACCTAAAGATAATCAAAGCGATCTGGGACTTTGGATTCCAGAGGTTCTTTAGCCAGTAAACCATAGAACACCTCTTAGATGCCTAGAGAGCATGAGTCATTTTCATCCATAATCATAAGTTTGTTACACAGTCTGATGTTAGTCTGATGTTTTTCTGCATCATATTTTTGTGGTTCACGTAGAGTAGATGAGCAGTGATGATACCTCAGATTGAGTAATGTATTTAATAGAATAAATAACAGTTAGGACTGCAAGTATGGCGACCATATTACAAATACGAGCTATCTGTGCCTGTCTGACTATCAAAGAGCTGGTCCAATTGTACGGACGTGCCAACATGTTGTCGCCTTTTCTGTCGCCGTCGATAGAACACGTATAACAACACAACAAATAACACAATAAAAGCAACAAGAACTGTGACCACAACCATCCATTGTATACAACCTGGGCCAGTCGGTAGTGGAATCGTCCCACTGGCAGGCAGTGGTGTGATTGTGGATGGGAAATAGTTGGAGCCATTAGCAGTGGTGTTATTAGGCAAGCCTCGTGACTGCATGTCTACCTGATGACTGTTAGTGATTGATGCATTGATCAGTGTACCTTGTGTTGATGCACGGCCATTGTGCTCCACATGTTGACTCTGAGTGATAGCAGAATTTATCGTTGTCGTTTCCTGCGTCAAGGCATGAGTCATTGCTCTATTTCCTGTGGTTGATGTAGGTGTTCCATCATCCGACGAGCTTCCATCTTTAGAGGTTCTGTCTATCACTCCTCCATCTGTAAGGGTTCTGTCTGTCACTCCACTATCAGTATAAGATCTGCCTGTCACTCTACCATCTGTAGGGGTTCTGTCTGTCACTCCTCCATCTGTATAGGCTCTGTCTGTCACTCCACCATCTGTAGAAGTTCTGTCTGTCACTCCACCATCTGTAGAAGTTCTGTCTGTCACTCCTCCATCTGTGTAGGTTCTGTCTGTCACTCCTCCATCTGTGTAGGTTCTGTCGGTCACTCTACCATCTGTTGGAATTCTGTCTGTCGTTCCACTATCTGCAAGAGGTTTCCCTGTGACCTCAGAATTTTCTCCTGCCACTGTGCTCCTTGCTGTTGTTTTCTGTGTCTGTGGTATCGTGACATGGTCATTTGAATTGGTCAAATCTATACATTCCAGGACTGGTAATTGCTGAAGCCCAGACCAGCCTTCATCTTTTGAGCATATTACATCTACTCTGTTTGGAGCTGAATGTGAGACATTGTGACTGTCGTAATGACAGCCAATCCCAACTTTATCGCCATCCAGGTAGATCATTGTGTACGGAAACTGAACGTACATATCAGTGAGTCTCAGCTGATCGCAGTCACCTGTCAACAACAATTGCATAATAAAGTGTGGTAGGGTTCAAATATATTTTATTTCATGCATTGAAATACCTGCGAACTTTATGTCATAGAGCCCTCCTCCATTTTGGGCCTGCCACACACTACCTATATAGATAGTGGTTCCAACTGCTGACATGTCCATTGGGTACTTCACACTACACACTCCTGGTTCGCAGAGAGGTCGCTTAGTCTTTGTCTCAAGATCCCATAGAACTAGCGGTTTTTCATCATGGGGTATTCCCAGAAGGACTCCGGGGCTCACAGCAGAGAACTTGTAAAATACGCCTTTCTCAGCACAGGGCGCGTCTGACGGACAGGTATGCGTCGCTATAGTGGTGTTCTGAGAGAAGACGGTGATTTCTTGCCCTGATGGCCCCGATCTGAGGGTGTACACAAACCCTCCGTTGATTGACATGTCCTCCAGGTTAGGTACGAGTCTGTAAGTATCAACTCTCCTATGAATGAAGTCTACTTTACGAACGGAGCCGATGTCTGCCATGAATACAATGTTGTCCTCCAGTAGCTCTATGTTGATGATGCCTCCGAACCTGGCCACTGAGAAATCTCCGTCCATAAGCTCGGGGTCGGCCCATGGGTCGGCATCACAGTTACCGATCCTGTACCACTCGGTACAGTCGGACTCATTGCGACTGAAGACAATGAGGCAGAAATCGGCGGCGATCACGGTGGTGCTACCGTTGGACTGGACAAAGTCGAAGGCAAGGTGAGTGCCAGAGTTGAGGTCAGAGCTGAGGCGATAGATTCTGTGAGAGTTAGTCTGCTTGTTGATCTGAAGTAGACTGCCTCCGAACAGCGCGAGTAGCTTGTCGCTGTCCAGCCGATCTTCCTGCACAGCAAACAGTGGGTATGATCGGGTGCCTGTGGTTTCCGGCAGGTTTAGATGAGTCAATTCAAGGGGTTCTCCATCTTTGCAGTGAAATTCAGTGACATTCCACCGTATGCGGCCAAAACTGCAGATTCATAAATACGGATTGAAAATGGCTTTTACACTTGTAAAACTACTGATGTCATATACGTGGAATAGCAGCATCGGCCGTGACCTCAACAGCCTTTTCCAGCACCGTTGTGTAACTTGGTGTGATATATGCATGCATGCATTATCTCAGGCAAAGCAAATAAGAATATCGAAAGTCCCATGCAACTGACACTCAGGGATACGGCAAGTGAAATGAGTAAGATGACCTACCTGAGTGCGACCAATGAAAGTGCAAGAAGATGAATAGCTGCAAATCTCATACTTCTGAAGGACATTGCGCGTACAGTTGTTACCTTGAGCTCAGAACATTACTGAATGCTTGTTTCAGTTGTTCTCAACCAAATTAGGACAGTTTCAAATCAGCAGAAGAACACAACTCCCAATCTCCTCGACAATTGGTGGAAGGCTATTTTATGAGTGACGATTTTCCTTCCCCATTGATGCTCTAGTCATATCAAGGCAATCAGTCGAGGTCTAAATAATCAGAGTTGAGTCAGAAATAAGTATCAGCTTCAGCGGATATTCAGAGGGAAAAGTTAAAATACTCGACACCCATTAGAGGGGTACTTGGTAGAGGGGTGCTCACGCTTGCCAACCTGTCAGGTTGAAATTACTTGGGATTCGTTTTTTCTGAACTTTGAGAAGCCATAGCTCGAAACCCTTACCATCTACAGCTAGGATTCTGCCATATGCTCACCTCAGCAAGCTCTAACTGGTGAGCCACAGGAAAACGTTAGAAAACCAATAACAGAAGTTTTGGTCTTAAATTCTGGCATCAAAATAAGGGAATCTTCCGGGAAAACTGGGGAAGTTTAACTGGATGCTGGGGTGTCTGGACTCTTCTCTCTGTGCTGTCAGGTGTCTGCGTAGCTTATTACACTGCCATTGACTGCCATTTACTATTCACTATTTACTATTCACTATTCACTATTCACTATTCTCTATTCACTATTCACTATTCACTATTCACTATTCACTATTCACTATTCACTATTCACTACTTACTACTTACTATTTACTATTTAAACTGTTTTTCAGCAGCAACACAATTTTCTCCTTCTCTATACTGATGTACTTTCATGCCTTCTAATCATTCTTATGAACTAACCATCAAGTCAGCTACTTGATCAACAAATATAAGTTTATCTAGTCACAGGAATTGTTAAGCTTCAAGGTCAATTTTTTACGGTTCAGAATAGCTGAAAAGTTGGCAGAAAAGGACAAGGAGATATTAAGATGCATGAAGTATATTTCCTCCTTGTATTTGCCACTGTTCAGTACTATTAGCATTGCATCATACATTTCAGCTGTAGTTTCTACCATTACTGTGTTTTACCAATTCAACGCCTTCTCATGTAACAAGCACCCCAGTGGAGAGTCTATTACAAGAAAGCCCCCTGAGCATGGATTTCTATAAATGAAGGAATCCATAGAGCACTAGCTCTTACTATGAGTTTGTGTGCTAACGAAGATGGAACAAGACAGAAAAGCCAAAAGTGGCTCAAATTAGATTTCAGTACTTCAGCAAGATTTCAGTATTTCAGCAAGAAAACAACAAACGCCCCGGGCGTTCAACGGGTAAAGCATGGTAATCAGGAACACCCGGTCTCGGAGAACTTTAATTGGTCTTAGAAAACCCTAATCAGTCTGCCAGCTGAGACAACTAGACAAAAACTGCTCTAAAAGCCTCAACCCAGGCTGTCAGTATTAGTTTCCAAGACCAGCGCTGGTCACATATGCCAGCGCAGGTTAGTAACTGTGGTAACAAACCAAAACAGACTGATTAGTAACGTGTGGAGTCAATTGATAGACATGCATTAATTATGCGGGCAGTGCTATGTGACACTAGTGCTGCCAGGGTCAGTTAAACAAATGAGTTGTTTATGGTGCCCTTGTTCCACAGTATATTTGCAGTGGCAGTAGCAGCCAAATCTCATTGTAGATAGTGAAGTAAGCTAGCTTTTAGGAGGCCGTATGAGGCTATAGAAGAATTTAGGCTCTTGTAGAAGGATAAAGGGGGTTTCAGGAGGCTGTATGAGGCTGTATGAGGCTGTATGAGGCTGTATGAGGTAGTATGAGGCTGTAGGAGGCTATCAGATTGAATGAACTATTGCTAGACGGAACATCAGCTATGGGTGAGACTTAAATCCACCCAAGTGATACTACTGGTTTATGACAAAGACAGCTGAGCATGGGAGGACAACTCTCGATGAATTTTCTGACTGACAGTTATAATGGTGAGAGATTACTATTGTTCCTCAACTAACAAGTGAGCTGTCTTGCATCACGTGTAGCAAGGGACAGGTTTGGGTCAGCACGCACAGCTATCCACAGTGTCTGTGAGCTTAGGGAGGAGTCAGGCTCCTAATGATAATCCATTACATGTCGTTTGGCAAGCTGCAACACTTGTCCTCACAGTGCTCACAGCTCTCACCATGCTCACAGCACTCACCATGCTCACAGCACTCACCATGCTCACAGCGCTCACCGCGTTCACCCGCTGTGAATCGTAGCTGAAATTAAAGTTATCTGTCCCAGGTAGAACTAATGTAAAAAATGTCTGCTCTCCAAATTTATTCTCACCAGAGTATGCGAAGTAACTATATATGTTTATTGATCATGATCAGTATATACATCTATGATATAGGTCACAGACCCATAGACTTTTATTGAATATAATGCTTTCCTTATATTGTCATTTGATTCTGCACCAAATTATTTGGTATACTTATTATGCTGAGTTATGTATTACAGCAATTGGATAAAGAAATTTCCTTCCACACAGCTATGAAATGTATTTTACATTGACAGAAGCTGAGAGTATAAACATGGACCAATGACGGATAAGCATCTATGGATGGCATAAAGCTTTGTAAAAAAGGCTACCAGACCTTCAAACTAGCTATCAAAATGTCTCTAGCTCCTCATTCTCTATGGAAGATGGTTGATTACTGCTCGATTTCAAACAGAAGAAGTAGGCGAGAGCAAGAGCCACAACGAACAGTACTATGAGACCAACCATCATGCCAGCAACCCAGGGCACGTAATCAGACCTTCCTACTCCATCATCAGTGCCTGCAGGGGTCTGCAGAGTTACGCCAGAGGGCATGGAGTCTGCTAACACAGACCCTGACAATGTGTGCGCGGTTGTCTTTACTTCACGGGGCATAGGGGTAACACTCGCATGGTTCAAAGGAGCTGTGGAAGTTTCAGGGCCTGTGGGGCTTGCAGGATTAGCGGGGTTGGTAGAGGTGGTAAGGGTTGTAGATGTGCTAGGGATGGTAGAGGCGGTAGGAGGTGTGGAAGTGGTAGGAGTTGTAGGGCTGGTAGGGTTGGTGGAAGTAACAGTGGTAAGGGCTGTAGGGATGGTAGGGGTTGTGGGGATTGTAGGGATGGTAGAGGTTGTGGGGGTTGTAGGGATGGTAGGGGTTGTGGGGGTTGTAGGGATGGTAGGTGTTGTGGGGGTTGTAGGGATGGTAGTGGGTGTTGTGGTTGAGGGAGTAGATGCAGTCATTATCTTGCAGGGTAAAGAATCAATTCCAATCCAGGTACCGTCATCAGAACATGTAAGTGCCACAGTGATGCTTGACCGGGGTGTTTCATAAACGCAGGTAGCATTGACTTCATCTCCTTTCATATATCGTGGTGTGGTTGGAGTGATGGTAGACTCCTGCTCTAATTCTGGTCTCACACAGTCACCTGCATGAGATAGGGTGGCAATCATGTCGCACACGGTAACATCTATAGAGGTCAATGCAAGCATATTACTCACCTCCCAGTGTTATGACACTGATAAAGTGGGTCAGCGTGCTGCCTGACGGCTCAATGCCACCCAAGAAGATCTTGTCATCGATAGTTGTCAGGTCAGTAGGTTGATAGGGATTTGGAAAGTTGCACTGACTGCCGGTTCCGTGCTGCATATGCCATAGGGATAGAGTACTCGAGTCCGTACGCATCATGACATTGGGAGTGACCATAGCGAACTTCTTCACTGGACCGTCTGTACGACAGTCACCAGAGCAAACAAAACTGTACACACTGGTTTCAGAGGAGAAAACCTCCAATCCCATCTTGTCACGACGCTTTGATCTGTATGTATAGAGCAAGCCTCCCTCCATGGACATATCTGTCACACCTTTGACTTTAATATATGCCTCAGATTGGTGGGTACTGAAGTCTATCTTCTGTATAGAATTACCGTCCGCTACAAGTACCTGCGACTCATCTAATAATTCCATGGAAGCTATGTTCAAGAACGCAACTCTAAAAACTCCCAACACATTGCCCAAGGAACCTGAACACGCGCCGATTGTATCATTCAGGGCATAGGCATTGTTTTCGTACTTAAGCCTGTACAGGCAGATTCCTGAAGCAACAACGATAGTCTCATGGTCCAGTTGGACAAGATCCACAAGTGCTGTTATCCTGAGAGTCGGCAAGTTAAGAGGGTAGAGGGAATACGAGCCATTAGTCTGGCTAACCCTGAGTACATAGGTACTAACGAGGGCAAGAATGGTGTCCGGCTGCATGAGGTCCTTCTGGATAGCGAGTATAGGGTCATCATCTTTGATACGTGGATTGGTGGCCTGGCTGAGATCTAGACTCAGAGTCTGTCCATCTTTGGAGGTGAATGGATGTACAGAGCAGGTCAGTGGGCTGGCAGTGATACTGTGGTGTAGAGGAGAATATCGCTATCATAACTGGGCTGCACAGGGACCACACAGAGGCAGATAATCTTTTAAGGAAGCATTAGGTTTGGAGATGAAGATATTCGTGTCAGTGGAAGGTGTAAGTGACTGAGTACACCAGGCGAAATTAGATCTAATTTAGGTTTTGAAAGCTAAAAGGCTAAAAGGCAGGGAGTTGTTGGTGAGGGACTTCTATAATATAAAGCCTATTGATGATGGGCCCATTTATATACCGAGTTCCATGCTGTTGAATTACATTACGCAGCATAAAAGCACAAGGGATACAATATGCAGAATGAAATATCAAGTTGAAGCTACTTGTGTGGATGGCACAGTCTATGGGGGCCATGGATAACCATGGAGGCTTTAACAAAGGATAGATGGAGTGAGGCTACAGAGCTAACAGCTAGATACTGAGAGAGAGGTAGGTGCTGATAGAGAGGTAGGTACTCATCAATAGGTAGGTACTCATCAATAGGTAGGTACTGATATATATATATACCAATGCTGGTGAGGAATTTCAACTCACCAAACTGCAGCTAGTTGAAGGAGAGAGGCAAGGAGTAGATGACTTTTGTAGCACCGCATGACAACAACAGACAGCAGAATGAGTAACAACTCATTGCTACCAGTACCATAATGTTGTGGCCATTTATTTAGAGCAGTTTACAAGACTCTATGCACACAAATGCTCTAATTTCCTAATGATGGATACAGTAAAATCCCTGGTACAGATAGTTTTTGCAGTATTGTAACGCATCATCAGATAATACGAAAACGCTAGCCATGTCTTAGCCAGTAATGCCACTTCATATCAGTGTAGATAGATGGCATAACAGGGTGCAACACCAGCCACCCGCTGCATCTACCCGATTTCCCTAATAGAGATATCATCTGTGTGGCTGACAGCGTAGATGACAGTTGTGCAATCTCCTTCCATCGAATAACCAGAATCTGTGCATTCGTGAGTCACCACCTGCTCAGCAGGTTCATGCACCTGCATTTAATATTAGGGTTGAATACAGACTTGATGCTAGCAGCTACTTACCAAACTGGGAGTTGTCTTCTCATTCAGCATAACAGGCTATTTGAAATTTCATACAAAAAAGGGATTCCTTCACAGTACAGGAAACGCTCATTATACATCGGGTCAATAGGTTTTGTTCTCAACTATGCAGTGTAGCATATCACCTAACTTATTATTGTGTTATTTGATTTTCAAATAAGGAAATAAATTAGGTGATTCAGCTCTCCATATAACCTAGCTTCCGCCATAAACATGACCTGCATGCGGTTTATAAGTTTTTCTACCTCAGGTAAGTTTTAGTTGGTGCCAACTTCTGATCAGAGTGCTATGCTTCACTAGACCCGACTGCTATGAATACTGCAGTCAGATAGCCCTTAGAGTTATTTCTGGTAGCTGCAGAATATGCATGCATGAAGTTTTATAGAACAATTAAGCCAGCTGACCAGTGATATGCTGCTAGAGCAAACATCAGGATGCTGTACCACACATGATGTACCATACACTATTCCAACATTATCTAGACCAGTATGGTATGGCATAATATCCTAAACAGCCAAACAGATCGAGGAGAAATGAGCTTCCGATCACGTATCAGTACCACATCATCCTTAGTACCAGCCAATATACCTGCAGTGAATGTGAGCTGCCACTGACACCAGATCAACAGTCAATCGGACTTATCGCTCATCATCTTCTGAGATAGCACCTATATGAAGACTCCTACTCCCTCTCTCCTTCTCCGCCTCTCCCCCTCTCTCTTCCACTTCTCTCCTCCCCTTTCGTCTCTCTCTTTCTCTCCTTCCCTGTCTTCTCATTATTGAAACTAATGATAAAAATAAACACAAAAAGGGAATAATAAGAATAAAGAGGGAAGTGATTTTATCCTGGCGACGTACTGCCATATGGCTGTACTGACCAATTATGGAGCTGCGGACTGTCGAGCAGTTTGGATGTCCACATTCTGATCTGTCAAGGATTGATAATACATGCTGATCCTTTTAATTTATGCACCAATCTGAAAAATTACATTGAAGATTTCTTTCATAACTCCAGCATTGTTTGATGTGTTGTATACATAGACCTACATCCTACAATGTGTTTAAGTCTAGGGTTAGGCCCTGACAGGCACTAAGTAATACCAGTTAGAAGAGGTGATTTCAAGGTTTACTAAGTAATTTCATCATACCTCCTGCTGTATTATTTAGAGGCTGCGTTTCTGATCCTATTAAACACCTGCAATCAGAAAATACTCATCTTACAGCTAACAGCATAGCACAGCGTCATATCTCAGTTTAACGATGTAGAGAGCAAGAAGACAACTCCAACACTGTTAATGCGAAACTAGACCGGAAACAATATGGCCGAGGAGCTAACATTGACCAATTAAATCGTGTAGATTCATTCGCTCCGTTTCCGTACTGAGATCAGTGCTGCTACCCGTGATAGATGATACCTACAGCTTGATCTCGAAGAATTTGAGTTTTTATCGATGATAAACTCAACTGATTGGCTCATTAATGCTCTACTAACGCTCTAGTACAGTGATGGATACTAATGTTAACTTTTATGAGGAGACAATCAAACGCTTAGGTCAATCATGGGATGATTTGAACTATGGATTAGGGCGGTTTTATGCATCAGACGTAGGTTGATTACTTTTATCCGACGATTATTCAATTAATCTTATTTTGCAGGAAAATGTGCTTTTATTATTATCACTTGTGAGTCCAAAATCGGCTGCAGATCGAAGTTTTTTACCATCGCATCTACGCATGCTTTTCTATTTACAGAACTTCCAAACTAACTTGGTGCTGGTTATCTTAGTCACATCAGTCTTACTGCTCCTCTTACTCAACGTCTTCCGGCGCCGAGAAGGTAGGTAGAAGATTTTACTACACGACAGTGTAACATTCTTCCTCTCACATATTGAATCATGCTTTTATTTAGATATCTGCTCTTCCCCAGCTTTATCTGTCCTTTAGCTGTTTTAGTCTTTAGCTGTTAGGGATTTCCAAGCTGTAGTCATACTCTGTATTTCACGTAGCTGCACACTTCCGAGTACTGACTTGTTCTTCTTACAGCTCTCAGACCAATCATCAACCACGATGGCAGACCAAGGTTTAGGAAAAGAGATAAGGTCAAGTACTATGCACAGAAAATACTTCGAAAGGTAGGCAGTATCTCTAACTTTCTAAGTCGTGTTATGACATGATATTTACTTTGTCTACCTTTTTCCCCACTGACATCTTGATGGTATACTCAAGGTTTTAAATGACATCACTGATAACTTAGTGCAGGGTTATCCCCATCTGCTCGAAGGGCAGGTTGGAGAGCACCCGGGTGAAGCAAGGGCGCCAATCTATGTATGCAGTGCTAGGGTGGGCGTGGGATGGCTGTATCTCTGCATGGAGGTTTGGAGGAGGGCAGCTTCCGGAGCATCATCATTCTTGTGATCCTCTGATAGCACATATCTAGTCTTGTCAACCTGAACTGTGTCTGTATTTATAATTTGACGGGTAGTTTTCGAGTTTGCGATAGGAAACATCCTACTGCAACGTCGACAACTAACCACATGTCCTATCTACGTATCTACGCACCTAGCAATGACAAAGTAAAAAGAATACAGCCAGACTAGAGGACGCTTATCTGTGAAACCCCGGTATGATTTTAGTCGAAGCAGGTGGTCAGTCAAGCTCGGAAGCCTCCGCGTAACAGACAGGAGTTTCTCAAACTCGCTCGTAGTATGCTGCGCATCCGCCAAAACTCAAAGCAGCTCATGCCAAAGGAGCCACCAGCATCCATATTGGAGGCGGATGTGACAGGCTTCGACGTGGACTCCCGCTTGCCGACCGAGTATATTTACCTTCTTAGGTGAGTGCTGAGTAGTGACTGTGTTACCAGAGATGGAGCATTGTTTTCCACTGTCTTTCATGGTATCCTCTATGCCTGATGAAAAACTCCAATAGCATTGCCTAACTACCCTCGTTGCTGACTTCCTGACCACTCCTACACTCTGTCTGGTATGGTGATTAAGACTGACCTATTTTATATTTCCTTCTGCTGAATCGCCTGGTTGCTTAGCAACCATCCACTGACTCTGTCACAAGTGTAGTTCACTCATGGACTGCGTACATTTGCAGAAACGTTCAGGTGTTTGGACACCTCGAGAAGCCAGTGTATATGCAGATTTGTAAGAGCATGCTCGTCTCCAACTACCGAGCAAATCAGATCATCTTCAACGTGAGTTGTCTTTCCTTGTCACAGTCAGCTGTCAATGTCACGGGTATAGTGTGACTGTCACAACCCACTGTCACTGGTATAGTGTGACTGTCACATCCCATGGTCACTGGTATAGTGTGACTGTCACAGCCCACTGTCACCGGTATAGATTGTCATTGTAGATTGGAGACGCTGACGACAGTATCTATGTCGTAATGGACGGTCACGTTAACCTGTATGTCCGCGATGCCAACGGCTCCGAGGTGTTGATGAAAGAGGTGGAGCCTGGCGATTCTATCCATTCCCTACTCAGCATTCTTGATATTATCACTGGTATGTCTGTCTGCCTGCTTCTCAGCTCCACCACGGGCGACTCTATGACTGTACGCTCTTCATCCAGGTCACCCGGCGCCGTATAAGACCGTGTTTGCGAAGGCAGAGCGTGACTCTACCGTACTCAAACTGCCGGCACAGGCGTTTGAGAAGGCGTTTGAGGATTTTCCTGAGAGTATGCTGCGCGTCGTTCAAGTCATCATGGTTCGACTGATCCGCGTCACATTCTGGGCTCTTCACAACTACCTCGGTCTCGATCACCAGCTCATGAAATCTGTAAGATTTCCCTTACCTCACACTGCCTCCTCCTTACCTAACGCCTCCCTAAACATCGCCTCCCTATACTTCGCCTACCTAAATATTGCCTCCTCACACACTTGTCATTGTGTCAATGTACAGCTGCCTTTAAGTTTCTCCTTCCGTTTTCGATTCAATTTGACATGGAATGACAACTCCAAACATGATATATCGGCATGTTTTCTCAGGATTTTTAGGCCAACTCGCAGAAGTCTCTTTATTGACATGCGATATCTGCCTTAGGAACTAAAAGCAGAGATAGTTTAATGAGGCGAACTGTTTCTCAGGTTGAGCCAATCGGTAGATTGGCTTTAAAATGCAAATTTTATCTTTTTAATTCAAAGTGTTTTTAAATCTGACCTGATGAGGTGAAAAGAATCGATGAATGTAGACTCAGCTTTGACAGTACTTCCAACAATATAGCCTGGTTTCGAACATAGGCTTCTGTCACATCACCACACTCCTCATAGATCTCAAAATGAACGTCTGATCCAAGCCCTGTATGCTGTGCCACTGAGCTACTGCTCTAATATCAGCTCCAATATCATCATGTTATGCTCATTATTCTGCTATGTTGACAGCAACCAGAGCATGAAGTGGCGCAGATGTTGTCTCCTGACGGTATAAAAACTCTGGAGGTGAGTCTGTCATCATTTGCATTCACGCTCTCCCCTCCTATCCCTCCTCCCGTCTTTCCTCCCATTTCATATGTCTCCCTCCCACCCCCTCCCCTCCCCCTCCCTCC
>ERZ1740065.1511-NODE-1511-length-14005-cov-11.258996_pt1 | contig 14005 bp, 10 predicted proteins | sample MGYA00581738_ERZ1740065 | MGnify/ENA primary metagenome ERZ1740065 (study PRJEB43018, sample SAMN04849749) | marine metagenome | isolation source: floating plastic debris | place: Pacific Ocean | collected 2008-09-01 | study: EMG produced TPA metagenomics...
GGGAGGGAGGGAGGGAGCGAGTGTGGGCGAGAGGGAGAGGGAGCGGGTGTGGGTGAGAGGGAGTAGAGAGGAAAGCCAGTAGACAGATATAGAATCAGGTACCTGAAATAGCTGAGGTATTTCGACGGTGTGGAGGCGATGAGTGTGGGCGTTGACAGCTGACAACTCCAGCAGGTAGCTGTTACGGGAAGTTGATGACTTTGCGTTGCAGCTGTTCATCTTTGTCAGCATCTGTATATCACGGTGGAAGGTCAGTAGATATCTGGCCAGTGGCAGACAGAAAGAATAGACACACGGAGAGACTTACTTTGGTAGAATTCTTCTTCAGGGTGTTCACTGATGAGAATAGGCCGGTGTCTTTGTTGTTCAACCTGAAAATTACGAGAAATTCAGTTTCTGGAGACGGAACTCTCACTCGATCAGTCTACCACCACCCTCTGCCCACCCCAGTCGTCTGCCTAGTACAAATAGAGTATATTATACACTGATCTATACCAGAATGAGTAGAGAGCAAAATACGGTGCTAACAAGAACAAAGCATGGTGGTTTGGAAGTATGAACAATATGAGAAGCAATGGGGGAGAGAATGAGGGAGGAGGAGTGGAAGAAGAGGTGTGTAGGGGAGAGGGGAATGGGTAAGACGAATAGGACGGGGGAAGACGGAAGGGAAAGAGGAAGGAAAGACAAGGGGAGGGGAACAGGAGGGGAGACAAGGTGAGGGGAAGAGGAAGGAGAGATACGATGAAGGAAGATGGTGCGCTGGAACAGAATATCAATTGCATACAGAGAATTAAAAGATGAAGAACAGGAGAAACTATGTATCCTCACCTCGCCTCTGCATTTCCAGCTTTAGTTCTGGCTTCAAAAGCGCTGACCTCATCATCATTGTATTGCTTGTGCCTTTCACCAAATTCTTTGACTGTCTGCGACAGCTCCAATTGTAGATTGCCTAGCTGCTCCATTGCCTACAATACCACAGCGGTAGCTAAGTGGCCAGGCTAGTGGAGGGAGATATCATAGTGCAAACAACTTTGAGAATACAAAAGACAACAATTTCCTGTACACTGCCAAGTCGGCTCATATTCATCTATCAATTACTAATCCACTCTGTACAGTAACTCTGGCTTATGCATACACAGTACAATGACTGCCTATTGTATCCATAGATAGACAGGCTCTTCCTACCACAGGAAACGTGGGGGGGGGGTGGTGAGATAATCTATGCTGACGAAGTGACTGATGAAAGAGATGAATGAATATAACAGGAAATTAAATAATCTGGAGTGGATGTGCTGCCTACAAACTTTGTTTCAATCACATGTTTAGTTGGACTTTGGACAAGAGACAAATAAACACTGATGTCACCTACTGATGCTGAGGTGACACTAAACGACAGCGGTATCGCAGTGAATCAGAACGATCAGCTGGCAGCAATGGGTGTCTAATTACATCGGTCAGTATCAACACCTTTATCAGTCATTGTTCGGGGCAGCACTGGCATTGTCTTATCAGAGAACAATGAGTCATAGAAGCTGATAGGAGACTGATTTCACTGCATCCATCAGTTACCTTTCTAAACGCGGTGGATTTCGAGTTTTTCAGCGTCCGACATCTCTCGGATACGTTCTGGTTATAGACATCTGCCGCTTTGACTCTCAACTTGCCAATTTTCTCCGTCTCCTCGAGACATGATTTCCACGCCTCCTGTATGCGTCTGAAAGGCAGCCGTGTGATTTCTCAGACTATAGAAACCGATCGAGGATAGAGAGTATTACAATCTTACCTGTGCTCTGCATCTGATTGGCTCTCGTCGATGGTGAGAAGCTCCTTTTTTGCCAGGATTTGAGTGCTGAGTTTGAGTAAAGCCTGTAAGATCACATGAGATGGCGATGAGTACATCAAATTTCACAACCCATATCATTGAGAGACCTCGTATGACACAAGCAGTTCATATTTCTAGGATAGCCTATAAATACAGCTCAATGAATAGGTGGCTCAAATATTTCAAACATCCCATACCTGGCCATACGATCGCTCTATCTCAGCCCTCTGCTTGCTATAGGACCTACAATGCAAGTGAGCATAGTACATACATAGTACATCATAACGATGATTCATACATACATAGGGTGACAAGATTTCACAATGAGAATTCCTGCACTGCTGCCAGAAACGCAGAGGAGGCGAAGCAGGCATTGAGTGCAGAAAATCCTTGCAGGGTTCACTGAACTGTTAAAGGCTTAGTAACGAAGGGATTGACTTATCCGACTGTGGACGGACAGTCAGCTAACTTTACTCTCAACACGTTGGAGTAAAACGCAGTGTCCCTACCTGATGTCTTCGATAATATCGAGTAGTCGTTGCTCTCTCGACTGCAGGGAGGCGAGCTGCTTCGTGTGCACATCTTTGAGCCAGGTGGTGGGTTTGATCTGCAAACAATATGAGTACTATGTCAGCAAACATGAAATAGAACTAGAGAACTATGACCAAGGTCACAACACTACGTATTGCAACCGTCATAATTTTAGTTTGATAGAGGAGTGCGAAGAGACTTAAGTGTTTAATTGATCCTAAGTGATGTACTGATATGAGGATGGATGGGGATGAAGTAGATGATATGTAAGAGGCGATGTATTGAGTCTACAGTACAGCGCAGATAAGAACGCATTAGTGTTGGAGATAGATTAAGTCTCACCGACATTTATTTGTAGTTCAAGAAGATATACTAGGCGAATAGTTACCTTGCGTGGAGGTGGTGATGGCATTATAGTACGGTAAAACAGTGGAACTTCCTTGTTCAGTCACTTTCTGCAACAAACCTATCGGCGTTATGTAACCCAAGCTCACAAGACATGACGGTCTATCAATTACATGCGTATGAAAGAAGAAACGAAGACAAACGGTCACCACAATGAATGGGGTAATTCAACTCAGCGCCATAATGCAATGTAATGATACAATATCTGATAAATATGAGACCATCGGCACTACGTACGTACTATGGATGTACACACAGTAGAGTGTAGTAGCAGTGAAACTGCCTATTCTCGTAATCTTCACAGATCATCATATTGGCGACACCATTACGGCTTGTAAGAACATAGGGAGTGAATCAGAAGTATCAATCACCATAAAAAATAATTTACAGAAATAACCGCAATAGTACCGGTGAGATGTGTCTATCAATCAATACTCATTGATAACACCGAATGTGATAAAAATTTGTAACTTAGAACTTTGGAAAATGATAGTTGAATCAGCTAACCGCTTCAAATAAACATACCTGTATCATAAAGTATATAGGAGTAACAAAATCGTAGCTGCACAAAGTTCTAAGTAATGCACATAACTGCAACCGCGCGTGTGGAGCAGCGATAAGCCTCAACCGAAATAGACTCCATCTTGGCTCTGACACAAACCGCGCCCCTCACGAATACCTATCCGCTAGTTCTTTCATCCGCAGATAAACGTGTTCAATTAAAGATAAGAAGTTATTATACCTGTCAAATTGATAGGAAAAGGGGATATGTTTGTTTAATTTTTATATTCAAGAGCTGAGAATATGAAAGAATCATATGTATTAGCGTTGCACTAATTCTGCGGATACGGAGCACTAATCATTTGGCGAGGCTATTAGTTACTATTTCTACGCTGTAGAAGTTGACATGAGAAAAAATTCATAGACTATCTGTTTTCTCTGGTAGGCCATATTCAGACTGTAGATCGTGACTGGTTTTCACTCTCCACCTCCTCAAAGTACGGTGCGAAATCTGTGATCCACAGCTATCAGTTTTCTTCCACAATAGGTGGCCGCCTGTTGCGTCTATATAAATCTCACGACTCCAGTTCGACATTACTGTGCAGACAGGTATACCATCTTACTCGCTTGTTTCTCTTATTGCAGCTGTAGCTACAGCCATTTGTGTTTCTTCGTCATTATAGGACTTCCAGAATCATAGTTCCATCAGATAAAGAATTCCGGCATGCCATTCAGAGCTAACTCGTTGGGTATCGACTATAAAGCTGTCTTCAATGGCCAAAATGCTAGACTACTAATTGGTCAAGTGCGGGAGGTACATCCAAAAGATGGAAGTCGAAAGGTGCGATGCCTTAAGTTTTCCCTTGATCCAAAGCTGCTGAAGTACTGGAATGTCAGGTAAGTAAAGTAATTAGCACTTATTTCTTGTGTTCGCTATCTCAGTTCAATGCATACATATTTTTGTAGGAAGCATTTTAGGGCTATTGACAATGAGTTCAGGAGTTCTGTCGGCGATATAGTGTTGATAAGGCAGCTTGGCATACCCAAAGGACATTCAATCACACACCAAGTGGAAGAGGTGATATATAAGAACGGTGCCGTTGTGGATCCATTGACTGGCAAACTGTGCCATAACATTGACTACTCAGATCAAGCAGCGAATCCAAACCTCGAGGAATATCTTAAACGGAAAGAAACCGAAGTTTGACTTTCCTCCTCATGTTTGTTTATATCGCACTCAGTCATTGGCTCCGTGTGTACTCAGTGTGTACGTGATTGGCTCTCGTCTCAATCCAAATTGTGTCACTCATCATGGATAGTTGCTGTAAATGAAGTGACCACTGTGTGACATGATGGCGAATAAACAGCTGGAGTTGTATTTTAAGCTTGATCTCTGTGTTATTTTCTAACTTCCCCCTCACCTGATAGGGGGGGAGGGGGTTTATTCATATCTTCATCCTTCATCCAAACCAGGTCAATATGTCATTAAATCAACCGTCTAAACTTCCTTTGCTGTAACTATTGATTGCATGGGTTTGAAGCTGCCTGTGTGCCGCAGTTTTATTTTTCCTGGTTGGGCAATAAACCCCTGAAATCTAAATTTCAATCTGAAATTAGCAGAAGCCTTATTTTTACCTAACCAAACCCTAGCTGCCGTTAGGGTCATTTGAGAGGCTGGAGGAAATTATTCTGCATCAGACACACTGAATCAAATACAACGTATTACATGAAACCTAAAGTACTTATAATTGATTTGATAAAACTTAATACCTCAGCTGGCAAAGTCTAGTCTAGGGCCAGAACTCCTATTATTGATTTCTGTTTCCCAGCAGTCTATTAGCAGATCTTGCGGAGTTGAGCTCAAACATGAGAGAGCCTTAGCTGCAGTAGTTCTATGACTTCCTACAGTTCAGTAAAACTAAAACCTCTATCTAACTTAAACTGAACTCGCCCTCCTCTACCAAAGAGTTTTATTAAGTACTTATAGCATCTTAGCAATCACACAAACCAACGCTGGGAAACCCAGAAGTAATCAAGCAAACAGACAATTACTGTGTTCCCTCGACTGTAAGACACGCCTAAATCCTACATAGACATCACTGTAACTTCATGTAGGATTGTTGTAAAGGAGCCATCTTAGTTTTATAAGAGGAAATAAATATCAATTTATATATAAATCAATTTAAAACTATTAGAAAAAGCTTTCAAATCAACTACTAGTCAGAGAATGAAGTCTAATTTAAGATGACCTTGACATTTCCTCACACGTGTCGTATAGTTTTATTTTTTCTGAGATCGACAGAATTACTTCTCAACGAAAACCTCGATAAAAGTTATAAACAACAACAACAGCATGTCTTATAGTCAAAGGAATACAGTACTACTCTATTCCCTCGGGAAGGTAACATAGAGGAAACCCATGTGCATTCTGTTTTTGTAGGTTTAGACGCATCACGAGACATGTCATGTACTGTATTCTAGTGCACATTAGACATTGCCGTTTTATTTTTGGTTTGTGACGTCGCGTACTAAGATATGTCTTAGCTCTAAGAAAACACGGTAAGATTGCTAACCTGGAACTTACAAAGTTACCTTATTTACAGTACATACCTGGCAGGTAGATGTAAATTCTGTAAACCCAAATATTTTAGCGGACAAAATATAGCGTTTTGCTCGAATCAGCAGTATTTATAATAATAATGCCTAGAATTTTTAGCGATCTTCCTCGAGCTTATATATGGCATAAAGAACTATAAAAAATATAGCGTTCAACTTTAATAGCGTTTTCTTCCAGTCACTATTATTGTGAGGTCACTAAAATCTTTGGGTTCACAGTATATATCTTCCTAATTTACAAACACCATGATGAGGGAGAGTTAGTGTATTCATTTAATTAGTTACTTTTGATTATTGAGACAGAAAAGAACCATGAGGTACCCTCATTATCAACATAGAATAGCTGGTGAGGATATACACAGTCACGGAGTATAGGAGTGATAAGTCTGTCTGTTCGGACGGCTTGTATCTCAGTTCAAGGCAAGGGCTGTCAACGTAAAGTTTACTTCGGACGGATCTCTCAACATGAACTTCTTAGCGACTGCTGCAGCATCCTGTATTATCGACAAACACGACTCATAAATTGATGTACTGTAAGCAGTGGGACTGTAAAATTGGATACTTTAGCGGGTGAAATATTTAACTTTTTCCCAAAGTGAGCATGATAGCGAGAAGAAAGGTTAGCGCTTTTCGATGGAGTCCATTTCAAAATTAGTGTAGACAAATAGTCCACTGAGAAAGCCAGCATCTATAGAGTCACAAATGCGCCAACGATCATTGGAGGGTTGACAACTCCCAAGGGATTTCATGATGCAACAACTCCGACAGAAAGTGAGCTGGATTTATTATTAGCGATCTTCTGCAAATCGCTAAATATTTGTCCACGGTAGTGTTTCCACTTTTACAGTGCTGCTTTTGCTGATTTTTGTGAGGAGAAGGAAAGGTAAGCGCAGATAATATAGAGATTTGTACAATCTCATAGACTGACAAATCCATACTCCACCGATACGTGAAAGAAAGTTTATTCTATCCCCCCCATAGGTACAAAGTATTCCAGAATGTTTTCTCCAGTGGATTCGTCCATTCAACTTTCGATTTTGTGATGATGGTAACTTATTCAACGCACCGAAAAAGCTTCAGGACACAACAGGTCAAAGTTCGAACGGTGCAGAGCCTTTTACTCCATTAGGATAATATTGCAAAAATGAATTTTTCCAAATGGAAAATTTTGCACCCAGAAAAGGGGTAAAAGATTTGCAATTTTTAATTGTTTGCGATCGTACTTCAACTTCTTCCTGATAATTGTACTAATAATAATTGTATAATTGTACTAATGATAATTATATAATTATACAAATAATATATATATTAATAATCACATAGAAAATGTGTTTGATATTATTTGTGAGCTAGCGACCAACAAATTGGTCACAAACATTCTCAATTCGTAAAAAAAAAATCCGTTTTATGTAAAATCAAAGAATAGTTTCATCTATGAAATGAGGAGAAGACAACTCCTAGTATCATACTACTAGTTGTAGAATTGTTTTTGTTTTATGTAGCCTACATCAGGTTCCGAATATACGTCATAATTGTTATACACCAGGCCAGAGCTTCAGCTGTGAACAGCTGCATTTACCTCAAGCAGAGTGTCGGGAGTTGTGTCCCCATGCCTGGTAGGTTTATCCTTCCGGCCGTCCAGTTCGTAGAGGCCGCCGCCGCAGTGGACAAGCGCCACAAAGTGCAGGTTGACCCTTTCATTGACGTCGGGAGCCTCCGTCTGCCCCTCCTTCGCCGAACTCTCATGAGCAGCGCCTACAAATGAAGCGACTTGATTGACTGAGCGTCTCGAGGGAACGGATGAAGCAATTCTGGAAATGCTGAGAAGCTGGAATGGTCCCCTAATGTATAGAAGGAGATCAAGACATGAAGAGATAGCATATAAAACTTATGGTAATCAAATCAAGATTGATCAATAAAGCCTAGCCTACAGTTCAGAGCAGACAGATATATGTGAGATTTCTCAAAGGACTGTCTCTCTATACACAGCGATGATGAGGGAGGAAGAGGGAGAGTGGGAGTGAGGCAAGGGGGGAGGCAAGGAGGGAGAGGTGGAAGGATAGGGAGAGGGAAGGAGGGAAGGGAGGGGAAAGAAGGTAGAGAGGAAAGGAGAGATCTATAGGTCGAAGGGAAAGAGAGAAGGAAGAGAACAAAGAAGATAGTGATGAAGAGAGGGTAGGAGGGAAGGAGAGAGGGAAAGAGAGAGGGAAGGAGAGAGGGTAGGAGGGAAGGAGAGAAGGAAGGAGAGAGGCAAGGAGAGAGGCAAGGAGAGAGAGATGAGGGTAGAAGCAAGGGACCATATTGATGACCTAACAATCTACAGGAGACAACTAGTACCACACACACTCGTCACAAACCGAGATCGTAAGAGATCTCCATCACTGCTGCCCGCGTATCTTTCAGACGTGACAGCTCTCTCATAGTTTTGTTTTTCGCGGATTTAAGAATGTCAGCAATACACCAACCAATGTTCTTATCATTTCCTAGAGCGGTGGCCCTCTCAGCATGTGTCATGGCTTGGCTCTCGGATAGGAACTTTGCCAGAGGCTTAGTCTCTGAAAATATAGATTACCAACGTACACTCTCGGATGCATGTGTAAAAAGATGGCATAGACTTGATGGATTAGTTTTGTTCCTAATGGAAGCCATAAAGGCATATTACTAAAGCCTGCTTTCTGCTGTGGGAGCCTCAGGCAGAGCGATCTAGTTATATGAAACCTGAAAGACCATGAGTAGCGTAGACTCGCTTCCAAGTTCCACATATTACAACCAGTAGATTTCAGGTCTAGTTTGCAGTCCAGGCTGAGCAAATCGCTGGGAAAAAGTATCTGAAGAAGTCAATTGGAAAAGTAAAAACTAGGATACAACTATAGGCTCTCATCCTCTAGGCATGAGATGGACCGGCAGCTAGGAGAGCGCTAGAATACAGAGACATACATGGAGATATAGACGAGGCAATCGTAATAACAGCAGTAGTTATGTTTGAGTATCACCGCTGACAGATACTGTACTGTAGAACCGGATTTGATAGCGATGGTCTTTTGGCCACGAAAATAGCAACGGAAAATGATCGCTATTGTTGGAATTTGCTATAGAAATTACGTCCATTATACCTTATATAGGAGTTGTCTCCCATTTATAAGATCACAATCTTTAAGTCGCTATCACTTTTATTTCTTGCTGAGTTTGAAGGAAACGCTAACATGTCTGTCGCTATCGAATCCGGTCCTTTAGTATAACATAGTAACCAAAATTTGAGAGTCAGTTAGATGAACAAGAGGCTTCGCCGTCACAGCTGGCAGCCCTCCTGTATTTCCCAGGGAGCATTTTAGCTGCCTAGGTTTAGGGCGAAGTAGCTGTTATTGGTTTTCTAATGGTCTCCAGTGGCTCACCAGTTAGTGTTGCTGAAGTGAGCTCAAATATGACATAATCCTAGCCGTAGGCAGGGGATACGGGTTGTGAGCTATGACTTCTCAAAGTTCAGAGAAATGGGCTATCAAGTATGTTCAGCCTAACAGATTGACAGGTATGTTCACGTCATACGTACCATCTAGCGGTATCCTGTCTCTGTTATTGGCCAGAGCATGAATGATGCCCACAGTTCCACAGGCATTTCCAACAGTCTGTTTCATGAAGAACAAGTCCTTGTTGTCCTCCAGTTCTCCAATACTTTCAGATTCTGACTACTCGTCCGTACGTAAAAGAAAAAACTTAAAAGCCGAGCTGTCATCAAAGCATAAGCTAAAGAGTGACAATTGATCGCACACCTTCTCTGAAATAGGATATAGCAGCATGACAGCTGCAACTGGCTTTGGGACCATCATCAAGAGATCGGGGTCGAGTCCAAATATGTCATGAAACCCCCAGTCAGTCGATGCACCTAGATTTTCTATATATTTATTCATTACCTACAAACAACAAGTCCAATAAGATAATTGTATGACGTGTTTTTGAAGTAAGTAGGCAATGCTATGTTATGTTCACATGTCTTACATCAGGATTCGACTCCAGAGGTAGCCATCTCATCTCACCGGATTTCTCTGCCATTTTGAACTAATTTCTAGATCTTAGAAACACACAATAAATACAAAGCTACTCAGCTATATCACTTTACGGATAAATGAAGAGGAGTTTTTTGGAACTGTCGACAACTTCTTCCTTCTCATTGACGCAGAGAAATGATAGTCTTGTTTTCATTGGATACGCAATATAAAGGTCATCACTCGCCTCCTTATCGATTTCTACTCGGTACAGCACCGAGCCCACTATTTTCCATCCGGATGATTGTATTTGGCGGGAAGTGTTGAATTAAATCCACAGGAAGTTACCTTGTTCTTCCAGAATACTCATGCTGCATGGAAACTACTCCCTGTCGGTACGCTTTGTATCACAAATGAATTACCTTTACATCTGGTCACGTGTATGTCACACCAGCCGCCCTTGTAACGAACTAATCACTGATTTTACTCACCTGCGTTTCAATGAAAGAATGTGTTCTGTTCTGTGCCATCCTCACCAATGTGCACGCGCTTTATCTGTAGCTGATTTCAATGAATTAATCGTTTACGCCGACGTAAATTGATACGACCCAGCAGTTCAATAATGACCAAGAATACCTCTGGGCTCCACTCACAGATTGCTGCGTATGTGGTGGAGCTCCTCTCTACTTATCAAGGTATTGGAGCATTTTGCACTTGATTTGTCTCTCACATCTTGTCATATTACCCTCCAGGCTCCTCCTACCAACTACTGCGCTGAGTATGTTGTTACTCTGTCATACACCTTCTCGAGTATCTCAGAGGCCAGATTTTTGTAACATTTTGTCAGGTATCGACGAGAGACTACAACAAGTCCTCATCAGTGACGTTCCTACCAAATGGCAGAAGCATGGTGATGTCATCCTGTTCCCTGATTCGTCATTCACCGAACCATTCTGGAGTAGGATTGGTCAACCCTTCTGGGATGGTTAGCTCCTTTGTTCCACTAATACTGTAACCCATGAAATTGTTGCACCTCGAAATATACGTGCATTAGCATTGTTGCACAAATTAACAATTCAGTGAACAGAAAATATTTGCGATCTCTACTTAGGTTTGGGTAATGCATTTTGAAGGGAAATGTTTGCAAAAGTTTTTCTCTGCAATTGTGTCATGATACCTGGCCAACAAACATATTTATGTCACGCCGCAAAAATTCCATGTGTTTCAGTTGCTGATTTCGTTGACTCATTGATAGTCGTAAGGTATTTTACGATACGTCCTTGATTGGGTCATCTTTGATTGGCTCTTATTTGATTGGTCCTTTGGTGACGGTACACTTCCTCTCTCCTATTAATTAATATGTACTAACACGTGTATAAACCATCCGTTAACATCTTAACTAATAGGTTTTAATATGTATTAATGACTGTTAACATATTAATACATGTTAACACATGTTTTAATACGCTATTTCGAGTTAATACATCAATTAACATGTATTAACATCTTAACGGGTGGTTTATACACATGTCAATACATATTAATTAATAGGAGAGAGGAAGTGTACCGTTACCGGTTCTTTTTTGAACGTCCACTTTGATGACGTACTGTAACACCCGATCTCTGTTTTCAGGCTTGGCCAAGCTTCTCAAGGTCAAGCGCCTTGGAATTATGGGTAAGACCCAAAGCAATGGATTTCGTGAGCCGTCAGTAAAGATGCTGTTGGGTGACGATGGATGGACGGAGCATAACGATAACGGCGTCAGGTGATTTAAAGAATCGGCCATACTGTAGAACCAGATTCGACAGCGACAGTCTAACTGCAGTGAAATTAGCGATCGATTGATCATCACCATCATTAGATTGAGCCATATAAATTATGCCCATTGCACCTTGTATAGGAGTTGTCTTCCCATATCGGGATTGCTAGTGTTGGATCACAATCATTTTTTATTTCTTGATGAGTGTGTTGGTTTAATTTCCTGTCGATCTCGGACTGATCAGAATGTCACAAATTCTGATGCTACTGTTTAGAAATCACTCTTATGCCGGTAGATACTGCTTCGATGTCACCAAAACGATGTTCAGCTCCGGCAACATCACTGAAAAGTTGCGAGTGTCAAAGTTTGATTGCTGTGGAGAGACAGTGGTAGATCTATACGCCGGAATTGGCTACTACACGCTGCAGTACCTTGTACATACGAATGGTCAGTGGCTCGAAACCAGGCAACCCTTTCTGGAAAGGTTTCTCTGACGAGCAGTTTTTCTTGTCTATCACAGGGATTCGGAGAATACCCTTCCCTGTATCAGAATTGTTAAGCAATAGAAACCTCTCACCTTTCAGTTACTTCATATTTAGGCAGAGCACCCCCCCCCCTGCTTTATTTTAGCTATGGGAGTTGTCCTCTCAGATCTTTACCAACATCTATGGTCACCAATTGACCATAATGATCAGAGTCTTAACTACTTGGATTTAATCCTTATTGTTCAGATGTTCAGCTCATGTAAGGACAAAAGGACGGATTTTATGTAGCCTAAGGATTTTCTTTGACTCACTCGGATTTTTGCCTTTTCATTCGGATTTTGGATGTTATCACTCACCTCCTCGGTAAAATGATGCCATAAGTAAGCAATGTGTATCCAACTATCACCCTAATTAACTAAAAGCCAGTTTTGGATGCTGCGAATGTAACAAATGTAGTATTAATACGGCGATTCTGAGCTGTTTATCATACCATAATACTGCCAATATCAAACATTTTTCTTGATGAGTTCCTGAAACCTGCTGTGAGGATTTTTCCTGGATCCAGGTTGAGCTCCCTGCACTCGTATCTGGTCTGGTATAACTGTCTGCTGAAAAACTAGAATTAAATATCTGTTAGCTAAATACTGTAAAACGAAGGTTTAGTGAGTATAATTTGTTTCCTTTTTATCTGCGATAAATTTTTGCAAAAATATATTTTGCGCTTCTTGAAACTAATTTATATATACATAAAATAATAAATAAAATAATAAATAAAATAATAAATAAAATAATAAATAAAATAATAATAAAGAAACAATAATAAACCAATAAAAAGAAGAGAGAAGAATTTGCTTGTTCAATCTTTGCGATTGGTCAAAAATTCTCAAAAACAAATTTAGGTGAACCCAAAAAAATTACAGTCTTACAGTAAGCTACAGTGTGCACCACTTAGGTATTTGTAATTTTAGCTGTTACTTTTGATGAACTAGTAAGCCTATGTTCTACAGTGACTATGGCAGGGATTATAGCCCCTGTCACATGATCATTGTCACAGTTACGTATACAATTACAGCTGCTCATGTACACGCCTGCGAGTGGAACCCAAACGCCGTCGAGGCGTTGAGGAGAGGACTGGTCAGGAATCATGTGTCGGATCGCTGCACTGTACACTCAGGAGACAATGTCAAGGTCGTTGTCTTTATTATACCATGGTAGTATGTTGAGAGATGGTAGATTGCGATTGGTCATCTGTCATCCAATATGCTATGCTTCAACGGGGAGGGGCAATGATTCAGGCTGTTCGCCATCACTTATGACAACAGCATGCCACAGGCTCCAGGTAGAACTTGACTACTAGACTGAGCACACTGATTCTAAGCCTTTTTAGTCGTAGTTCTTAGTATCTTAGTGGGCTGTAGCTGACACCACGCCACCCCAACTCCTTTGAAAATGCTGTTGTTGAAGTTGCCTATAGTCGGGGAATATGTGAATCTGGGCTAGATCATCTCATGCGTTGGACCGGGCTTGAATTAAAATGAGTGATAAATGCTCATTCTCAGGCCGCCATCACAGATCTGGCTGATCGAGTGAACCTTGGCCTTCTGCCAACATCCAGGTCTGGCTGGGAGACGGCCTGCCGATCACTGAAACCTACAGGAGGTATCCTACACGTACACGATTGCCTGAAGTAAGTAATCTATGAATATTTCACTTCCCTCTCATCTTCCCTGTCCTCCCCCTCTCCATCCCTGTCCCCCTTCTCCATCTCTGTCCTCCCCATCTCCTTTCCTGCTCTCTCCCTCCCTCACCCATCCTGTATCCTCCCACCCACACAAACTTACAAAACAAAAAAATAAACAAAAAAAAAAAAACAACACACACAAACAAACAAACAAAAAAAACAAA
>ERZ1740065.1512-NODE-1512-length-13999-cov-5.629590_pt1 | contig 13999 bp, 15 predicted proteins | sample MGYA00581738_ERZ1740065 | MGnify/ENA primary metagenome ERZ1740065 (study PRJEB43018, sample SAMN04849749) | marine metagenome | isolation source: floating plastic debris | place: Pacific Ocean | collected 2008-09-01 | study: EMG produced TPA metagenomics...
CCCTCTATGGTCCCGATGGCGCCGGTCACCACGATGAAGATCACGAAGGCGGTCCAATCGTTGAAGCTGAAGGCGGCATCCGGCGAAATCCGTAGCTCTTGCAGGAAGATCAGCGCGCCGATCATTGCGGTCAGCGCCGAGGTGACGATGTAGACGGTGAATTTCGTGCGCCAGATGTCGGTGCCAAGGCTGCCAGCCGCCAGTCCATTGTCACGGATCGCCGTCGGCGCCAGTCCCCTGCGTGAACGGAGAAAAAACAGTCAACCGCGATTAGCAGCACCGTGGCACCAAGCGCCAGCCAGTAGCTCAGGCTTTCCCGCATCGTCCGTTTGGACGCAAGCGATCTGACGGTGGTAACCGGCGGCGAGGAGCCTGAGTCACGGTCCAATGCCGAGATCTGCGTAAAGCCCAGCCGAAACACCTCTGCCACAACCCGAGTGCCAATGGCGAAATAGGCCCTGCGTAAGCGGAAGATCAACACCGCAACCGGGATGGAGACCAGTGCGCCCAACACGCCTGCGGCGGCAATCGCTGCCAAGGGATGCAGACCTGCGAACATCGTCAGTGCGAACAGCATGTAACAGCCGAAGCCGACAAAAGCCTGCTGCCCGACCGAGACCAGACCGGCATATCCTGCCATGAGATTCCGCAGCGAGGCGCGCGCGAGGTACAACAACAGCTGGCCCATCAGGCGCATAGGCACCTCGACATCCTGACGGGTGAACAACGCGGCAGGCCCCTGCTCACTGAGAGGTTCCTGTCTCGCCCAGGCTTCAAGGTATGGGCCGCAAAGGTCGCCTGTTGGCTTACAATGGCGTCGCCTCCGCACATCCGTCTTTGAGGAAAATCGCATGCGCGACGGGGCCGTTGGACAGCGTTCCGAAACTGAGCGGCTTCCGCAAACAGCGAGCGGCTGCAGAGGTCGCCATGCGGAGCGCGCGCGGTTTCGGGATGGCCAGTTTCTCGATGAGGATCTGCAGCGCACGCATGATTTCCAGATCGGCGCCGGCAAGCGTTCCATCCTCGAGCATCAGCTTACCGTCGCGCCGCAGAACGCGGCGCCCATTGAGTTGAAATTCGGTAATATCCGACCCGACGGTGGACATCGCGTCGGTGACGAGAAAGATCTCGCCCGGTCCCTGCTTGGCGTCCAATGCGACCTGCATGCTGGCGGCATGCACGTGAATATCGTCAGCGATCAAGCCTGCGGACACGTTCGGCGCACGCAGAGTTGCCCCAACGAGGCCGGGTTCGCGGTTGCCCATCTGGCTCATTGCATTAAAGAGATGCGTAACGCAGCGGGCTACCGCGACAGCAGCCGCACGGGCATCGTACAGCCCGCAATCGGAGTGCACGAGAGAGGCGATGACCCCGGCCTGCGACAGCCGCTTGATCTGCGCGGGGGTTACGCTCTCCGGCGCAACGGTCACCTTCACGTTCGGCAGACGCCCGGCTGCCGCGAGCAGGAAGTCTTCGTCCTTCTGTTTCATCCGACGGATCAGCGACGGATCATGCGCGCCCTTGCGCGCAATGGACAGGTGCGGCCCCTCCAGATGGATCCCGACTATGCCCGGGACATTCGCCTCGATTGCACGGGCCACCGCCTCCACGGCCGCCTGCGTACGCTCCGGCGTGTCGGTAATCAGCGTCGGCAGCAGCGCGCGCGTTCCGGTCTTGGCATGCGCCTCGGCAATCGTCACCAGCCCGTCAAGCGAGGTTTCGTCGTTGAACATGACCCCGCCGCCGCCATTGACCTGCAGATCGACAAAGCCCGGCATGATCGTGCCGCCCGCCATCTCCACACCATCATACCCTGGCGGGAGGTCGTCGACGGCGCAGATCCCACGGATCACGTCGCCTTCGACCAGCAGGGCCTTGTCGTGATGAAGGCTTTCCCCGTCGAAAATCTCTGCACTCACATAGGCGCGTCGGCTCATACCGTTTCCGTGACTTTTTTCAGATGCCGGGGTTCATCGGGGTTGATGCCACGAGCACGCGCGACCTGTTCCACGAGGGCGTAAAAGGACACGATCAGCGCGATGGGATCGGTCAACGGATGATCGGAGCGGGCAGCAGGCAGGCAGGTCGCCTGTGCGGCACGGTCCGAGGTGATGAAGACCTTGGCCCCCTTCCCCGCGATCTGATCCGCGACCTCGACCACCGAAGCTTCGGCAGCATCCCCGGCACAAAGCATCAGCACCGGAAAACCGTGATCGACGATGGAGACAGGGCCGTGCAGCACTTCGGCCGATGAATAGGATTCCGCGTGAAGCTGGCAGGTTTCCTTGAATTTCAACGCCGCCTCGTTCGACAGTGCAAAAGCGGGGCCGCGCCCGAGGCAATAGAGCGATTGCGCCTTGGAGACATGCTGCACAAGCGCGTTCCAGTCAGACCGGGTGGCCGCATCAAGAACCTCTGGCAAACGATGAATCGCTTTCAGCAGGTCGGCATCCCGTTGCCATTCGGCCAGCAGCCAGACGGCGGAAACCACCGAGGTGACAAAGGTCTTGGTAGCTGCCACGCTTCGCTCAAGACCAGCATGCAGACCAAGCGGATGCTGGCTAACCTTTGCCAGATCGCTATCGGTATGGTTGGTCAGCGCAAGGCTCAGCGCGCCCTCGGCGCGGGCCATCTCGGCCATGCGCACGATATCCGGGCTCTTACCGGACTGCGAGATCGCAAGGCTCGCAGCCATCGGCAGCTTCAGCTTGCGCGCATAGATCGACGCAATCGAAGGGCCGACGGAGGCCACGGGCACGCCGGCAATCAACTCGCTGGCGTATTTGAAATAGGTGGCCGCGTGGTCGGAAGATCCGCGCGCGACCGAGATGAAAAACGCCGGATCCTTGTCACGCAGCGCATCAGCGGCGGCGCGCATGTCCTCTGCACCTTGAGACAACAGCGTTTCAATGGCCGTCGGGATCTCAAGGATTTCGCGACGCATATGTGTTTGGGCAGACATGACTATTCCTTTGCAAGTCTGAGTTCGGCGACAAAATTGTAGGCGTCGCCGCGGTAGATGGACTGGGTGAATTCGACGATACGACCGGTGTCCAGATAGGAGGTCCGCTCAATGCTGAGCCCGGCGTCTCCGGGTGCCACGGCCAAAAGCTCTGCATTGGCCTCCGACAGGTTCACGGCTGAAATTTTTTGCAGGGCACGGACCGGGCGGACCCCGGATTTTTCCAGCACCTCGTAGAGCGATCTTTCGACAATCAGCGGGTTGGGCAGAATGTCGGGCGGCAGCGAGGCACGCTCGATGGCAATCGGCTCGCCGTCCGCCAGACGCAGGCGGACGATACGGGCCACCGACTCCTCCGACGACAGGGCAAGCGCTGTTATTTCATCCGGTGACGGCATGTAAAGCCCGCGTTCCAGCCAACGGATCGTTGAGCTCTTGCCGCGCCGTTCCATATCTTCGGAAAAGGATGTGAGGCGCGACAACCTCTGCTCGATCTGTTCAGGTTTCGAGGCGATGAACGAGCCCGACCCCTGACGTTGTACGATGGTCCCGTCCTCGGCCAGCGCCTCAATCGCCTTGCGCACCGTGACACGCGAGAAATCGGTGATGGAAGCGATTTCACGTTCGGGGGGCAACGGGCTGCCGGGTGGCAGAACGCCTTGGCTGACACCATCGGTCAAACGCTGGCGCAACTGCACATAGCGTGGACCTGCGTCGGCCCGAAACCACGCCTCCGGCTCAAGAAATTCAGCGACCCTCATGCAGATCCTTCCTGTTTGTCCAGGCCCCGACGCGCAAGCGCCAAAGCGCCATCCAGTGCCGTGCCGTAGGGCGGGCGAATACGATCACGATGGGCCTGCGGCAGATAATCCGCGTAATGCGGCCCGACACCGCCGCTGAGGCACAGCACCGTGTCCGTGTCGAGTTTCAATGTTTCGATGCAGAGACAAAGGTAGCCTGCACCTTCCTGCATCAGCGCCTTGCCGGTGGTGTCACCGCTCTGCGCTGCTTCGATGATCATACGCGCGAGGCTTGCGAAATCTCCCGGCGTGGCCTTCTGCGCAAAGGCGATCATTCCAACCGGGTCATCCTCGAACCACGCCAGCAGCATGCGCGTGAGATCAGAGTGTTCGGCAAGGCCATCGAAGGCCAGCATTGTTCGGCGCAAGCCGCTGCGCCCCAGCCAGCCGCCCGATGCCTGGTCGGCAAGATGATGCCCCCAGCCACCAAAGAACCGCGTGGCGCCCTTCTTCTGACCGGCGATGATCGTGCCGGTGCCAATTGCCGCCAGCATGCCGTCGCGCTCCCCCAGCGCGCCGGCCACCGATGTTGCGCGGTCATCGGAGACAACGGTTTCTGCAAACCGCATCGCCCGCGCCACGGCTGCGGCATCCGCCGACGACATGATTCCCGCCAGCCCGATATGCGCCCTGCACCGCCCTTCCCAGCCCGGACCAAGCCCGGCCTGATCAGCCGCCGCATCCAGTGCCGCGCTGACGGAACGAATCGCCAGTTCGGGGTCCGTGCTGTAATTGGCCGGCCCCCCGGCAACGTCGCCCAAACGCTCGCCCGCAACCGTCGACAGAGCGACTCGGCAACCTGTGCCACCGCCATCGACGCCCACCAGAAGGTATGTAGGTGCTGTATCCATATAGATACCTATACCATACCTTTTTGAGAAAACAAGAACCATTAAAAGTCCAAAACCCCAATAAAAGACTGTTTCATCACGAAATTCGCAGAAGATTAAAAAATTGGTTTACAAAAGGTATTGTTTAGGTATTGTCTTATGAGACCTTTGGGAACCACCGTATGACCACGCCATCTCACATGCAGCCCTCGCGCAAGGATGCGCATATGTCCGCCGCCAGCTTGACCAAGATGCTGGCGTCCCAGACTGCGGCGCTTGATGCCGTTACGGGTGCAGTGGAGGCCATAGCCATTGGAGCTGTTGTCATGGCGGATGTCGTGAGGCGCGGCGGTACCCTTCAGTATGCGGCGGCGGGCAGCTCGGGGTTGATGGCCCTCGCCGATGCTTCGGAGCTGCCGGGAACTTTCGGGATCGATCAGAAACAGGTCGCGGTTCATATGGCGGGCGGCGTGCCGGTAAATGGCATCATGCCCGGAGACACCGAAGACAGCATCGATGACGCACAACGCGATGCCGCGAAAATCGCCGAGGGCGATGCGGCAATCGTCATCAGTGCGAGCGGCACGACGCCCTACGCGCTTGCGTTCGCGAAGACTGCCAAGGCGCGTGGAGCAGACCTGATCTGCATCGCGAACAGACCCGGATCCGCGCTCTTGCAGGTAGCGGACGTCGCCATTGCCCTGCCGACTGCGCCCGAATTCGTCGAGGGTTCGACGCGCCTGGGCGCAGGCACGGCGCAGAAAGTGGCGCTGAACATGATGTCGACGCAGATGGGGGTTCTGCTGGGCCATGTGCATGAGGGGATGATGGTCAACCTCACCCCGGACAACATCAAGCTGCGCCAACGCGCGGCTGGCATTGTCTGCCACATTTCGGCTGTGTCGGCGTCTGAAGCGGAGCAGGCGCTGCAGCTGACCGGCTACAATACCAAAGCTGCGGTGCTTGTCGCCCGCGGGTTGACGGTGGAGAACGCGCTGGCACTGCTGGAGAAACACGACGGCCTGCTAAGCGCCTGCCTCGACGACGACGCGTATAGCGCAACCACAATACCAAAAACAAAATCAGATTTCACACCAAAGGGAGACCTCACATGAAAACCAAATCCATCAAAGGGGCGCTGCTTGCCTCCACGCTGCTGGTGGCAACAGGCGCGACCGCGCAGGACGCCGAGCTGATCATCGAAAGCTGGCGCAACGATGATCTCTCCATCTGGCAAAACGAGATCATTCCCGCTTTCGAAGCGGAGCACCCGGACATCAAGGTAAAGTTCACGCCTTCCGCGCCTGCGGAATACAACGCCGTTCTGAACTCCAAGCTCGATGCAGGCTCTGCGGGCGACATCATCACCTGCCGCCCGTTTGACGCCTCGCTGGCGCTCTATGACGCGGGTCATCTCGCTGATCTGAGCGATCTGGAAGGCATGGCAAACTTTTCAGATGTGGCCAAGTCAGGCTGGTCCACCGACGACGGCTCGGTCACATATTGTGTGCCGATGGCCTCTGTGATCCACGGTTTCATCTACAACAAGGAAGCCTTTGAAGAGGTCGGCGTCGAGGTGCCGACCACCGAAGAGGAATTCTTTGCCGTGCTCGAAGCGTTCAAGGAAGACGGCACCTATATCCCGATGGCCATGGGCACCAACGACCAGTGGGAAGCGGCCACGATGGGCTATAACAACATCGGACCGAACTACTGGAAAGGCGAAGAGGGCCGCACCGCCCTGATCGCAGGTGAACAGAAGCTCACCGACGACGGTTGGGTGGCACCCTTCCGGCAACTCGCCAAATGGGGCGCGTACCTCGGCGACGGCTATGAGGCACAGACCTACCCGGACAGCCAGAACATCTTCACCCTCGGCCGCGCGGCCATCTATCCCGCAGGCTCCTGGGAGATCTCCGGCTTCAACGCCCAGGCCCTGTTCGAGATGGGCGGCTTCAACCCGCCGGTTCAGAACGCAGGCGATACCTGCTACATCTCCGACCACACCGACATCGGCATCGGCATGAACGCGGCGACGGATAACCCGGAGGCTGCCAAGACCTTCCTCAACTGGGTAGCGTCCTCCGAGTTTTCCACCATCTTCGCCAATGCGCTGCCGGGGTTCTTCCCGCTGTCGACTGCACCGGTGGAGCTGAAAGACCCGCTGGCGCAGGAATTCATCTCCTGGCGTGACAAGTGCGAAAGCTCGATCCGGTCCACCTACCAGATCCTGTCGCGCGGCACGCCGAACCTGGAGAACGAGACCTGGAACGCCTCGGTCGCCGTGATCAAGGGCGACGAGACGCCCGAGGATGCGGGCGCGCGCCTGCAGCAAGGTCTCGCAAGCTGGTACGCGCCGCAGCAGTAAGCGGCCCGTCCCCGTCCCGGGCGACCCTCCCCGCCCGGGACCACCTTCTGCTGAATCGTCAAAGCCCATGTGAGGAGCGTCGTCATGGCTGCGCCAAAGAAACCCGGTATACGCTGGCACATCGTCGTTTTCCTGGCACCGGCAGTGCTCGTCTACACGGCGGTGATGATCTACCCGCTTTTCGCAACGCTGCGCCTGTCGTTCTATTCCGAAGTGGACCAGGAACGTATCTGGGTCGGTCTGCAGAACTTCCGCACGCTTTTCGGCGATGCGATCTGGTCGGAACAGTTCTGGAATGCTCTGGCGAATAACGCCTGGTTCTTTCTGATTCACATGTTGGTGCAGAACCCGATCGGCATTGCTCTCGCCGCGATCCTCTCCAGCCCGCGGCTGCGCTTCTCGGCCTTTTATCGCTCGGCCATCTTCATCCCGACCATCCTCAGCTTCGTGATCGTGGGCTTTGCATGGAAACTGATCCTGTCGCCCATCTGGGGCATCGCGCCGGGCATGCTGGATGCCATCGGTCTGAAGTTTCTCTACCAGCCCTGGCTGGGCAAGGAGGAATACGCGCTGACCACGCTCAGCCTCGTGTCGGTCTGGCAGTACGTGGGCATCCCGATGATGCTGCTCTACGCCGCCCTGCTGTCCATCCCGGATGAAATCCTGGAGGCGGGCGAATGCGACGGGATCACCGGCATGGCCGCCTTCTGGAAGATCAAGCTGCCGCTCATCCTGCCTTCGATCGGGATCATTTCGATCCTGACCTTCGTGGCGAATTTCAATGCCTTCGATCTCATCTATGCAGCGCAGGGCGCGCTGGCGGGGCCGGATTTCTCGACCGACATCCTGGGGACGTTCATGTACCGCACCTTCTTCGGGTTCCAGTTGCAGTTGGGTGACCCTCACATGGGTTCGACCATCGCATCGGCCATGTTCGTGATCATCCTGATCGGGGTCTGCATCTACCTCTTCGGTGTGCAACGCCGCCTGCGCAACTACCAGTTCTGAGGAGCACGCCCCATGAGCACGGCACGCCGCACCCCCGGAACCACCTTCGCAGCCCATGCTGCTCTGATCGCCTATACGGTCATTGCGCTGTTTCCGGTTTTTGTCATCCTGATCAACAGCTTCAAGGATCGCCGCGCGATCTTCCGTGACCCTCTCGGGCTGCCCAACGCCGAGACCTTCTCTCTCATCGGCTATGAGACGGTTTTAAAACAGGGCGACTTCTTTCTCTACTTCCAGAACTCGATGATCGTGACGGTGATTTCGCTCTTCCTGATCCTGCTTTTTGGTGCCATGGCGGCCTTTGCGCTGGCCGAATACCGGTTTCGCTTCAACACGCTGATGGGGCTCTACCTTGCGCTTGGCATCATGATCCCCATTCGCATCGGGACGGTCGCAATCCTCGAGATGATGGTATCCACCGGGCTGGTGAATTCTCTCACGGCGCTCATTCTGGTCTACACCGCGCAGGGTCTGCCGCTTGCCGTCTTCATCCTCAGCGAGTTCATGAAGGGGGTGTCGGATGACCTGAAGAACGCCGGGCGTATCGACGGGCTGAGCGAGTACAAGATTTTCTTCCGGCTTGTCCTGCCGCTGGTGCGCCCGGCCATGGCCACGGTTGCGGTGTTCAACATGATCCCGATCTGGAACGATCTCTGGTTCCCGCTGATCCTCGCACCGGCGGAAGAGGTCAAGACACTGACACTCGGCAGCCAAGTCTTCATCGGGCAATTCGTCACCGACTGGAACGCGGTGCTCTCCGCGCTCTCCATGGCGATCCTGCCGGTGATGATCCTTTACGTCATCTTCTCGCGGCAGCTGATCCGCGGCATCACGTCGGGAGCGGTGAAATGAGGGTGCTTGTTGCCGGTCTGGGAAACATGGGGCGCAGCCACGCGCTGGCGCACCATGCTCACCCCGGGGCCGACATCGTCGGCCTGGTAAACCGCTCGGATATCGACCTGCCCGAGGCCCTTGCGGGCTATCCCATGTACCGCGACTTCTCATCAGCGCTTGCAGAGACAAAACCGGATCTTGCGGTGATCGCAACCTACACCGACACCCATGCCGATTACGCCATCGCGGCCATGGAGGCGGGTGCCCATGTCTTTGTCGAAAAGCCTCTTGCGATGACCGCCGAGGAGGCCGCCCGCGTCACCGCCACGGCGCGGCGCCTTAACCGCAAGCTTGGTGTCGGGTACATCCTGCGCCATCATCCGAGCTGGCAGCGGCTCATCGCCGAGGCGCGAGGCCTTGGCGGGCCTTACGTCTTTCGGCTGAACCTCAACCAGCAGTCGGACGGCCCGACATGGGAGACCCACAAGGCGCTGATGCAGACCACCTCCCCCATCGTGGATTGCGGGGTGCACTACGTCGATGTCATGTGCCAGATCACCGATGCCAAACCGCTACGCGTGCACGGTATGGGCCTGCGTCTCAGCAACGAGATCCCGTCAGACATGTACAATTATGGCCAATTCCAGGTGGTCTTTGATGATGGATCGGTCGGCTGGTACGAAGCCGGCTGGGGCCCGATGATGTCCGAGACCGCGTTTTTCGTCAAAGACGTGATCAGCCCGAACGGCGCCGTCTCCATCACCGATGGCAACAAGGGCGCCTCGGATGACATCGACGGGCACACCAAGGTCGGCGGCCTGCTGGTCCATCGCCCCGGCGATGACCGACTGATTGATCTTCCCGATGAACCCGGCCACCAGGCGCTCTGCGACGCCGAACAGGCCTGGATGATCGACGCCATCGCAAACGACGCCGACCTCGACCGCCACATGACGGACGCGGAGCAGTCGCTGCGCATCTGCCTTGCCGCGGATGAAAGCATCCGCACCGGCCAACCCATTTCTCTTGGAGGAGCCTCATGACCGCGCTGAAACTCGAAAACGTCAATAAATCCTTCGGGCAGGTGCATGTTCTCAAGGACATCAACCTGACCGTCGAAGAAGGTGAATTCGTTGTCTTCGTCGGCCCTTCGGGCTGCGGGAAGTCCACGCTCCTGCGCGTGATCGCGGGGCTGGAAGACGCCACATCGGGCACCATCCACATTGGAGAGGACATCGTGAACTCGGTGCCCCCGGCCAAGCGCGGGATTGCCATGGTGTTCCAGTCCTATGCGCTCTACCCGCACCTTACCGTGAAGGACAACATGGGGCTCGGGCTGAAGCAGGAAGGCCAGCCGAAAGCGGTTGTCGATGAGCGCGTGACCAAGGCCAGCAAGATGCTCGACCTCGATCAGTATCTCGCGCGTCGCCCCGCCGAGCTCAGCGGCGGTCAGCGCCAGCGCGTCGCCATTGGCCGTGCCATCGTGCGCGACCCCAAGCTCTTTCTCTTTGACGAGCCGCTCTCGAACCTCGATGCGGCGCTGCGTATGAACACACGTGTGGAAATCGCCAATCTGCACCGCGCACTCTCGGCCTCGATGATCTATGTCACCCACGACCAGATCGAGGCGATGACCCTGGCCGACAAGATCGTTGTCCTGCGGGATGGACGTATCGAGCAGGTGGGCAGCCCGATGGAGCTGTACAACAACCCCGCCAATCGCTTCGTCGCAAGCTTCCTTGGATCGCCGTCGATGAACTTCCTGGAAAAGTCGGTGGCAGGTCTCGCGCCCGGTCAAACGCTCGGGATCCGCCCCGAACACCTGAAGCTGGCAGACAGCGGCCAGATCGAGGGGCGCGTCACCCATGTCGAAAGACTGGGCGGGGATACGAACCTGCTGGTGGTCACCGGAGCGGGCGAGACCTTGACCGTTCGGCTGTTTGGGCAGGACCAGACCGATGTCGGGGCAGAGGTTCGGCTCGGATTCGACCCTGCCCATGCGTTTTACTTCAATCAGGCAGACGAGCGCGTCTATAGTGCCGCCGCTTGACAAAACATGGATACCCAGAGGCTGAAGTGGCTCAGCGCGGTCCTCACCGCGCCAAGCTGCCTTGCAGATACCGATTACGCGGCTGCGTTCCGGGCCTTTAGGAGAGCCAACACCGCCTCTGCGCCCGCCGCCGAGGATTGCGGATTCTGCCCCGTCACCAGATGACCATCGGTCACGACGTGGGAGGTGAAGTCCTCTGATTTGACAAATGTCGCGCCGAGCGCGGCAATCCGGTCTTGCAGCAGGAACGGTACAACCTCTGCCAGACCAACGGCCTGCTCCTCGGTATTCGTGAATGCGCTGATACGCTTGCCGGCAACGAGCGGGCGACCATCACTTCTAGTCGCACCAACCAGGGCCACGGGCCCGTGACACACGGCACCGATTGGTTTCTGCTCCTCGTCAAAGGCCTCGATGAGATCCGCGAGAGCCCTGTCATCCGGAAAGTCCCACATGGGACCGTGTCCGCCCGGGAAGAAGATGGCGTCAAAATCGCCAGCATCGAGATCGACCACCCGCACCGTCTCGGCAAGCGCCGCCTGGGCGACCGGATCCAGAGCGAAGCGCTGCGTGTCGGCAGTCTGCCACTCCTCCAGCGCGCTTTTGGGATCAATCGGGGGATGTCCGCCCAAGGGCGACGCCAGCGTGATATCCGCACCTGCGTCGCGAAAGACATAGTAAGGGGCGGCAAATTCTTCGAGCCAGAAGCCGGTCTTCTCACCGGTTTGGCCCAGGGTATCGTGAGACGTCAGGACGATCAGTATACGGTGATTGGACATTGGTATTCTCCTTACGTGGGGATAAAAGACGCGCCGCAGGTGCCGGGCGCGTTTGGTTCAATTCAAAGTGGATTTGACTCGCTGCACATACAAATAGGCGTTGTCCCAAAAGCTGGTGACATGCACGATCTGGCCCACCGCGTTGGTTTCGATGACGAAGAGATGCCGCAGGTCGTAGGACTGGCCTTTGTTCGGCACGCCAAAGACCTCCTTGGTCTGCGTGCCCGAGATGTTGACATCCACAAAGGCGACGGTCCCATCGGCGCTGCCGGTAATGCTGTGGACGTCGTTCGACAAATCCGGAAAGGCGTCGATCAGCACGCCCCAGCTTCCCGGGCCGACCTCTGCGACGGGCCCCTGAAGGCCAAAGGGGACGTATTCCACAATGCCCGCCGGCGCGAAAAGCTCGATCATCGCGGGCACATTCTGATCGCGGTAGTGATCAAAGAAAGACTTTGCGGCCTCCGTCGCATCAGCCACTGCGGACGTGGCGGAGGCAAGAAAGGCCAATGATGCAAGGGTGGTCTTTGCGTACGGTGTGCGTGTCATGACGTTGCTCCTTGATGAGATCTGTTCGATGCCCCGATAGCTAACCCTTGCCTAAGGCGCGATTAAGCCGATATTCACTTCATTGATTATTGCCGAGGAGCAACAATGAGGCATCTGGACGGGTTATCGGAGTTCTGCGCGGTTGTCGACGCGGGCAGCTTTACCCGCGCGGCCGAAAGGCTGGATGTCTCAGCCTCCTTCGTCAGCCGTCGCGTGGCTGACCTGGAAAACCGTCTTGGCGTGCGCCTGTTGCATCGCACCACACGGCGCGTAAACCTGACCGACCTGGGGCTGCAGTACTACGAGCGCGCGACATCGATTCTGGACGATATCTCGGCACTGGAATCCGACTTGTCGGAGCAACAGGGCACCATCAAGGGGCGCATCCGAATAACCGCCGGCGGGCTTTTTGGAGAGACGGTGGTGGCCGCCGCGATTGCGGAGTTTGCCCGCGCGCACCCCGATATCGAGATCGAATATGACGTCACCGACAGGCGGGTGGATCTGGTGCGCGAAGGCTATGATCTGGCGATACGGCACCGCGTTCCCAGCGATCCCGATCTTGTCGTTCGACGTCTCGGTGCGCGCCGCATCATCACCTGCGCGAGCCCGGCGTATCTTGTGGCGCAAGGAACGCCGTCTGTGCCTGAAGACCTGTCGCAGCACACCTGCCTGACCACGCAGGCCGCGAAATGGACATTCCGCAAAAATGACAAGGATTACGACATCAAGGTGACAGGCAGGTGGACAAGCAACAATGGCCCTGCGCTGGTGGCTGCCGCGACACGGGGGCTGGGGATCGTGCGGCTCGCGGATACCTACCTTGCGAAAAGTCTCGACACCGGCGCTCTCACCCCCGTTCTTGAAGACTTCGAGACGCTGCCACAGGACACGGTCATCACCTACCCTTCGCGGGAACGGTTACCGCTTCGGATGCGCGCGATGATCGATCATCTCGTTCAATCCGCTGGTGGCCAGTCCTCAACGGCGTGAGCAACTGACCCAGGGCGACACATCGACATGTATCCGCGTCGCGCGACTTAAGCATAGGCACCCACAACTAACTGCCAAGGCAGAGAAGCGCAGAGCAAAAGAACCAGATGAGCCAGTGCGGCAGCCGCCACAGGCTGACAGCCGGGTGGTTGAGCCATTTCATCTGGACAACCCAGACCAGGCCCCACAAGAAAAACAGCCCTGCAAAGAACAGTGTCGCCGGGCGCGCCACCGGTCCCAGATCGAGAAAAGCAAGGCCAAACAAGGCCACCGCCACAACCAGAAGATCGACGGACAGCATCTGAAATGCGCACATGGCCTGCACCCAATTGGTGCTGCGCAGCGCATCGGATGGTGGCGGAGCGATGGTCGCCGTTTCCTTCGTGCCGATCAAAACATGAGCAAGGAAAGCGGCCAGAGTGATGCAAGCGACGAGGAAAACCCAGATGTTCAAATGATATCTCCCTGATGCGATGACATGTGTGGCACACGATGGCGGTTCAGTCTGGCCTGGGCGGCACCGGCCGCAATCCTGCCCCCAACATCATGACGGTCTCGCGGATCATACGTTTGTGTCGCCGCTGCGCCACGTCAAACAACCCGCGATGCAGAACAACCCCGTCCATCATGCTGGCAAGCGCCCGACCGATGGAGGGCGCGTGATAAAGCTCTGTAACTTCTCCACACGCCTGAAGATGGGCGATTTGGTCTGCGTAATACTCCCCCAAACGGTCAAAAAACCGGGCCACATGCTGTGTAAAGGCCTCCGACGCAAAGCTGGGACCGAAAACCTCGAAGAACACACGGTGAAAGGAGGCCTGCTCGG
>ERZ1740065.1513-NODE-1513-length-13996-cov-12.264543_pt1 | contig 13996 bp, 16 predicted proteins | sample MGYA00581738_ERZ1740065 | MGnify/ENA primary metagenome ERZ1740065 (study PRJEB43018, sample SAMN04849749) | marine metagenome | isolation source: floating plastic debris | place: Pacific Ocean | collected 2008-09-01 | study: EMG produced TPA metagenomics...
AGAGGGGAGGGGGAGAGGGGAGGGGGAGAGGGGAGGGAGAGACAGAGAGCAGGAGAAAGGCTGCAAGTGGAATCAAGTGTAATTACTAATTAGTGAGAGTTCATGGGTAGCAAGAGCAAAGTTTAAACGTTGGTACCTACTTTGTCATACTTGAACGCAAAGTCTGCTGCTGTGATCCCACGTTCATGGAAGAATCCTGTATGGTCTGACCCCGAGCCAAGGTCACTTATCCTGTCAATGTAAGTATATCAGTTACGTGTATTCGTGACTTACTGGCTCTATCTTAAAAAGAATGAACATGCATGCCTACTTTGGCGGATCAGCACCGTCGCTCTCCTTCCAGAAGTCGTATAGAGTCTTACCGGCTGCCGAGGGATGAGGAGTCTAGATAGAGATCAATGGCTTCTCGATCATCAGGATGAGGTGTCATCTCTAGTAGTCACCAATACTGACTCACCTGTTTCGCTGCTTCGTATACAGCATCAATGATGAGAGGCGAGGCTGCCACTGTAAACAGCTGGCGACTCATCAGGATCGTATCAAAATTGATGTAGGCCACCGCCCTGGCTGACAGCACCTTCACCATCTCCTACAGAGACAGCACAATGTTATGGTGGTTACCTGTAAGCGGAGTACGCCCCAGTAGATGGTACGTACCTCCACCCACTCAATAGAGCCGATTAGTCCGTACTCCTCGCCATCCCAGCTGCAGAATATTATCGTCCTACGAGGTCTCCAACCTAATAGCAACAATGAATTCTCAATAAGCAGTTTCCTGCCAATGTCTTATTTTGGATATTGATGTGACCTTGACCTTTTTTAAGGAGCTCTGAATAAACTCGTGCTGTTTCCATCATTACTGCGGTGCCACTAACAGGATCCATAGTGCCAAACATCCAGGCATCACGATGATTTCCAATCAGAACGTACCTGTCTAAATGCAAATACCAGACTATGAGGGGGCAACTCCGACAAGGAGAAAGAGCTATCCTTTCAGTGAATTAAAATACCTGGTTCTTCGGAGCCTTTGATAATTCCAAACACGTTAGTTATGTCCCTTCGCTCTTCTTTATTGAAATTCTTTATTCTCACTGATCTGTGTTTGTATAAGCGGCATGTTAGAGACACACGCAATATCAACATTATGATATTACGAGTTGTGTTCTCTTACTGTCCTCCAGAGAGCTGTCCGCCTATTTTGTATGTTATTCCAGAGATTTTCCCCTCCCATTCCTTAGGTACGGCATCTGTGTCCTTAAGTAACATTAAGAAGTTTTTGGCGTCCTCGTATCCCATTGGCTGGGTGGGAATGTTTGGAATGAGGCCATCTTTTCTCAACTGATCGACGTCTTCTCGGTACACATAATCTGGGAGGAAGTAGCTATCAGTGTCATCATCCAATGATCTCTTACGATGTTTGAGATTGTTGAGTCGTTGAATTTGCATATAAATACCAGAATTTAGAGCAACCATTGCGCCAATTCATGAATCATCAGCATTACCTATAGATCATAAACTATCTCAAAGTTCGAAAGATGGTTGACGGTTACCTAGAGAAGGCATTGTCGGAGTGAGTGGGTCACCAGATGACGTGAACACAGAGCCTCTCTGGGCACCACTAGGTGGCAGGTACTCTGAATAAGGGAACGTCGTCTCGTATGTGGCGTTCATTTTAGTCATGTCCACATAGTCCTCCGGGTCGTTATACAGAATGACACCCACTGCACCGTGCTCCTGAGCGAGCTTCACCTAGGATTGCGATGGCACGTGAATCATCTCTGAGAATTGATAGCGCGGATAATTGACTGTACTTTAGCGGACAGGGTGAAGTTGGGATGAGTGCTTTAATGGAGTATACAAGGCATACCTTGTTCCCTCGGAATATCAAACCGTATCGGCAGATAATGATAGAGCCAGTTAGATTCACTCCTGGCATCTGAATGACATCGGCGAAATCCTCCGCACGGCAGAAGTTGACATAGTATACCTTGTCACTCTGCAATATAGTCACATAGCCACATAGTCACATAGTCACATAGCCACATAGCCGCATAGCCGTGTAGTCACATAGCCGCATAGTCACATAGTCACATAGCCGCGTAGCCGCGTAGCCGCGTAGCCGCGTAGTCGCGTAGCCGCGTAGCCACGTAGCCACGTAGCCACGTAGCCACGTAGTCACGTAGTCACGTAGTCACGTAGCCGCATAGCCGTGTAGCCGCGTAGTCAGTATTATATTTCTCTCCCCCATTCCCCTTTCCCTCTACCCCCTCTCTTGCTCCCTCTCTCCCCTGGCCCCCCTCTCTCTCTCTCTTACCTTTACTGTGCCTGATTTGGCATAGGCATTAAAAGGGGGGATAACTTCAGTTCCATTCTGTTGTGGATCCAGCACCTTCTCTTCTGTCTGGCATGTGTACAACACAGACTGATCTGACGCCAGGATCTCTGCCTATGTGATAAAATGAAAACGTTATTATCTCCCCCTCTCACTCCTCTCTCTCTCCTCCCCCCCCCTTCATTTCCCCCCATAGCGCCCTCCCCCTCTCTTCTAATTCCTTGCTGTGAGGGATCATGGTGGTGAGAGCTGCCAAAGGAGCCGTCATTGAGTCTCATCCATTCCTAAATTAGCCAACAGTAAATTGCTGCCTATCTTATCAGTGCACACTTTCATCCACTCTGTTATGGATAAGGGTTTCTCCGCTTCTCTAGCGCGATGCAATACTCAGGTAATGGAGTAACTGACCCAGAAATTCTAATGCATACACTGTGACCGATTCTGATAGTAGGGATATGGGCAAATAAATTGCGTCCAATCAAGCATGACGAGCTCAGCTCCTACAGAAGCCTAGTTTATACCTTATTTCTGTTGGAGGCATCACCAGGATATGACAACAGCACATTGTACATGTTCCTCTTGGTAATGAATCCAAAATCCTTCCATTTCTGCTCAACGTAGTCAGCGAGTTTTTCGTTCTGTTCGCTCCCAGCAAGATGTGGCTTGGCACTGATCTCCCTAGTAAGCAGACAATATCATTCAGTAAAACAACTGCACTGCCTTCAACCTAGAATTCAGTTTCCATCAGCTTATTTCTATCAGACTGACTTCAGATAGAGTTCGATGTTTGCAGGAGAAGTCTGCTGCGTGATGACCTGAGTCACGTCGACTGTGTTGGCAGTTTGTGGCTGTATTTTGCTGCTCTGCTTCTCACTTTCATACTGATTCTTGGTTGAGAAGTGGCCAGCCAGGCCTCCCACCAGCAAGCCTGCACATTCAGCTCGATCAGTCATTCATCACAGAGTTGTGAGGAGCACGAGTTCTACACAATACTTACCAATTGCCAGCCCACTTGCTATACAGATAATCAGCTTCAACCTGTCGTTCATCACTAGGCCGGTAGGTGAAGTGCACCGAGACCTGGATGTATGAGCTATCACAGCATGTGGTCTCCTCACTAATGGAGCGAGAGGCTGTTTGTTCAACACGATAAACGCCAAACACACCGTGAATTACCACAAACAGTATTAGCAGATAATTTCATTGTCACTCATCCCCACATGCTGTACTTGAGAGTAAATAGTCAGTTTACCAGGTTTAACAATTTATGATTCTTAGGAGAAAATGAAAACATCCAGTCTTACTATAAGCACCTCAATCGTTGCTTGGTGCAAAATGTACATGTAAAACATGCTGACATGTATGTCATGAGTGATATTGGCGAAATATGAGAGATAGACAGGTGCCTTCTTAAGGCAGCTGGTAGGCATCATTGGAATGCTGGCATGAAGCAGGTATACGGCAGCCATTAGCGGTGTTCTAGGTTGAGGCAAAGTCAAATATTTTTATCTTGTTTTCCTTGCTGGCGATAACTATGCGATATTTGTCAAAAGTGACACATGTTATTGGCTCTCGCGAGGCGTTGAATGTCTGTATGCTATTTTCGTCAGTCAGAGCCCAGTACTTGACAATACCATCTCTGCCTGCTGACACCATGACCCCGTGACCCAGTGATGGGTCAGACATCTCCAGCTTCACCGATTCAATTCGCTTGTGATGCTCCTCGAAACTTGTTACAAGCTTTGCTGAGTCCATTTTTGAACCTGATAAAACGGAAAAGCATGAGAGAAATAATGGCTAGTGATTGGATAGCAGCGGCTGGACGGCAGCGGCTGGACGGCAGCGGCTGGACGGTAGCGGCTGGACAACATCGACTGGACGGCAGCGATTGGACGGTAGCGGAGACACACTTGGTAGTAGCAAAGGCCTTCCTTTTCTAAGACGGCCAGGCTTCTCAAATGGTATAGTAATTTTTAAATTGAGGACTCAAGCTGCCTTCTTCCCCATCAGGTGAGATCTGCTGCTTCACAAGTACGGCAGCGCTTTTCCATGTACGGTATATCTTTCCGCGCATGCAGTGACGGGAAAACCAAAGAATAGGGAGCAAGAACTACTGTAGCTCTCCTTATTTGCGCCTATGTTTTGTTCGATTTTGCAAGTTGTAGATTACATCTTATTTATTTTCACCAATAACGCTTACCATAACTTCTGAAATAAGAATATACCAATATACAAACTCATAGATCGCTTGGAGAGCTTTTTGTAAGTCATTGAAACAGATAGGGAAGAAGACAACTCCGATATATTGGTTGATTACGAAACCAGGGTCGATTTGCCATCTTAGAAGAGGAAGGTATTTCGTATTTGGTAGTAGGAGTAGTAGTAGCAGCAGCAGTAGCAGCTCCTTACTCAAATATTGTGAGCCTGCATTGCAATGATGAAACTAGATATCAGAGAAAAGACAACTCTTACCTATCTGGTATACGCAAACTATCTCGCCGTAGGAACAAGCCAGGTAGCCCGAGTTGAAACTGACAGTCATCACAGCCATTGACTGGCTGACGTAGATCACCTGAGAGAGACACGAGAAGACAACTCTTGACTCACCACCGCACGCATATACTGTTGCAGTAGATACAGGGCCAGCGGCTGGTTAGCATTACCTTTTTACAAATTCCCTCGGAAAGATTCCAGATTCTGACGGTGTGATCCGCCGAGGCACTGAAAGCAAACTGGCCATCCTCAGTCTTGTCCACGCAGAAGACGGCAGCCTGGTGTCCAATGAGTGTTCTCTCGAGCACACAGCGGCGAATGTTCCATATTTTGACTGTGCGATCTTGCGAGCCGGAGATGAGTGTGTTATCGTGTCGAGTGATTGACCAGACCGGACCGTCATGGCCAAGCAGTGTCTTCTGACACTTCCCAGTCTGCAGGTTCCAGATCTGTGGTGAAATTTATAGCAAGCGTTTATCAGCTGACAGCAGGCTGGCTTTACAGCAAGAAAAGAAAGAAACACAAGTGGGGGTGGAATGGAGGAAAATGTTCATCATTGATATCTCCTCTGTACTAGTCACTCCACACTGCCTAGGGATCAGTACAAGTTTCAAGGTCATATCACATTTTACTGAAATATCAGCAAGTACTAATGTCGGACAGTACCAAAAAGACAAAGCATAGCCTAATCGCTCCCATAATGCAACAGCATTATTGTTCCATCGCAAACAGATCGAATTTTCTCTCTCATCACGGGGATAACAACTACATTATATGATCTACCATTAGCAAACTGTGAACTCATAGAAGGGATTACAATCACAACAGTCATGTTACAGTAAGGGAGGCTGCAAACAGATGGTGGGGAGGTTAGTCTATTGTGCTATACGGAGTCAGCCATACATTCTAACTAGTGTTGCATTTTAATCGATTTATTCTAAGAGTAACTAAGATAAATTTTATGCCACAAGATTAACCGGGCGGTCATTTTGAGGGTGAGGTTCACTGATAACCCAAGAATAATATTATGCCACAAAGGTTTGTGAACAGGTATGATCACATGTTTATCCAAGCAAAGCCATCCCCAGCGCAGTTCCTAGCAATGATATGGTCGTGAATTCCATAGCTCGGAGGCTAGTCCGTAGTGGCAGGCTCACTAGACTGGATACTGGGGCAACCTGGTTATCATGTTACCCTATTTTATTATCACTACCTGATTATTGGTCCTTATTTTTATGCTTCTGTTTGTCTTAATATCGATCATAAATATAAACTCTCCGCTTACTCAAGATTAAATTAAGATTAATTCAAGATGAAAATAATTAATCCCAAGATTAATGGAGATTAATTTTTTTTTAGATTAAGATAATTAATCACAATATTAATGGAGACTATTTGCAGCACTAATTCTAACAGGGAATATCTCTGATAGTGCTGTAAATACATGCTACCATTTTGATCGGAACATAAATGGGCTCGCCATATCTTCCCCACCATTCATCCGTTTTTTGACAGTTTACACACAGGTGATTTTTATGATACAAAGTTATTTGGTAGCACTGAATACAGCGAGAGTGAGAGCCCAATAGATGGCAATAGTATAGTTCATAGCTGCAGCAGGTTGAGTTATGCTAGAGCTAGGCTACGAGCTAAGGTTAGTGTTAAATGAACTAAAGAGAAAGAAAGGGCGCCTGGAGTCTATACAGAAAATACATAACTATGTAGTAGTGGTTTACTATCAGCATTCATAGTAATGCAGATTCAGCCAATTTCCGCGACGCTGACTGTAATGAAAGTAACACACCCACTGTGTACCAGTTCAAACATCCAATATTCGTGTGCAGGTACGTGGCGAAAACATCGCTGGACAGTGTTTAGGCTGAGAACTTACCCTGATAGTGCAGTCATAACTCCCACTAATCAGCATTGAACCAGTAAAGAAACTAAGGCACCAGATGCCCCTTGTGTGACCTTTCAACGTCATCAAGCAGTTACCTGACCTGATGTCCCATATCTTGATCGACTTGTCCAGGCTGCCTATATAGAGGAATTACACTAATATTAGAGAGACTCGGTCAGGCTGCCTATATAGAGGAATTACAGTAATATTAGAGAGATTTGGCCAGGCTGCCTATATAGAGGAATTACACTAATATTAGAGAGACTTGGCCAGGCTGCCTATATAGAGGAATCACAGTAATATTAGAGAGATTTGGCCAGACTGTCTATATAGAGGAATTACAGTAATATTAGGGACATATAGACAGCTGATGTAGCTGCTATTGCTGGAATGACATTTTTACCGGAGGCGAGCCGGGAGTGGAGCTTCTTGGCCTCTAAGCAGACGCAGAGCACATTCTGAGTGTGGCCCTTCAGCTCAACTTCTTTGAATTTCCCTGAGTCCCAATTGTCCAGCGTGCTGAGGTAATCTTTCAGTAGTTTTTTGTAGTTCACCTGTCCAGATGTGAAACAGTCCGCATAATGAAGATCTGATAGTACTAGTACTAGTATTACGTACGTACTCTTACCAACACTGATATACTCAGTCATGTACAAGTGCACACTTACCTTTTGAATGGCTGAAGTAGACGGTTGATAGTCTGAAAAGTTCATATTCAGCTCTTTGCACTTCACCTGCCAGATCTCGTTCCTCTCACACATCATCTTCCATGATTTGCACACCTGATGATAAATCGACTAGACACAATGCAGCTGTGCTCCTAATAATTTCAGATTTCTAGGTAAGTCGTTTTACTCACTCTGCTAGCTTTGATGAGCTGCTTCGGTGTCAGGTAGGACAGTATATGCAGAGAGATGTGAAGTGGCAGTAGGCTGATGAAGTCTTTGTACTGTTTGACGGAGAGCAGGTTTGAAATGAAGAAATGCTGCCTCTCGTCCAACTTCAACAACAGTCGGATCAGGAATTCGTTTCTTTGGCTCGCTTCCCATTCGTAGATGTACCAGTTGACAACCTGGCAGACGAAATACAAAGCGTAAGCATATGGTAAATGCTCTTAGTAGTGCAGATGGAGCTCAAGAGAGTAGTGAAGCTGCCTCACCTGGATAGCGTTGGGAGGTAGAAGCTGCAGACTTTTGTAAAGAGAGATTGAGGATCCTGTTTGGTCAGTACCTACGTCTGCACTGAGATTCTCTTGCTGTACATGCCTACGTATAGGCTGATTCGATTGTCTACAATCAAACAGAGACCATAGTACTGAGGTCAAGGTCAAGGGTTTTATTGCCATCAGCAATGATGTTATGTGAGTAGTCTTACCTGAGGAGGGGTGATGTGTATGTGGAACTATCGCCATCATGATCTAAGGCTATACCAGTGAAACTCTTGCTTTGTTCCAGTTTCGGTAAATGAACTTTGGTTCTCGCAGAAAAGTGTGAGCGATGTTTACGTCTTATCTGAGAGTCAAAAGATTGCTGCCGTAGCCTGACGAGCTCAGGGAGCATATTCTTCTTCAGTATCTCATCCGGAAATTCACAGAATGCACTTTTAACTCGATAAAAGTTGTTTCGCTTAAACCTCCCCAGATTTTCTCTCAGCTTCCTTGTACTGTGAGTACTGAGGGGTTGGAAGTTGGAGCCAGGGTGGTTTACTTGAGCTGAGTACATGAAGTCTCTGTGTAGTGATGGCTGCATTACTGTCCAGAGAAACCGGTACTGTTCATAATCCATGTGCAGCAGAAGCTTCTCCAGAAGCTCACACCTCTGCTTATGGCTCCATGTCTCAATCCACAAGGCAAATTTGTCTAGTTGCTGATCGAATGGTACATTTGGTATGGAGCCTCCATGAGCTCTCCAATGAACTAGAGTCGTCATATCAGTCTACTTTCAACTCTCAACTATCATTAGCAGCAGGTGTGCATGGGGTTCAGCCGTAGGTCGCCATGTTTTGCGGTGCCTAGCAACAGTACATAGAAAGGACAACTCCAATCTCACGCGCACCGGTATTTCCGTTCTTCCCATTGTCGTAAATCAATCGTTTCGTGCGACCGCTCTCGTTCCGTATCGTCACCCATCCACGTGTTTGTGGTTCCATCCATAGTTATAACTCTATGGTTCCATCCCGCGACTACCTCCCCCCAGTGAGAGTAGCTTCTAGCTGCCTACCTTTCTGATGGCAATCTATTGCACACTCTACACACAAATAGCCAGCAAGAGTGGAACAGTGGAGCAAGATACTCCTCCAACATACACATGACTACAATATGGAATTATGTAGTTTAGACGTTTTATTCTGGAACACCTAACAAGAAATTTATGCCAGATCACACACCGTAATAGTTACCTATCAGTCGTCAAAAAGACAAGATTTTGTGCACCTGACACATCACTAAGCACATCATTCAAAATTGACACTAAGCAAATGGTCCAATGCTGTTATGATTGCTCAGCAGCGATCTTCTCAGCTGCCTTGGCGACATCATCAATATTTCCGGTCATGTAGAATGCTACTTCTGGCAGATGATCCAACTCTCCGGACAGTAGTGCCTTGAAACCCCGCAGAGTCTCGCTCAAAGACACAAATTTGCCTTCGTGACCAGTGAACACCTCAGCCACCTGGAAGGGCTGTGACAGGAATTTTTGGATCTTTCTAGCTCTTGCGACTGTGAGCTTGTCATCTTCACTCAACTCATCCATACCAAGGATGGCAATGATATCTTGGAGTGACTTGTAGTCCTATAGTAAGCAAAGTAAAATCAATTCAAGTTCCATAAATAAGGCCAGCCGAGACGGCGCCTCTGTAATGCAGGTCCATACCTGTAGGATTTTCTGTACTGCTCGAGCAACGTTATAGTGATCTTGTCCAACTACATTCGGGTCCAGGATACGAGACGTGGAGTCAAGGGGATCCACAGCTGGGTAGATACCGAGCTCAGCAATACCACGGGACAGCACAGTGGTGGCATCCAAGTGAGCAAAGGTTGTGGCTGGGGCAGGATCTGTCAAGTCATCAGCTGGCACGTAGATGGCCTGTAAGGAAGGAATAGGAGAAATGGAGTGCATGAGAATTACTATGGGGCGAGCAAGGCAGCACCAGATGAGCGATCAGGCAGTTAATATTGACCTGCACGGATGTGATGGATCCGGTCTTGGTGGTGGTGATTCTCTCCTGCATGCTACCCATGTCAGTGGCCAGGGTGGGCTGGTAACCGACAGCCGATGGAATACGGCCCAGCAGGGCCGACACCTCTGAACCAGCCTGAGTGAACCTGAAAATGTTGTCGATGAAGAGCAGCACATCCTGTCCTTCGGCGTCACGGAAGTACTCGGCGACGGTGAGACCAGTAAGGGCGACACGGGCCCTCGCGCCTGGTGGTTCATTCATCTGTCCGTACACTAGGGCGACCTGATACAGACAGTGTGAAGGTAAGAGTTTTGTCACCAGTACTGCGGCTCTAATTCAAACATGGAGAGAAAGTCACCTTGGATCCTTTGCCCTCGAGGTCAATGACCTTAGACTCCATCATCTCCTTGTAGAGATCGTTACCTTCACGGGTTCTCTCACCGACACCAGCAAAGACGGAGAAACCACCGTGAGCTTTGGCTACGTTGTTGATCAATTCCATAATGAGTACGGTCTTGCCGACACCAGCACCTCCGAACAGACCTGAAAGTAAAAATAGACAATGGAGCAGCTCTTTCAAATAGTGAAAGTGGTGAGAAGAATGACAATGCATGCTTACCGATCTTTCCTCCCTTGGCATAGGGGGCGAGGAGATCTACCACTTTGATGCCAGTCACCAAGACTTCAGCCTCGACACTCATGTCTACAAACTCAGGAGCCTCTTGATGGATGGGTAGGAATCTAAAGTTGAAATTTGTATTAGAAATATAAGTGCATGCTACCTCTCACATGAAGAAATTTGTTTCATCCGTTGAAATTACTTGTCAGTGTTAATTGGGCCCCTCTCGTCAATGGGTTCACCAATCACGTTGATAATTCGTCCCAGAGTTTCCTGTCCGACAGGGATCCTAATTGGGTAGCCAGTGTCAACACACTCCTGTCCTCTGACGAGTCCTTCTGTACCATCCATAGCGATGGTTCTCACTGTGTTCTCACCTGGCAAGAGATCATAAGCAGCCATGTTGATTATGAAATGACAAATTTCTTTAATCGCTTATTATCAAACTATACAAACCAAGATGCTGCGCTACTTCAAGGATGAGTTTGCTATCGCGACCGCCCACTTCCAGGGCGTTTAGAATTGGAGGAAGTCCCTCATCGAACTGCACGTCGACGACAGCACCGATGACAGCCACGACTCGCCCTTTGGAGGTGGCTGCTGCTTCAGCTTGTGCAGCATATTGAGCTAAAATAAAAAAAAACCTGGGATTAGAGACCGATAAACACTTTTTCCAGCATAAAAGTAGCCATCGATGAATAAAAAGCAAAGAATGCCGGCTTGAAGTCCCGTTGAATTCTGCAGGATGGAAGTCACTGAGGATTCGTACAAAAGCATTCCGACACAATAATTTTATGCATATACCTTTAGATTGTGCAACAGGCAATGCCTTTGCAGATTGCTGTAACAGGTTTGACCCTGTAAGTGACGACCTGGCCACACAGGAAAGGCAGTTTCTCAGCCCAGACAACATCGTGCTCAGTCAACCAACCGTCACGTGACACGAAAAGCCGGCTAGGAACATACCCGGATTTTAATCTCAGAAACAAAATGGTATCTCTGTCTCAAGATGTCTATTTTATCATAATATTGAAATTTAAAAATCTAGGGTGACCCGTAAAATTTTCTGACCTAATTTTTATACACTATTCAAAATAAAACCGTTCGGAGATTAACACATCCTGGGCAACAGTTCAAAGATGGCTACCAAAGCGTTCTTCCATCAAACCACTCACCAATGACTGACAGCAGAGTGGAGAATTGCTGGTTGTTTATTCAATGGCAATAGACTGGATGATGTTCAATGCAATAGTTATCCTATTCTACGTAAGTACTTACAGTGGTACTGCCACAGTATTGAGTCATTGAGTTCATACTATCCATCAGAAACACAAGTATATCTTCGCCTGGCTCCAGGCCTTATTAGCCAGTTTCCCATAGTTGCACTAAATGTAGGTGTAGATTGTAACTTCGATGCATTCTTTTCTAGGTTTGATAAATCACCATGAGAGCCACAGAAACACGAAGTTCAGAGGGGAAGAGCTCATATAGTCAACGCCCCAAGTATATAACTAACTCCACCTTCTTTCTGCTCTTAGGCATTATAATTGCAGCAATTACGTCTGAATGATGTATTTACCAGGTCAACTCCTGCTAGCAGATATCATAGCTCATTTTCACCGAGTGTTTTGCAAACAAGGAGACCTAAGACTGCATCTCTACTTATTTCCAATGAGTGAGTGATAAAAGATTGCGACAACAGCCATCATAACTAGTACAGTGTGTAGATTTTACCTCAGATTGCTCGTTATAGACAATGTGAGAGACTTGCTCAAGTTGAGCGGGAGCCTGTCAAACAACATCGCTTTAAATCCCACTTTCCTCTACGTAAGGACAAGCCTGCACCCTGGCAGGCCAAGCTAGAGGTATATTGTCCCATACCTCCATCACAATTGCTTCTCCACTATGCTTTCTTCTTCATGTTTGAATTATCAAGTATTGATATCCTAATAACAGCTAACTGTAATATAAATTACCATTTCTCACCATGGTCTTAAACAACATACTGCAACCTTGGCTTTCACTAATCTTCACTTGATCTGACTGTGAGTGAGAGTGGAATCACTCCCCAGAAACCATTACTGTTCAGATCTCCCTTATATTGTACAGTTTTGATAGTCGACTCCAGATGATGGACTTTACCGCGGTGAAATGCTATTGTAGACTTGATATGTCCAATATTTCTATAGCATGGTGACATTCTAATGCACAACGTGTTTCAGTTCAGCACAGCGTGCTTTGATGGCTACTTGAATGTTCTAATCATGATTTCAGTTTGAGAGTGCGCTGTGTTCACCAGCTAACCAACTGTATGACTATGTAAGTAGTCATCACTATTGAATCATACGATTGAAAGCACTGTCTAGATTCCTGAGTACATAGCTGCTGGTATTTTAGGGGCCTCAGAAGCCCATCCACATCGCGCCAGGCTACTTCCTCTCGAGAAGCAAGGCTAAGTATCAGGCTGTCATCAATGAGAAACTGTTTGAACAAGCTGAGAACAGGCTGGATAGGAAGTCATCAGCTGAGTCTGATCCTCAAGTGTAAGACTTCCATCCTCGACTCGTATGTTCGAGTTAAACAAATTCACGGCGCCGTTATGATCTATTCCTATGTCGGCATGAATTATCAGACTAGGTAAGCTCTTCTCTGCAAGCTGTAGCAATTTTTTCCAGCACAAAGATGATTGATACACTAAAGCAGCAGATATCTGATCTAAGCCTGCATGCTGAAGAGGAGCGGTTGCAGCACATCGACACCAAAAGGAAGGTGAGTTCGCCTACTAAAAACTTTGAACTATGACCTAAGTCAGTGTCAGTGGTAGAGGCTACCATCCTGATACTATCGCGGCGTCGTGTGGAAATAGTTATCAATTCTTCAGGCTGCGGAGCTATTGCAAGATAAAACTGACGAGTTGAAAAATGATCACAAAGAGGCTGTCAGGAGACTCAAAGATGAGTACAGCGACAGTATGGCTACTACTGCAGCCAGCCATCAACAGGAGTTACTAGAGTTGAAAGAGTCTCATGAGGCTGTGGTTGGTGGGTAACTACAACTCTATCTACTAGCTTACAGTCTACTACTACTACTACTACTAGCTATCTACTTGGTACACGGGATGTGCTGGTGTATGGTGCTGTGAACTGATGCGATGCACTGATACTACATGTATACTAGAATTTGTCTGTGAGGGAATTTTTTTGAGAATGTTCGAAATTACAAAAAATACGATTGAAAATAACTTCCATGATTATATAGTGATTACATATAGTAGTCATGTATTTTCGCCAAAATTTTTCAGTCGCAATAATTTTTCCATTGAAGTTTCCTAGCCATTTTGCAAATATTTTTCAGCACAAAATAATTCCAGTATATAGTATTATATATAATGCTGGTATGTCAGTGTGTGGTATACAGTAAATCAGTTACTAGTACATGGTGCTCTAGTATACAGTACATCAGTTACTAGTACATG